>Ga0213863_10001230_pt1 | contig 18971 bp, 6 predicted proteins | sample PICome_8_FD_160128 | JGI IMG/M metagenome (GOLD analysis project Ga0213863, IMG submission 160128) | Coastal seawater microbial communities near Pivers Island, North Carolina, United States - PICO497 | ecosystem: Environmental > Aquatic > Marine > Coastal | place: USA: North Carolina | collected... | reverse complement strand
TATAAAAACAAATAAATCTATTACAGCAACAGATTATGTGCCGCCACTTTGGGCAAATATTGTAAATAAAGGACAGTCTCCTAAATTAATAAAACCTATCATCGGCTCTGCGTTAGCGGAAGAAGTTCTTAATGATTCTCCACTATATGCTGAAGTAGGAAATATATTTCTGAATGATGGCGGAAACAGTACTGCATCTATTACTAAAGTTATTCCTGGTATCGGACTAGTGTTTGATAGTGTACCAACTTTTCCATCTCCTGAAGGAATAAACATTTACCCATACTTAAATTTAATTGACCACAGAGGATTTGTAAAAGCAGCAAGTGTGTGGTCATATATAGGAACAACTGTAACTATAGATTCAACAAATGAGTTAATTCCAGGTATGATGTTTATATACAATGGCGGAAAAGAGGAAATAACCAAAATTAATAATGCTACGTCTTTTGAAATTGCATCTACAGTAACAAATACCGATGCTATAAACGATTCAGCATATGTGTATCAAGATGCCGGAATCTTAAATTATACGACTTATAACATAGTAAGTGTAACTGATACATCTACTTTGGTATTAGACACCGTTTTTGGTATCCAGCCAGGGTATTACATTAAATCTATAGGCAAGGCTGGTACAGAACATTTACAAGAAGTTGCTACAGTTAATGATACTACAAATACTATTACTACAGTATCACCAACTACAGGAGATATACTTGCAGGTGATAAAATTATTGCCGAGCGAGCTAATGTAAATACAGCACCGCCATTTATAGCTACCCTTAGTGGACTGTCGACAAATAACGCTAATATTAAACTTACAAATGCTAATGGGTTAGTAAGAGCGTTAGACATCGAAGTAAAAAATTACATCGACGTAACAACAGAATTTACTGCTGCACAAGATAGAAATTATTATAGATTAATAGATATTACAGTAAATGACAGTAATGTACAACAGTCAATACCTTATAAAATAATTGCTACTAGTTTTAGTAATCCTGAACCTTAAGTAGGTTTATTCAAACATACAAAGTAAGTTTGTCCGTCTATAGTAATTGGAAGCTTATGGGTGAATACATCAGCAATTGCGCCAAACTCAGTTGCTACTGACAAGCCGTCTATTTCTATTTTTCCGTTAAACACCAAATTACCTATAGTTACAGTAGTGGCTTCTGTTTCTAAATCAGGACCATTTTGTGTCCATGGATTATTGTCATTTGAAAAGGCTCTTACAGCTACGATGTTATCAACAGGACTTGTAGCATCAGTGATGTACAAACCTGGAACATCATCAGTTGAATCTACATCACCTTTTGCTGTAAATGTACCTTGAGATTGTAACGGAAGTTCTAGTGATAAACTTCCGTCCTGGCGATATTTTAGAGATCTAGACCTCTGTGTAAAGTCTAATTGGTTTAGTAACAACGGCAATGATATTGCAGGGAAGTCAACAGACTCAAAGAGAGATATTTTACTATTTGCAATAGCATTTACATCTACATAATCAATATCACTTACACCTGCAAAGTTAAAATTTTCAAGATATACTGCATCGCTGCGTTTTAAAATTAATACTCCGCCTAGATTTTGCAAAGTAGTTAGGTCCATCGGCGTGCTACCGTCGCTACTTAAACTAAATGTATCGTTAGTGTTTGAATTAATAATAGTCAATAAACTAGAATTTTGTTTTATGTTTAAATGATATACATCTACTTTGTCACCATTTGTAAATACATTTGATCGTGTTTGAAATTCTTCTAAAGTATTTACTATTGTAATTACATTTCCAGTTATTTCTGTAGTTTTTATTTCAAGAACACTTTCATTTCTGATATTATTTATTAAAAGTGCAACGTCAGCTGAAATGCCACCTAAATTCGGAAATAGGTTTTGAATAGCTAATCTGTCTTGTGTATTCTCTATTAAATTATTGCTTTTTGCAAATCCTGTTAAAAAACTCATGATGTTGTTATACTCCAGCCTGCTTGCTCTCTTAAAAACGCTATTTGACTTAATGTTGTTGCAGTCCCAGGAGAGCCGTTATCGGCTCCTGCCAAATTAATTATTACACCAGGTCGAGGACTATCTTGATAATTTAAATATAAATCATTTATAATAGCATTAATCGCAGTAGATCCAAAATTATTTACTGATAAGTCTAATCGAGCTAGAGACGTCATTGTGCGTAGAGATCCGCTTGTATACCCGTTAAATTGATTATTGTTAGCTTCGAGTACTGATAAATTAACCAACAAACTTAAATCTGGAAACACTCCGCTTATTTCATTAAAATGAAGATATAAACGTATTAAAGAAGGTGTATTTATTGCGCTAAACTCTGTAAAGGCATTATTATTTAAATAAAGATATTGAAGATTTGGATTTGCATAAGCTGGAATAATGCCTGTTAGATTATTATTTGATACATTTATAAAAGATAAATTTAATTGGTTAGTAATTGTAGGCCAAATATTTCCTGTAATATTTGTATTAGTGAATACTAAATTTTCTAAAAGCAACACCCCCGATATGGACGGAAGCCCGCCTGTAAAAAACTGATTTAATCCGTCTATTTCGATTACTCTTAACGCAACACAGTCTTTAAAGCACTCAGGATGTATTTCTTGATCTTCTAAATCTTTACTCGAGAATTGAAAAACTTCTAAGGTATCAAGGCAATCGACAAACATGTCTTTGTACAAGGCATAACCAGTATCGTATGTACCAGTTACTCTTATGTCTCTTAAAAAAACATCTCTTAACTTTGTATTTCCGACAAATGCCGGCGGCAACGGACCTTTAACATCTGAACTCGATATATTTATAACTTCTAAACTTGTGCAGTTTTCAAAGTAATAAGTTTCAGATACTACATCAAATATTACCGGATTACCTTGTGTTATAGAATATCTGTTTAAACCTTTTGCGTTAACGGATTGTAATAATGTACGATTAGAAAGATCTGGTATTAAACATCGAGTGTCACTTATATCAAAAGATTCTAATACAAGACTAGTAAATTCTGGAAAGTTAGCACCTGAATTTTGATCACTGCCGAGATCTTCGTTTCCTGAAAGGTTTAATTGAGATAAATTTATAGCAGCAAATAAAGAGCTAGGAACAGCATCGATAAATAAATTGTTTGCGATATCAAATATTTTTATACCAGATGGCACTTCGGGAACAGTACCAGATAATTTTAATGAATTACTAGTAGACGCTAATTTTAATATTTGAATGGAGGATAATCCATTTACTAAATCAGCAGTGACTGGTCCTCTAAAACAATTTCCCAAATTTAATTCTGACAAGTTAGCCGGCAATCTAGTAATAACACTATCACTAAGTGTACTGAAGGAAACATCATCAGATAAAGTAAAATTATTACTACTTAGATCTAAGGTAGTTAATGCAGGAGCAAAGAATCCAACATCAGGAAAATTTGTTATATTATTTCTTGGTAATATAAGAGTATCTAGAGTATCTAATGTCGCCGTGGGTAATTTAGTTATACCGGCGCCTTCAATTGTAATAGATCTATAATTATCTGGATTGTGATATATTTCTATATTTTTCTTCCTAGTTAATGTATCAGTTGCTCTAAGTATAGAGTTGAAAGTTTCTCCGCCTACATTTTCAAATTCTAAAGTAAGTAATGGATCATCTATGTATAAAATTCTATAACTTACAAATCCTTTCGTAAATAACTCGATATCAACTGTGACATTAAAAAATTCGCCTTCAAATATTAATGGTAAATTTTTCATAACAAATATATAAACTGGTTCTTCTAAACCAGTTGATGGATTAATATTCCCATCAGTAATTATCTTTAATTTATGGGTTGGGATTTCACTGTCAGGAAATATAACTTCTTGTACTTCTTTAAAAATTTCTAAATTAGGCGTTGTCAATGCACCATTAAGTAGGTCTACATCAAGTCCATATTGTATAGGGCTTGTAGCCACTGGCGCAGGAACTGGACTACTCCACGACGAAGTTCTTGATGTAGATATATCTGCAATTTTTATAGTTTGATCTGTACCGTCGTAATATTGATATTTTAAAGCAGATCCGCCTAGTACACTTTCTACTTCTAAATTACCTCTTAACTTATTATTAGGATCTGCAGAGAAAGATAAAATATCATCATAAGAATTTACTTCTTTAGTATAAGCTACAATACTTCTCTGAAGATATTGATCTAGATTAGATAATGATTGAAAATCTGACGACAGTCCACCTTCAGCGGCGGTTTCATAAATTTTAGTTATATCTTGTTCGTTTAGTCCAAGATTTGTAACTGACGTTTTGGTGTTTGCTACATCAGTTAGTACTTTACTAACATTTAAGCCATAAAAATTGGTATTTTTAAAAGACATTTATATTTCCCTTGTAACTAGACTAACTATTATGTTGTTTACAGAACTTGTATCTAAACTTTGTGCAGTAATAAATGTAGCCTTGGAATTAATATCACCTGGAGCAATAACCTGTCTATCTGCTCCATATATATTATTTAAATAGATTAATTCTAAATTATCAGGGTGAACATATAGACTAGTAATAACTTTTCCTGGTCTTAAAGGCTGCCTTGTTTGTATATCAATTGCATTTCCACTAAGTCGCTCGGATGAATTAAAATTAGCAACTGGTAACTCCGCAGAAGACCCGCCTGGGAATCGAAGCGTAATATTATCGTTTGTTATCCAGTTAGGTACAAAGGATCTTTTTCCGTCGTTTCTAATTTCTTCTATCGATATTGTGTTTATTTCTGCATTATCTCTTAAGCCTATAATTACATAAAGAGGCTTAAAATCAAAATCTCCAAAAAACACCTCGCTTACAAGAGATTTATCAGCCATCTTAATAGGGCTTAATGAGATATTAAATGATGTAGTTTCTACGTCAGGTAGTGTACTGATCTTTACACCGTACTCAACAACTTCTATTCCGTTTTCGTCTATATATTCATTAATAATAATTTCACTTGTAAAAAATACACCAGAACTTTCTGGTACACCGGAATTATTTGGTAATCCAATTTCGCCCCCTGTTATTTTTGTAGCATTTATTAAAATATCTGGTCTAAGATTAAACACCAAGTAGTTATCGTTTGGTTCCCCTACATAATCAGGACCGCTTAAATTAGTCTTATATGTTACTAGTAACGACAATTTATCTTCTTCGGTAATTACTACCTGCGAGCAAAATCCAGAGTCATCACCTTCAACTTTGGGAATTCTAAAATCCATTCCCAACAGCAAAGGCTCTGTTAGCATCTCGGGCGGAATCTCAGCGATAGCTTGTCCGACTTCATTTCGTAATACGGAATTTAATGTGTAATCTACAAAGAATATATCGTCTAAATTCACAACCTTATCTTCGTTCGTATTCCTATCAGTAAGAATAACCTCATTACTAGCGCCTATAAACGCTTGTTTTGGTTTATCCTGCGTTACACCAATAAAAAAGTTAGGTATATGATTGCCTACGCTCTTAACCGGATTTAAAAAATTAACTTTTATAGTATGCCCAGTAAGAGGACTATCAGATGCTGCAAATGCATTATATTCGCTAAATCTAATGTTATTACCATTTACAAAATAATCTGAGTAAGGAATTACTGCACCATTTACTAATAAAGTTTCTTCTATTTTTGTGTTAAATTTTTCTTGTCCGGGATTATTAAATGGTGATATGCTTTTTAAAAACGCTGTATTGTTTACAGCTTGTCCTGTTTTTTTCTGTAAATAAAGTCCAGATAATCCAGGGCCTATTAAATGTGCCCCATCTTGTATATCATCAAATGTTTCGTCATTAGCTAATTGCAGCTCAGAACGATCTAAAGAAAAACTTAGTGTTGAGCGTGTCTTTCCTGTTTGATTACTTAATAAACTAGGCGAGTAACTATGGCCGAATCCCGGACATCCGCTTATTTCCACAATTTCAATTTTTGTCAGAGCATCAGTTATTACTTTAAGATCCTCTATAAATGTATCTCGTTTATTTTTAATACCGGTGCCGTCGCTATTAAAAATTTCTCCTTTAGGTTGTATACCAAGAATTGCTGAACCAATAGTAGTCCTTGCAAGTATTAAATCATCAACATCTAAACTACCATCATTATTAATGTCTTGTTGTGTAGAACTACTAGAAATTCGTTGCGCAGATTGGTAAGAATAAACGGTTCCGGAGTTGTCGTCACCGCCGTCAATATAGCAACTTGCACCGTATTTGTATAAAAATTGCGGAGCTCTTAAATTACTTGTATCTTGCAAGTTTAATATATATTTAAATTTAAAATAAGGATCATTTAGACATGGTTCTCCAATGCCGTTTTCGATTACTAATGTATGTAAAACTACCCAACGACATTCTCCGTTACCAGTGGGAACATATGCTAAGAATCTAGCACCGATAGCACCATACCAGCCAAACTCAACTTTATACATTGTAACTTTGGTTACATCTAAATTATATCCACTAGGGCCATTCCCATCCATTGTGTCGCCGTTAAAGAAATCTTGACTAATTGCAAGTTCAAAAATTTGATTATCAACAAATGGCGTAGGATTTTCTTTAGATTCTTGATCTTGCACAGTAAATCCCATTGTATTTAAAATTTCTGATGGAAGAGGTATAGTGCTTCTTCTTACAATTGAAAACTTTGAACCTCTAACCTGGAACATATACATATCGGTATCATTAGCAACACCCCATTCTATTATGTTTTGTGTGCTAGTAGGATCAAAGCTACATTTAAATCCAAAAGTAAATCCACTTATTCGTCCTGGTTGATATCTATAGGCTTTTCGTGTTTGGAGTACAGCTTCAGTTGGGTTGTCACTGGCATTCCCAGGTAATGTATTGTCAGTAGAAAATCCTCCGGGGTATTCTAATTTTGTGTTAACATACCTAGGATCCATTAAGAGATTATCTCTTAAATCCATCCAAGCGTAAGTCCATTTTCCTACTTGGTTAAAAATAGTCTCAAATGACTCTTGCTGATTATAATTAATTTTTATGTCATCAGTTGGCGCATTAATAAGCGAAGCCGGAATAAAATTTTTATCAGCAAATTCTTGGTAGCCGTCTTCAACAAATTTGTCATATAATAAATTTCCTAGTCTTATAAAATTAAGATATTTTGCATAAATTTCTTCGTTGTAACCTCTGTCTTCAAATTCTGGTCCTAAAGGAAAAGTGTAAGGAACTGGAAATGAACTTACAACTAATGCTTGTTCATTTGTTTCTTCTAATAAATTTACAATATAGTGATCACCATATGTGGCATTATTTCTTCGATACCACGACCTTGGAATATTAAGACTAAAGCCATTAAAATATTCAAATTCTTCTTCGTTTAGGCCATAAGAACTAACGTCAGAAAATAAACTTAACTGTGTTTCTGCTCTGTCTATGCCTAAAAGTGTAGAAGATACTTCAGAAGTGTCAGGAAATTGTTCTTCTATTTTTAAAGGAGCATCAGTATCGTTATTAAAGTAAACTGAAGTTGCATTTTTTGTTTTGGCTCGTTCTCGTAACGGAGCGTCTACTTCGGTATAGAGAATATTACCTGTTCGATCACGTAGAGTTTCACCAGTAGGAAAGTTTTTAAGTTCCTCTAATCTAGTAGTTGTAGGTACTGGTACACGGTCAAACCCTAGCTTGATCTGAGGCATCTATTATTGCTCCTCCCAGGTAACACTAGCTGAAACATTTAGTAACGGTGCTCCAGTATGTGCTGCTTGGCTTTCTACACTCAAATATAATGTTTCTATACTATCAGTTAATGGAAAACTAATATATTCTTTATTGTAATCAAAGTATGCTGATAAGTCATAATCTTGTGATCCAGCGTTTACATAATATGTAGCAACACTGGTACCTGTTTCCGGAATAGGTGATTGTATAACATTACTTACAAATACAGAACTAAGTCTTTCTTTTGAAAAATCATTTATGTTATGATCAACTAAAGTACCGTCACTATTGTAAATTTCATCTTTTACAAACTCGGAACCATTAGTGACAACAAGTTTGCCAGTAAATACATCGTATGGGAAAAAATAATATAAATCATTCTTTCGTTCAAGTTTACCTAGTACTTTTACAAAGCTACTAGAGTCATTTAAATAACCTTTAAAATATCCATAAGTGAATTCTCCGTCATTTAAAATATAACTGGCATCATCGGATGTTAATAGATTAGTTTCACTTAAATTTGTATCAGCTGTCAGCGTAAACGTACCTGCTGTGCTTGTAGTAGTTTGAAATAGCGGAGTTTTTAGTAATGTTAGTTTACCTGCACTTGTGCCAGTTGTACCTACAGATAATTTTGTAGGATAAACTTGAACTCTATTTCTAACTTCGTCTCCGTCTCCGCTAACAATATTTGCTTTCGTTTTTAAACCGTATAGCATTTTAGGTCTGTTAGCTACTATATCTATTGATGCTGGTTGTCCATTAGTAACTTTATTAATATATATGTAGTTGTTTACATTGTCAACCCAAATTACTTTAATATCTTGATCCGAAGGATCACCTGTAATAACATTAGCACCTATATAAAATGTTCCTAAAGCAGGCTTTCCTGCTAGAGAATCATCTACTACAAAATACGGATTTGTAGTAGATTGTGTTGTGGGTGTTATTCCGTCATCTAACCTAGCTGTACTATCTACAGAAAGAGTATATTTACTACCGTCGATATCTCCTTTAGCTGGATCAATTGAGCTGTGATTATATAGTCTAACTGTGCCTCTATCACCACCGTCAATATAATAAGAAGCACCATATTTGACTAGATTCTCAGAGTATGAACTATTATATCCGCTGTTTACTCTATCAGCATTTGCAAGGCCGAACCTATTCTCACTTCCTCCGCCATAAACAAGATATGTAATCGGTAGTGTAGCATTGCCTAGCGATGATATTTTAAGTTGATTTGAACAACGTAGGTGGTGTACTCTGACCCAACGTGCTTCACCATTGCCTACTGGAACATATGCCAAGAACAATGCACCAACAGCACCGTACCAACTAAATTCAATTTTAAGCATAGTAACTTTAGAGAAATCGTAATCCCATACACTTGTTTCTAAAACCTGTTCGTCGTTTACGATATAAGATTCACCTGCCCTGTTACCAGATACATTATCTGAATATACTGCTTTGCGAGTCTTTGCTGTTTCGCCATCTGCTTCAAACGGGCCATCTAGGCTATCACCGCTAAATCTACTGCGTGGAACTCTATATTCATAAACACTCCAATATTGCGGATCAACATGATCACGGACCCATCCGACATATGCTAAATTTAATCTGTCAATTTGTTTTTGTAATGTGCTTGAATTGGCTGTTGTGTCTATTGCTGTATCTACATAACCTACTTGTGTCGTCTCTCCGCCAATTTCTGCCTCTGCCGGTAATACACCAGTATCAGTATACATGTATGGAAACATACCATCGTGTCGTTGAACTGAGCCCGGCGCTGCGAAAGCATTTTCATATCCGTTAGTTTCAGGAATATCTCCGTCTTTTGGAAAAATAAACGGAACTGGTGTTTCGATAGAATGTGTAGTACCCGTAGTCAATAGTGCATCCGAATCATCGACAGGGTCAATTAAAGTTATAATATGACTTTTATGCCCATCAACTTTTTTAATCTTATATGTCTTACCATCTGTTAAGTTGCCATCACCATAATAGTTTACAAATTGCCCAATAATTAGATCACCAGTCTCACATACTAAGTTTCCGTCAACTGCTTTTACAATTTGTCTTTTTGTTTCTTTAAGTAATGATGGATCATATAGCGCAGCATGTGTCATTAATAATCCGTCTCGAATAAGGAATGGATCTCCGAACACTGGATTTGTTCCAAATGTTATACCGCCTGTATACGGTGTTGTAAAATTATTAATTGTGATGTCACATAATGCCGATAATGCAGTTTTGTTTGTTTCGACATCAAATAAGTCTACTACGCTATCAATAATTGTAGCAGTTACAGAACCAGCCACTTCTACAGCTACTTGAGTGCCGTCTTCTCCACCTGCACCTGGGTCACCAACTAGCAGTTTTTTAAGATACGTGTGTCTTGCTATTTCTGCAATAACACCATTACTGTCTGTCTGAGAATATACCTGTAATGCACTATTGGTTTTATTGTTGTCGTCTAAGAAATAATATCTTTTTGCATTATATATAGTAGCAGCGTTTCCTTGCCCGCTTAAATCATCAAAATATGCATCAACAGCAAATTTTACATCTCTTAGGCATTTATATTTTAGCACTTTTTCGTAAGATGCTGCATCAGTATAATTTAAATCTGCATAGTCTGAAGTGTCGTATGTTTGACTAACACTTACCAAATAGCCTAAATATTTTCTATACACAGTTTTTATAACAGTCAATTTAGATTGTTCTCTAGGCCAATTAATATTTGCAATTGTAGGTTGTACACCGCCTGCTGCTGTGCTTGTGATTGCACCTAGCGTGTCAGTTTTTGCACTAGCAACTGTTTCCCCAAGTGCATCTAAATAAGTTTTAATTTCGGCAGTAAGCGCATCATGTAATGCTGCTTCGCCTACGCCATTATTACCATCAGCAGTTCTGTACGTTGTAGCATTAACACTTGTATATCCATCACCGCCATAACGTAAATCATTGACATATGCGTCAATTGCTAAATCCATATCTCTTTCGCATTTTTCTTGATCAGTTGCACCAAGGCTATCATAATAAGTTTTACCATTGCTCGGATTTGCAATTGCGTTTTCAATGATAGTAAATCTGCCCTTTGTAAGTGATTTTGATGCTGCTGTAAACGATATAGATAAAGTTGGTGTAGACGCAGCCGGCTTGCCAGCAAGTGCGTAGTCGTCAAGTTGTCCGTTACCAAACTCTAATGGATTAGATCTAATAATACTTTGTGTTCTACGTACAACTGCAAACTGATCGCCTTGAGCAGTGTCTCTTGTTTCCCAGTAGTACCCGTCAAACTTATCAAAAATACCATACTTTTTAATTGTAGGATTTCTCACAGCACTACGGGTAGTACTTAATGCACCAACTGCTGTTGAACTTTTGATACCAAATGTAGCAGCAGAAACACGCCCCGGCTGATAACGGAAGAACCGTTTACTTGTTAGCACTGCTGTTTCGTCAGCACCTGCTTCTACGAGTGCTCCAGATTCTTCTGGCAGGTGACTAATACCTGTAGTTTGTCTTCCAGGAATATCAGTGTAAGCTGTCAATTCAGATGCTGCTACATTCTTTCTCTGCGCTGGTTCACTACTCCACTCACTTGGATTAACATCGTAGGTATTAACATCTGCAAAAATACCTAAGGCTACTTCAGCTCTTGGTATACCTAGCAAAGATAAACTTACTTCTGATAAAATTTTATTTTGCTCTACAACAGGTAGCGCTTCCTGGTCTGTTGAAACAACTACTGGAATTGATTTACTAGCTGGTTGCGGCCCTGGATCAACGGGTGTTGTGCGTCCTACATTGACTACATAGTTGTTATTGTTTATATTGTTAACACTTGACATTAGTTAATCTTTCCTTTTGCTAGTACAAATCTATTCTTTAAATCCAAAGTACCAATATATGCAGCACCTGGCGGACTTTGTGTCACTTCACCATTCAGTATAGAATACTGAAGTGTTAAAATCTTCTCTGTTGTATTTATTGATACTATTGTGGCTTCTCTTTCTGCAATGTCAGCATCGTTGCTGCTAGTAACTTGCAATGAAAGACTGTTTAATCTTACAATATCGTTTAATCTAAATTTCGTTGCATCTTGCACAGCAACCGACACTTGGCCACTGCCAGCACCAAGCGGCGTTGATACAATTCCTACTCCGCTGCGAGGAACATACTCAGTAGCGATAAGTCTATATACCATCCCAACATAATTTGGATTATAGTCTGCATTCGGATTAGCGTCTGTTGGAACTCTTTTTACAGTTTCGTCAGTTTGTAATATAGTATTAACAGAGTTTGCAACAATTCTAAAACTAAACTCGCCAACACTATTTCCAGAGCCAAGTGCGTCAACTTGAATTAAATTGTCGTACTGAACTCCCAAACTTTCTATTGTAGAAGTTTTATTTAATTGATTAATTACTCCAACTACTTCGATACTATTTGCAGTAAGGTCAAATGTTACGCCATTCTCTTGGTATAGTCCTTTGTAACTATTGAAGTCAATATCTTTTTCGATTAAAATATTTATACTATCGTATTCAGTGTTTAACATATCAGCAACTGGTAGGAATTCAGAACCCGATGGACCTAATAATATATTTGGGTTATAAATGGTATTTACACTACCGAACGTAAGTAGTCCACTACCGCAGTTATCAATAATATTAGTAATAATTAAAGATTTATCTGTTGCAGTAAAGTCGGCTGCTGCTGGGAAGTTTTTCATTGTAGTAGACAGTATCTTAGAATTTCTAATTTCTCTACCGGCTACCGGTGAGTAAGTGTCGTACCTATAGCTCGAGCATCCATTTTCAATTATGCTGTCCTTAATAGTAACCTTTTCAGTAACAATTTGCTCGTCGATTACATTGTATAAAAACAAGCCGCCGCCTACCATGTTAGTTAATATTAAATCTTCAATTATTATATTTGATCCATAAAAGTATATGGCATAATTTCTGTTGACTGTTGTGTTAACGTTATCTTGAAGTAAATATTGATTTAGAAAATTTCCATCGATTTTTATTTTTTCAACACTTACGTTATTAAACAAACTATCCTCACCTGCTGCAATCTGCGGTTTCAAAATATGATTATCATTATCTACAAGATTTGAACTCCAAAATTGCTTAATCAACTTTGATTCTCTACCTTTACCTGTGATACTAAATCCTGTAGGAATAGTAAGGTGCGAAACATAGTGTGTTCGGTTATCAATATCTATATAATTAAGACCATTTGCAGATCTAGTATTAATTAAATCTTGTAGTTCTTCAGTATCGTCAATAATTGTAGTTATAGAGTCATTATGGTAAAAGTTTTTATCTAATGTTACAGTAGATCCTGAAACAGCAGTGATTTTTGCGTAATCCCAGCCATATGATGCAGTTGTTGGCGCAATAACAGGTACATGTAATATTCCACTTAGTGTATTATAAGCATTTTTATTTGTTTTCTTACTCCATGGATTTAAATCATAATCATAAAAGTCTATCCAAACAATGCTTTCTGTCGCGGTGGTAAGATCCTTAGGACCAAGTATTGTAAGTAGTCCAAAGTCATTTTCAACGCCGGGTATTTGTCTATAAATTAAAATGCCTTTGTTTACGTCAGTTCTCGAAAATGTTAGTTTAATGTTATTGTTTAAATTAAATCCAATGATATCTTCACTTTCACTAGGATTTAATTTAAAGTCAGTTGTCATTATATCTACTGTACTTTCTGTACTAGCCGGTGAAATTTTACCTGTAGTCAAATCCATTTCAGCTATTTTATAAAGTACAGTTTTGTATAATGCTGGGTCAGTCGGTGTTTCACCCGATGTTATAACTTCTTGTAAACCTATTCTTTCTACACTTTCAATAATAGCACCTGCACCTGATTCGACTGTTGAATCGGTACTAACACCTAAAATTCTTAGAGTCTTGCCAATTTTGTAATTTGATATATTTACAGCAGTATCAATTATCAAAGTATTAGTTAGTGCCTCACCTGGTTGTGTCCATGTATCAATTGTGCTTTGTGTTAGATCAGGATTAAAAATAATATCCCCACCGACTTCTAAATCACCACTAATTTTTACGCCGCCTTCTACATTAACAGCATTTGCGCTAGTATCTTCAATACATAGTTTTGTACCTTGTAGAACTCTTAGACAAGCATCTTTTAATTGCATTCTATGTATATTAGCAATGTAAAAATCTAATTCATCGTTGTCAGCTTCGTAATCTGTTTCGGCAATAATATATGTATCTTCGTCTGCGTCTTGTAATTTATTAGAAGTTTTAATTCTTACATATGACGGATTTGACGTTATTGCAAGCTCCATACCAATTTTACTTGTGTCTAATCCGTTTGGCTGTTCTTCGGCATATAGATATAACGGTAATGGAGTAGTTTCAGTAATTTCAATCTCAACGTATGCATTAGGATCACCAGCAACGCCGTCAATTACTACGCCCTCAGTATATGGTACTATTGTATTTGTGTCACCGTCAGATACAATTGTATCAGGTGCTGTACTAAAGCGTAACGGCGCAGAAGCGTTGCTGACATGCTCTAGGATAAATCTATAACGAGATCCAGGCGTAAAGTACAACTCCGGTGTTTCGTTAACTGGTTGATCATCTAGGAAAAATATTTCTTGATTGCCAGCGCCGCTGTCTTTAATTGTAACATTAAAGATTACCAGTTCGTCGCCCTCAGCATTAGCATACGGATGTGTTTCTGGTGTGTAGCTTCTATATAAGTATCTGCCCCATATTGTAGCACCACCGTCGTATGTATAAAATTCTAGTACAACTGGCTCAGGACGTAGTAATACTTTCTTTGGCCAATTATAGTCTAATTTTAATTCTGTTCCTGCAGGAGGTGTAAACAGCATGTTTACTTTCGCAGAGCTTTCGAGCTCTAAGCGTAACATTGAATAGCGAGGTGACACAGGCCAGTTTGAAAAATTAATGGTACACTCTGGAAGATTAGAATTTACTGTAAATTTTTGATAATGCCCGTTTGTAAAATCAATATCGTGTGTACTGTTATCTATAGTGCTAGTGTACGACACTTGCGTCATAATACGCATATTAGAATCTACAATTAATGAGCCGTTAAAATTATTAGTTGCGTCTAGTCTGAATGTTTCGTTTTGTAATGCAGTAATTTCGCTCTGAGCTGTGTTTAGATTAGTAACAATTCCACTAAAGTTATCTCTAAAACCTTGTGAGTCATTGTTTTGACCTGCTCTCGGATAAAGTGCGTCAATTCCAGTTGTGTCTATTTGGCTTGCCATTTGCGATCCTCTTTTTTATATTTATCCGTTATACGTTGAACTGATAATTGGCGAACAGTACATATTTTTCCTGTCCATCCGTAGCGTCAATTATTGTGTATCTGTCGATTTCTAAATTTATATCTTTAAAATTAAATGAATTATTATTGATTCTGTTTAGGATATCATCTGCTGTGCCTGGTTTACAATAGCATAACGGTATGCAACTGACATATCCTAAGGCTTGATATCCGTCTTGTGGTGTACGCATCCATAGTGGTAATTGTTCAGTATCAGTACCACCAATTGCAGCAATATTATCTCTCATATGCTCAATGCTAGAAATGTATTTTTTACTATCGCTTGTTTGGCTAATTTGGATTGCGTCACTGTCTGTTTTAATAGTGTTTCCCACCGGGCGTATACGAATAGGATCCGCATCTGTTCGGGTAAGTAAAACTGATAATTCTTGTCCTGAACGCACTTCGACTTCAATGTCACTGTTGTCAGTGCTTACTTTTACATTACTGTCTCTAGTCTGTATTACAAGATTACTGTTAAAATTCTCAAATACCATTTTTACAATTTCACGTGAGTAAACTGGTAATGCTTCGGCACCTTGTCCTAGACGTGTGTTATCATCCATTAGCGCATATTGCACACTATCGACTGTAATTTTTTTACTATTGTTTTTGGTAAATGATGCTTTTGTTTTTCCTTTTGTAGTTTCATAAGGATCTATCACAGGAACATATACAATCTCGTAGATACTATCCCTTGTGCCAGGTTCAGCAGCAAATGCCTTTGCAGGTGCGCCTAACTTATACTTCTTACGTTTATGATTTTTAGCAGCCGCAGCAACATGCTTTGCGGCATTAGATTTCTCAATGCCTGCATAAATCAGTACTTCTACACTATCACGTATACCAAATGCTTCGTCGTTCTGCCTATAGATATGTGACGGTGGAAATACATCAGCATCTCGCACAAACGATTGAAAGGCATCACGTTGCTCTATAGGTAGTAGTGGCTTTGCAATTACATCAGTGTAATCTTTTGGATCATTTTCTTTTACGGTTAACTTAAATTGTCGTGTAATAGCAATAGTATCAATACGATCTTTTGCTTCTACTGTAAATGTATATTCGCCAGCTGTTGTTGGAACACCGATTAGGTCACCTCTATACGAAAGTGTTATACCAGGTGGTAACGTACCTGCTTTTAAAAAGTATACCATTGGAATATCTGGTACCGTAGTTTCTGCTTCAACAAATTTATAAGACGGAAGTTTAGTTTTAATTGTGCCTAGATCAATGTCAGTCAGCCATTTAATGCTACTATCAATTTCTCCTATAACCTTCAGCACAAATGTTTTGTCTTTACTTGGTTGTGTAATACTGTCATTTGCAGATGATACATAAGTTTTAGAGACTGTATCATCCTTTAATAACGACAATCCAATTTGCGCATTTTTCAAAACTTGATTTGTAAGATTTTGATCTAAAAATATTCTAGTAAATTTTGGAACTGCTACTGTTATCAAAGGTGCTGAACTATCAGTAAGCGAAGCTACGTTTAGTGCATTTTCAATTCGTTCAATTGAATCAGTATAAGATGTTTTCTGTAGTGTTAACCACCATGTGTTAGATTGTTTAATTTCTACTGACGCTGATACATCACCAAATTCAGTATTAATGGCGTTTACAAGTGCAGCTACATCAGCAGGATCTAAACTTTCGCTATACAGTTCATAAATTTTAAATGCACTAAAGTCTTCAATCTTATATGCATTACTATTAAATGTAAGTGAACGATTTAAATAAAATTGTTCTACCCTCTGAGTGACGGTAAGTATATCGATATAATTTTGTCCTGAATTAGCCGTGTTAAATACTTGTAATATCTCTTGCGACCCTAATGCACTATCGATTGTAAGTTCGTCATAGTTTTGATTAGTGGTATTAATACCTACTATTTTATAAAGCGATTCATTTACAAAAATATTTTTGCCTAATAGTTCAAGCACATTGCTTTCTGTATTTTTATTAACTTTAAATTTATTTACACCTCGCATAGTGTCTTCGTGTACAAATAATGTTTGCGTAACATATTCAGTTGAACCAACAAAACGAGATGCGTTTACTGTAAATTTATATTCTTTTGTTATAGCAGGCTGATACGGAATTGTTCCTGATAGCTCACCGTTGAAACTGCTTAGTGTTAAACCCGGTGGCAGTTTACTAACTGATCCATCGTCGTTAGTGTCTACTAATCTATAAGACACTGTGCCTTGTAGGGTGTCAGTGTCAATAACATCGAGATAGATAATAGTATTGTTATTAGCTCTACGATAACCTAAGTCTCTCGGTGTAATCCAAGTTGGAGTTCTTACATTTGTATTGTCTGCTCTAAACACACCAGTGCTGGCTTCCATTAAGATGTTGTCTGTAGTTAGAAAATCATCACCTACTAGATATACCGTAAATTCGCGACGTACTTCAGTTTGTCCATCGGACACTGTTACAGCAAACGGATAGTGTCTATTTAATTTTTTTGGAATATTGATATCCTCAAAATAATCCCAAGGCTGCGAGTCAAAGAAATAACTGCCGTAACCATTAGTAGGTCTAATGCCATAATCACTTGGCATATCACCAAATGGAAACTGATCATATCCGCCGTCTCTTAGCTTTCTATCTAAACTGAGTAATGGCTCTGATATACCTTGTATTCTGCCTTCTGGAGTAAGTGTTAGTCCCGGAGGTAATACACCATCATCGTTAGCAATATAAAATTCAAGCTCGTCGCCAGCAACAATATCAGGATCATCAACTAGTAGCTGATAGTCAATTAGTTCATTGTCTAAAATAAAGTATGTTTCGTTAGCACCAACAGGTAATAATCCTGCTGCTGTTTGCCATTCAGGATCGTCTGGGCCTGTGATTACTAAATTTAATGTTCTGTCTTCAAAGAATCCTGCGTAGTAAGCTCTAATTACAAATTTAAAAACAGTATCATATTGTACTTCTTGCACTGTTCCTGTAATCTTATTATCAGTGAGCGTAAGACCAGGCGGCAAAGTACCTGCTATTACTTCTGTGTCAATGTCATATGAAGAAGATACCGGTAATAGTACATTTACAGTGGTGTTTTCTATTAATTTTTTAAGTTCTTGACCATTGGAAATATTCCATAGTTGTACGCTCATATCTTATTCCTTTTATATATTTATCGGAATTTATACGATTGTTCCTAGATCAATATTAACTGTATCGGCATTAATTGTGCCCATATCGTACACCTTTGCTTGCGCCTCAATTTCTGCAAATGACGTAGCAATAATACCGCCAAAGTTCTCACCCGAAGCTGGCGCTGCTACTGCATCGGCAACCCATTCTCCGCTTTTATAAACAAGTGCATCGCCTTCTTGCGGAGCATTGCTTAGGTTGACATTTGTTAGTCCGCCTAGCTCAACATTTATTGCCTTGTTAACATGGTTTACTAATATTGTTCCGTCTTGTGCAAGTAAATTACCGGTATGTGTACCGTTAAACATATTTGCATCTATTACGCCCACAGTTGCAATATTGTAACCCTGAGCATCTAAGTGTGTTCCTAGTCGCGGTGTAGTATCTTGTTCTAGTGCAGTAAATGTACTAGCAACAGTCATAACATTACCGGTAATACTAGTTATTATACCTGAGCCACCTGTTATATTAAATGCCGCTACTTCTGTAAGTTTGTGTGATCCACTGTCTGACAGCATTAGTAGGCTTTTAACATTGCTCTCTGCTTCAATAGTAATACGCTCGTCGTTTGCAGTTAAATTAATTCCCGGACCTGCAAATAATTTTTTAAACTGTAAATCGTAGTTTAGCTTTTTTGCAAAAATACCTTCACCAACTGCACCCATATTAGATGCAGTTGTTGACTCATCATCTCTTAGATCTAGTTCTTGGAAATTAAGATTTACCTT
>Ga0213863_10001229_pt1 | contig 18974 bp, 14 predicted proteins | sample PICome_8_FD_160128 | JGI IMG/M metagenome (GOLD analysis project Ga0213863, IMG submission 160128) | Coastal seawater microbial communities near Pivers Island, North Carolina, United States - PICO497 | ecosystem: Environmental > Aquatic > Marine > Coastal | place: USA: North Carolina... | reverse complement strand
AAGGAGTTTTTGGATGCTATAGCAAAGGGCCAAACAAGGTCTCTAAAGCGCTCTTTGAGAAGGCTACCCAAGGTAATGTCACAGCAATGATTTACTACCTAAAGGTCAGAGACAGAAAGAACTGGGGCGAAGACCAGCCAGAGCCTATAAGAGAGATTCAACCTATGCAGATTGTTGCCGACTCTAGGGCTGTAACTTAGCCACTCAAATCAGGGCTAGATAGAGGTAATACGTTCTTGAGGATTATAAAGATACTGCAACACATGTTATGCGCGGACTTTCAGAATACCCCAACGCGCTCAAGTATCGCTCTCTAGCATGCTCGGCTAGATCCAGTTTTTACCGGTTATGTTAGGAAGTTGTTGAGGCTTACGGAAGTAATTCTACCCTTGTCATCGAGAAAGACGCCAAGGGTAGTAATTACAATTAAGAGTCGGTGTCGACCTCGCTAACTTTAAATTTCATAGTTTTAGCAACAAAATCTACAATTCCTGTAGCAAAGTTCAGTTTACCATTGCTTGTTGGATCAAAGGTATACATTTTAAAGACCTTACCCTGTTTGACATAAGCGCCCTGGAGAGTCGCTGTGACAACATCTTCGCCGTTTTGTGTCCACGCGAAACCAGTAAACTCACCTGCCGTACCAAGGTTTTGTTTGTCAGTGAAGACATAGGACAAGTACACACGCCCATATGGTCCGGCATCACCAGAAGCTGAGACTTCAAAGGTCTTCCCCCCATCTCTTGTGAAGGTTGAATCAATAACAAAATTTCCCTCAAAGGAATCTTTACTCAAACTCATTTCTTGCGCGTAGGCACTAAAATGAAAAGTAGAGATAAGTATTAATATCAGTAGCGTTATTCGTTTCATAGATTACCCTCATTTGATTTTTTAGATAGCGATCAGATTAGCATAGCTTTAAATGGCTTTCAAAAACACCATATAAAACGACTTTATGGAAACATCCACGTGCACCTAGATCGAACTTTTGCCGAAAGAGGCGAAGTGATAAGTTTCGTCCCCTATCACTAGCCTAATCCGCTGTGTAGAACTGCTCGCATACTTCAAATTGGTCATTAACAACCTCATCAATTAACGCTGTGGCTTGTAGATATGCGTGACCCCATGAGGCTCCTGCAAAGTAGTCATCAATGACTGCGCCATGACTTTTTTCATCAGCAGTTATAGACTTTAAATACAAAGTACCTGCCTCTTGAGTTCCACCTCCGATCGCAATAAAGAGTCCATTGAGAAAGGTGTCGTGACCTGCATCCTGTATTTCTTTTTCAAGCTTTGTGAGCGCTGTAACAAGAGCAGGTACATTGGCGGGTGAGACTTTGATTCTCATCGCTCTCTCGTATCCTGGGTCTAGACGAGAAAACCCTTTAAGCGGCGCCCAAGTTGCACCATATTTAAACTCTCGCATATTTGCCATTGCTCTAGGCGCATTAGATGGGTCATATTTACCAGCACCCACTAAAGCAGCAGTAACATTTGGGAATGCAGTCCAAATCATTAGTTGACCTAGATAATCCTGGCCCGACACAGTTCTGCAGTATCCGCCAGCATCTGCCCCAATTGCTTTATAAAGAGCAGGATTTGATTTAACAGATTTCAAATACTTGTCAGTGTCTTTAGCGGACACCATTAGTGTAGTAAAGGCACCTTTACCCTGTTCTTCAGCCAGATGACCATTTCCGAATGCATTTAAACTTACGGCAGCTAAGATTAGGTTCACTATCAAAATTATCTTTTTCATAATTTACTCCATTCAATGTTGCAGTTTATTGGGATAATCATAACTGAATACCCCATCCAGTCAAATCAGGGCTTGATGAGGGTATTGTTTGGAGCCTGCACAAGGGGGGCTATTAGTGAAATACAATGTCTATATCAACTAATAACTTATAATTATTGAACTATCCTGAGATCGAAACTCCTTTTTAACTGCTTCTCTTTGACTTCCAGTTAGTCCGTCAGGATATCGAGTATATTCAATGGGTAACACTCGGTCGAACCACTGACAGGATGAGACCGTTGCATAACGTCTTGATCGATGATATTAGCCTTATGTTTTTTATTTAAAAAAGATTCAAATTGATGGGCATGCCTACCTTTTTTATTAAATTTTACAATTTTCACTCTAAAGAGGCCCTACGAGTGGCGACAATGCAGGACCATCGCAGTATTGCTACTATGATAGAATTGATGATTCGTGAGCACTGAGAGAGCACCGGGGTTTCGATTCCAGATCAGCAATGTTTGTTTTCACAGGATCAAGGGTATACTCAAACTTAAATCTTTATGCATCAGAATAACTCAAAGAGTTTCTATTGAGATGACAAAATTAATTTCATTAGTTCTTTCCTCATTGACTGTATCTTTCTCGATTGGCGCTACTGGCGCGTCCAATGAAGTCTTCGAGGCTATACCGATATTATTGCCTGATCTTAGGCCCAAATATGAGCTGCTTTGCGGCAATCAAACTTCCGCACAAACTCTTGATTTGGCTGATTTAAATGGTGACGGTCGGAAAGACATTGTCGTTGGTCTATGGTGCGCAATTCCTCCAGGGACTGTGACCCATGAGCCTGTGGTTGGTGGACTGCTTGCGTTTACACAGAATGCAGATGGAAGCTTTGTTGATCGGACAAATGCTCTATTCGGGTCTGAATTACCATCAATCGAAAAGCCCTTTGAGAATGTTGTCTATGATTTTAACGGTGATGGCTATGATGATATTTTTATGACTCAGAGTCGTGAAGATGGACGAGCAGATCCTTGGGATGCTCGGGATAGTATTGAAAATGCTATTGTTATGTCAAATGGCGATGGAACCTATTCCATTCTAAGAGATGGGTGCAATGACCCTTGTGGCACTGGGTATAACTCCCACGCGATGGATAACGAGGTTGGGGGTATCGATATTGTTACCCAGTCGATCGGTGCAGGCGCTGTTCAGGTATGGAGGTATACGAATGAGTGGGAGTATATTTCTAATTTAGACAACTCTGGTGGGCTTGTCTTTTTTAAAAAAACCGACCCTGAGTTAGCGACGTTAGTATATTCGTCTGCATCACGCGTGGATGGGGTTCCTGCAGTCAACCTTTATACTCGGATAAACCCTAATGATGCTTGGACTAAAGTCGACACGCTTAGCATGCAGGCTGATACAACCATTACAACGACATGGACGGCCTGGAATGGTGATGCAGGTCCAATTGATATTAGAGTATTAGATGGACAATATTACCTAGGAGGCTCTTATGAATATGGCTGCGAATTTACCACTCAGGCATATACTGATCTAAATTTAGTATATCTACAGACGAGTTATATGTTAGACAGTTATTATGACGGAATGGACATTGTCGAAGGCAGAGATATGAAATGGATTTATAAATTATTTGGTTTCTCCGCCAAAGACGGTAATTTGACTTCGTTACCAATTATATTACAGGCACCCGATGCCTTGACTGACAAGCCTTATAGAATTCACTGTGAGGATGTTAACCAAGATGGACTTGACGACATCGTTGTTGCGACCTGGGGCGACGAAACTCATCCTCATGTTTATATCAACACAGGCGGAAACAACTTTTCTCTTGTCAGAGAAGAGTTGTGGCCTCCGATCACTGACGCACTAAAAAGCGCACAGCAAAAATACGCCGATGTAAATGGAGACGGCATATTTGATATTGTCTCCTTCCCATTTACTGGTGTAAACAATACTTCATCTGACGTTGTTATATACGAAATACTTCATGGGAAGAATCATTTTCAAGCGAATGACACCTATGATGCGGACTCTGATGGGGTTATTAATGCTACAGATGACGATGATGATGATGATGGCGTCCTAGATGAGTCTGATGCTTTTCCCTTGGACTCCGCGGAATCGCTTGATACAGATGGTGATGGCGTTGGCGACAATGCCGATGTGTTTGATAATGACCCTAGTGAAACCACGGATTCTGATTCCGATGGCGTTGGGGACAATGGTGATGCTTTTCCACTAGATGCCAGTGAAAGCCTAGATACAGACTTAGATGGTACGGGTAACAACGCTGATACAGATGATGATGGTGACACTGTATTAGACCGTGACGATGCGTTCCCGCTGGACTCAACTGAAAGTGTGGATACTGATTCTAATGGAATCGGTAATAATACGGACGCAGATGATGATGGCGATGGCGCAGAGGATGCTGCTGATGCCTTCCCATTGGATTCAACCGAGACGGTTGATACTGATTTAGATGGTATTGGTAACAATGCTGATACTGATGATGATGGCGATGGCGTAGAGGATGCTGCTGATGCCTTCCCATTGGATTCAACCGAGACGGTTGATACTGATTTAGATGATATTGGTAACAATGCTGATACTGATGATGATGGCGATGGCGTAGAGGATGCTGCTGATGCCTTCCCATTGGATTCAACCGAGACGGTTGATACTGATTTAGATGGTATTGGTAACAATGCTGATACCGATGATGATGGCGACGGTGTTAACGATGATGTAGATCGGTTTCCTCTTGATCCTCTTGAGTCCTCAGACCTAGATGATGACGGCGTTGGTAATAACAGTGACATAGATGCCGATAACGATGGTGTTGCTAATCTTTTAGAATTAAGCCTTTTCGATAATGGTGTCATTGACTATAACTGGGGCAATGGTTGGCTTGGCTATGAGCAATATGACTCTGAGGAAGACGGCAGATACTGTAAGGGACCCGAAGCATGGGGCTTTGGTGAATGTGTGGGTCTTAGCTGGCAGACCGTCGAGGATGATGTCAACGGCACCGTTCTGGAAGTCCAGCAGTTACCGTACGAGGGTCAGGGTGGCGCTTCAATTTTTATAACTGAAAAAAATGGTGATAGCAGTTCGGCAGACCTAACTCGCTTTGATAATGGGTTTATCAAATTCGACATAAAGGTTATCGAAGGTCAGGCGGAGCAAGTTTTTTTTGCTGGGCTATATGGGCGTCCTGTTGGAGATGGCAGAAGTACCGGCTGGATAGAGTTTCAATCCGCAGAAATAGGCTCCTGGATTACCATGGCCTTGCCGTTGGTTGATCTTATGAGTCCTGATGCTGAATACCCGTTTAGTGGGGATTTGGAGGAGATTTATTGGCCTTTTATGTTCGATCACTGGGGAGGTCTAAATGAAACTCTGCGCTACCGCCTTGATAACATATCATGGGTTTCCCACTATAAAGGGCTAGATTCAGCAGGACAGTTGCAAGATGTGTTCCCTCTGGATGCGACGGAGTCTTTGGATACTGACGGCGATGAGATAGGCAACAACGCCGATACCGATGACGATAACGATGGAATATCTGATTTGCGGGAGATTGCAGATGGGACAAACCCTTTGGATGCCGCCAGTCTAGACACCGATCGTGATGGTATTGCTGATAGCACCGATATCGATGACGATGGCGATGGCGTGGTCGATTCTCAAGATCTCTTCCCTCTCGATGGCTCAGAGACAATAGATTCAGATTCAGATGGCGTTGGCGATAATGCTGATACCGATGACGATGGCGATGGTACCCTGGATCAGGCTGACGCCTTCCCGCTAGATCCATCTGAAACCTTGGATACGGACTCCGATGGAATCGGTAATAACAGTGATAATGACGACGATGGCGACGGTGTCCTCGATATCAATGACGCATTTCCAGTCGACAACTCAGAGACAGTTGATAGCGATGGCGATGGCAAGGGTAATAACGCCGATAACGACGATGATGGCGACGGTTTAAGCGATCAGTATGATCGCTTTCCACTAGATCCGACAGAGTGGCTTGATACAGACATGGATGGCGTGGGCGACAATGCCGATGCATTTCCTAGCAACGCTCTCTTTTCAACCGATAAAGACTTGGATGGAATGCCAGACGCATGGGAAATTCGATATGGACTCGATCCAAATGATCCTTCAGACGCTTCTAGCGACCAAGATAATGATGGTGTATCGGCCTATGACGAGTTTTTAGCAGGAACTATCCCTGCAGGCTCGCTTGATATCGACGGTAACGGCCAATATGACGCCCTGACAGACGGCTTGTTACTGCTCAGAGGTATGTTCCTGTTAAGTGGTGATGCTCTTATAAGCGGCGCTGTTGCGTCTGAAGCGGTCTACAAAACCTCAGATGAGGTTGCTTCTCGGATCGATATGCTGGGTGATTTGGTTGATATAGATGGCAATGGTAGCGTTGATGCATTAACCGATGGATTGGTTATCCTAAGATACCTATTTAACCTTAGAGGCGATGTATTAATTAACGATGTTATTGCCTCAGATGCGACAGTAAAAACAGCAGAGGATGTTGAGGCTAAGATTGAGCAACTCATACCCTCGCTTTAACTTTATGGTAAAACTATGACTGGCAGACCCGCATGGATACCAACTGACACCGTATGTCAGGAAGCCCGTGAAATGGCTTCTAACGGCCTTACAGTGGCTCAAATAGCCGATTGGTACCTCCGAATCAACCTTATATGTCGAAGACGCGTAGCCTAGGACTGAGCTAGCCTTTCGACAAGCCATAGGTCGTGTTGTACGAACTATGGGCAAAGATGACGATACAAGAGCCTATGTTGTAATGCCTTCCTTTGAGACCTTCGAAAATTATGCCCGCCGCGTTGAAGAAGAGATGTCACCTAGTGTGCGTCAAGTAAGTGACCAAGAACGATTCAAGAGATGTGGGGAGTGCGGCCAAAAATGTAGTATTGCCGCGAACGATTGTCCAACTTGCGACACCGTATTCCCTGCCAGTAAAGAGAGGCTCAAGCCGTGTGGGGAATGCGAAGCTCTCAACCCACGATCGGCTAAAGAGTGTCATGAATGCGGAGAATCCTTCTCTCTTGACATCAAAATAACACTTGAGGAGGCTCTCAGAGCCGGAGCGATCGCGCGAGGCATGGACATTGGTGAGGATGAGGTAAGAGATGCTGAAAATCTTGCGCCGCTAGTTAGGAGTCGGATTTTAGGTAGTGGCGATTCTCGCCTGATAAAAATCATCCAGACTCTCCCCGATGAAAGCTGGGCTAGGCTCAGGAATATCTTCGAGACAGGTTAGATAATATAAAAATATCGCCTAGGCATTGCAACACGCCGGCGAATAATGCACCGAAGTAGATACCGAAAACTATGAAACTACTTTTTTAGGTAGTTTCCAAATGGGTAGATATTTCCATGAATATGCGAGGCCCTAGGTACTATTCAGAGGTCAGTTCAAGGGTAGTTCGCGATCGCAAAATGATTCTAGCGATGGAACTTCAAAAACCTAAATGTTAGAACTGGCGCTGCTGAGTAAAGATGAAAATATTGGGGGTAATTTTGGGGGGTAAATTCCCACAAAAAACATTAACGCATTGATTTTAATGGGAATATATTTTAATTTGGCGGTGAGAGAGGGATTCGAACCCTCGAAACGCTATAAACGCTTACACACTTTCCAGGCGTGCTCCTTCAGCCACTCGGACACCTCACCGTAAACTGTCACCGTTTTCTGTTCTAATAGCTAGTCAGGAGCACGGCGCGCTCATTGCTAAAAGCCAATGATCTTCCGGCTTTTGGCGCTTTTCAAGCGCGGCAACTGTACACAACCAAGGCTTTAAAAGCAATTGCAACTAGGCTGATTTGCTCAAATCCAACGGCATAGGTAAGTGAGTGCTAGACTAAAGCTATGACATGGAAAGAGATTGTATATCCGTCGCCTAAATTGCAGGAGCTTTACAGGCTGGCCCTAGGTATTTGCGCTGCAATTATTTTGCTGGGCGCTTGGCGAGTGATGAACTACCACCCTGCTCTTCTGGCTCTGCTCCCCGCTTTATTTCTCTATCAATTCAGCAGTTATTTTACCTCTGGCAACGGCATGGCTACCTACGGCCGTCAGCGACTGGCAATGTTGATGGAGTTTATTGATGGCGCACTTACTGGGGTGCTTATCGCCTTTGTTGCCTTTGATCCTATTATCGCGCTGGCGCTTGGGCTGGCGTTTTTAAGCACGATCATCAGTAGCCTCAAGCCCACTGCACCTCTGGATATGTTTGGTCTGTTTTTGGGTCTGACACTGACCTATTGGCTGTCCCCTATAGCCGTTATACCAGAATTAGGCTCTCAGCTAATTATTCTGGCGGTGGCTGGAGGGTACTGTTTATTGCAGATTAATATGGCACGGCATGCGCACCATATGCTGGCAGAGCAACATGAATCTGTTTTGCGACAAAATGAATGGCTGACTCTGCGCACCTTTAGGCTGTCCAAATATCTGTCCCCTGCCCTGCGCAAAGCCATATTAACCGGCAAGGATGTGCGCGCCGAAACCCAAGAATAAACCCTAACCATCTTTTTCTCAGACATGGAAGGTTTTACCAAGCTGGCAGAAGAACTGGATCCTGAACAGCTGACATCGCTGCTCAACACCTACCTAACGGTAATGTCTGAAATTGCCTTCCGTTTTGGCGGCACCATTGACAAGGTGATTGGCGATTCCATTATGGTATTTTTTGGCGACCCAGAGAGCCGCGGAATAAAATCTGATGCGACCACCTGTGTATCCATGGCAATCGCTATGAAAAAGGCCATGGAGGACCTCCAGCAGCGCTGGCGCGCAGAGGGTATTGAAAACCCTCCGGCTCTGCGTATGGGGATTAATACTGGTGTCTGCAAAGTAGGCAACTTTGGCACGGAGAACCGGTTAGATTACACCTTACTGGGCCGTGCGGTTAATCTGGCAAGCCGTCTTGAGTCTTCTGCCCAGAGCAATGAAATCCTTGTTTCAGAGGACACTTACAGCCTAGTGAGAGAAACAGTGCACTGCGTTGATAAGGGCCATATATCAATCAAAGGTTTTGCCCGGGCGGTGAAGGTTTACGGTGTTGTAGACCTGCACAAACATCTGAGGGCGGACTACCCACCCTCAGAAGAGCAAAACACTGTTGTCTACTCGTAGTCTGAAATAGACGGGCAGGAACAAACTAGATTGCGATCACCATAAACATGGTCCAGACGCCCTACTGGGGGCCAGTACTTGCTGTCGCGGAGAGACTCCAAGGGATAGGCGGCCTGACTTCTACTGTAAGCTCGCGACCATTCATCACCACTGACCATTGCCGCTGTATGAGGTGCACCCACCAGAGGGTTATCGTCCAGCTGGAACTCACCATTGGCTACCTGATCAACTTCTTGCTTGATCGCAATCATCGCATCACAGAAACGGTCCAGTTCAGCCTGTGACTCACTTTCAGTGGGCTCAATCATTAGGGTTCCTGCCACGGGGAATGACATGGTTGGGGCATGGAAACCATAATCGATAAGACGCTTAGCTATATCATCGACACTAATGCCTATATCGTCCTTTATAGGTCGTACATCGAGAATACATTCATGGGCAACTCGGCCATTGGCGCCGGTATAGAGCACCTGATAATGGTCCTGCAAACGATTGGCCATATAGTTAGCGTTTAAGATGGCCACTTCAGTGGCCTGCTTGAGACCCACCCGGCCCATCATACGAATATACATCCAGGTAATCGGCAAAATACTGGCACTCCCATAAGGCGCTGCCGATACCTGGGCGCCCTGACGGTTACCAGTAGCAGTCTCGCGGGGCAAAAATGGTGCTAGGTGCTCGCCCACACCGATAGGGCCCACACCTGGGCCACCGCCGCCATGGGGAATGCAGAACGTTTTGTGCAAATTCAAGTGAGACACATCCCCACCAAACTTGCCCGGCTGGCATACACCAACCATGGCATTAAGATTAGCGCCATCAATATACACCTGACCACCGTGGCTGTGCACAATCTCGCAGATCTCGCTGATTCGCTCTTCAAACACACCATGAGTCGATGGGTAGGTAACCATGATGGCCGCCAGATCATTTGCATGCTCAGCAGCTTTTACCTGCAGATCGTCCACATCCACATTACCCTGCTCGTCACACTTAACCACCACTACCGCCATACCACACATCTGTGCAGATGCTGGATTGGTGCCGTGGGCTGAACTTGGGATCAGGCAAATATTGCGCTGACTGTCCCCACGGCTTTTGTGGTAGTCGCGAATGGCCAGTAGGCCCGCATACTCACCCTGTGAACCTGCATTGGGCTGCAGGGACATAGCATCGTAGCCAGTGGCAGCACAGAGCATAGATTCTAGATCGTCGATCATAGCGCGATAACCATGAGTCTGATCTTCTGGTGCAAAGGGGTGCATATTGGCAAATTCAGGCCAGGTAATGGGCAGCATCTCCGCGGTGGCATTGAGCTTCATGGTGCATGAACCCAGCGGGATCATGGCTCGATCCAAGGCTAAATCTTTGTCCGAAAGCTTGCGCAAATAGCGCAGCATTTCTGTCTCGGAATGGTAGCGGCTAAAGGTTGGATGAGTCAGAAAACTGTCGGTGCGAATCAAATCTCCGGGCAGCGCATCAACCACATCTGCCGCTAACTGATCTACATCCAGACTGTGCTCACCAATCAAGATATCCCAAAGAGCGACAATATCCTCAGTGCCCGTGGTTTCATCCAGGGAGATACCAATGCTGCCATCGTCAATCTGGCGCAAGTTGATTTCCCGCAGCTCAGCTCGAGCAATAATCTCAGCCGTCTGCTCACCAGTGGCCAGAGTCAAAGTGTCAAACCAGTTATTATTGACCGGCGCCTTGTTGTACTGAGCCAGACCCGCCGCCAACACATTGGTCAGCATATGCACACGATGGGCAATTCGCTTGAGCCCTTCTGGACCATGATATACCGCATACATGCTAGCGATTACGGCCAGCAGTACCTGGGCTGTACAAATATTGGATGTAGCTTTCTCCCGACGAATATGCTGCTCACGCGTCTGCAGAGCCAGCCGGTAAGCGGGCTCACCATTAGAGTCTTGGGACATACCGACCAGACGGCCCGGCAGGTTGCGCTTGTAAGCCTCTCTGGTGGCCATATAGCCAGCATGAGGGCCACCAAAGCCCAGTGGCACACCAAAGCGCTGAGTGGTACCAATGGCAGCATCGGCACCCAGTGAGCCAGGAGACTCTAACAGCACCAGGCTAAGCAGATCTGCGGCCATCACCACCAAGCCTTTTTCTGCCTGTACCTGTTTAATAATATCGCGATAATTTCGCACTTCACCGCTGGCACCCGGATATTGTAGAAGAGCCCCAAAAGCCTCACCGGCAAAGCTATCTGGACTGCCCACTTCAACCTCAATACCCATAGGCTCAGCACGGGTCTTGATCACTTCAATAGTTTGGGGCAAACAGTCGCTGTCGACCAAAAATCTCGTCGACTTAGATTTGGACATCCGCTGGCACAGAGCCATTGCCTCTGCCGCCGCGGTGCCTTCATCAAGCATGGAGGCGTTGGCCATCTCCATACCGGAGAGATCAGAAATCATTGTCTGAAAGTTAATCAATGCCTCCAAACGCCCCTGAGAAATCTCTGGCTGATAGGGTGTATAAGCTGTATACCAAGCCGGATTTTCAAGGATATTGCGCTGGATAACATTGGGCGTCAGGGTTCCGTAGTAGCCCTGACCAATAAATGATTTAAATAATTTGTTGCGGCTGGCCATCTCACGCAGCTCGGCCAAGGCCTGAGCTTCAGTGCAACCATCCACTATATCTAGGCTATCAGCTATAGCGATGGTCTCTGGCACCACCTGGTCTGTAAGTTGCCTAAGATTGCTGCAACCCAAGGAAGCAAGCATGGCCTGCTGATCTGTCTCGCTAGGGCCAATATGTCGGGCCATAAATTCAGCGGGGTTTTGTAGGTCGGCAAGACTGCGCTTCTTTTGTAACATCAACTGATCTCCAGACATTAATAGGTTAGCCGCGATGATAGCGCTGGGCTACCAGGGGCATTTTGGCTACGGTAATTGGACGCTGTTTGCCGCGCACCAAGGCTTGCAACTGGGTGCCGACAGCTGCGTATTCAGTGGGCACATAGCCCATCGCAATAGGCGCCTGTAATGTGGGGCCAAAGCCACCACTAGTGATAGCACCAATAACCTGCCCTTCGGCATTAATAATCTCTGCGCCTTCCCGCACCGGCGCCCGGCCATCCACCAAAAAACCGACGCGCTTTTTGCTCACACCACTGGCGATATGATCAAGGATAGTTTCAGCACCGAGAAAGCCGCCCTCCTTAGCACCACCTGCCCGACGAGATTTAGCAATACTCCAGGTTAACCCAGCCTCTACCGGGGAGGTATCCTGGTTCATATCATGGCCATAGAGGCAGAGACCGGCTTCAAGACGCAGTGAGTCCCGCGCGCCCAAACCAACCCAGCACACAAAATCACTGGCCAGCAGGCGCTCGGCCAGGGCCACAGCCTCTTCGGCGGCAACAGAAATTTCAAAACCATCTTCGCCGGTGTAACCAGAGCGAGTGATATAACATTCAATGCCTTCAATCGAGCCATGGCAGCCCTGCATAAAGGTCAGGTTGTTGGTTTCTGGCGCCAACTCCGCCATCAGCTCTTTGGCCCGCAAGCCCTGAAGAGCCAGCAAGCCACGCTCACCGAGATAGCGGATCTCAAAATCTGCTAGATGAGCTTTCAGATGAGCAATGTCTTCGTGTTTGCAGGCAGCATTGACCACCAAAAAGAAGCTATCTTCTGCCCAGCGGGTAACGATCAAATCGTCTGAGATACCACCAGACTGGGTAGTAAAGGTGGCATAGGTTTGCTGATTGACGCCCAGCCCTTCAAGGTCCACAGGTAAAAGCTGCTCAAGAGCGAGAGCCACACCCTCACCACTGACCACAATCTGCCCCATATGGGACACATCAAAAAGACCGGCATTGTCTCTGCAGTGCAGATGCTCCTGCATAATCCCATCGCTGTACTGCACTGGCATTGAATAGCCCGCAAAGGGCACCATCTTGCCGCCAGCTGCAATATGCATTGGGTAGAAGCAGGTTTTTTTGATATCCATCTGATCTGACATAGCAAACCTTTGTTAGCAGAGCCTTGGGGGCTAAAAAGGGGTTTAAATATTACTCAGAAGCTAATGATAGGCGGTTGGTTATAATTTGTTAAATTAATAGATATAATGTCAGTATTAACATTGAAAATGCATAAATAGCCAAAGCTAAATCTCAATCCAAAAGGGGCATAACCGTGAAAAACCTGCCGATGGATCTGCTCAGAGCCTTTGTCTCCGTGGCTCAGCTAGATAGTTTCACCAAGGCCGGTGAGATGCTTGGCCGATCCCAGCCTGCTGTGAGCCTTCAGATACAACGGCTGGAAGTGGTAGTGGATGAGCCTCTGATGGCAAGGAATGGAAAGAGTCTGGAGCTCACTGAAGCAGGCCGCAACCTCTACAGCTACGCCAACCAAATTCTGACTTTAAATGATCTCGCCCTCAGCGAACTATCCAAAAGCGTTGTGTCAGGGAAAATTCGGCTCGGCATTCCCAGTGAATTTGCCACCATATTGCTACCCAAAATCGTCAGCCGCTTTGCCAAGGCCTACCCGAATATCACCCTTGAGGTAAATTGTGAACTCAGCAAAAAGCTGCTTTCAAAGCCGGGCAAAGAAAACCATGATCTTATTCTTGCACTGGAAGATAACCCATCAAAAACCTGGTCTGACCTGGTAAAGACCGATGAACTGGTATGGGTATGCAGTGCTGAACACAGCCTTGGTAAAGCCTCTGTAGTGCCGCTTATCGCCGCGGCTCAGGGTTGCATCTATCGCCAGCGCGCTATTGCGCTACTCGACCAGATCAAACAGCCCTGGCAGATTGTTTATACCATTCCAGATTTAAGCGGGATTCAACAGGCCATTCAAGAAGGGCTTGGCGTGACAGTATTGGCCAAGAGCACGGTGCCGGAAAACCTAAAAATACTTCCACCTTCGGCGCGATTTCCCGATTTGGGCAAGGTAGGTATTAGCCTAGTGACGTCCAGTCGCAACAAGAAAAATGAAGCTGTGCATCTGCTGGCCGAATTTTTAAAAACCAGCCTAGCTTAGGCTTCAGACTACTGCCGCACCTGACGATAACTGGGTGGCCTGCTCTGATGAGTGCTTCGGTAAGGGTTGATATCCAAGCCGCCTCGACGCATATAACGGGCGTAAACGCTCAGTTCTTTGGGCTTGCAGCGCTCAACGATGTCGCTAAATATTTTCTCCACACATTGCTCGTGAAAGTCCTGATGCTGTCGGAACGAGACAATATATTTCAGCAGCCCTGCCCTGTTGATTGGCGCACCACGATACTCAATATACACTGAGGCCCAGTCTGGTTGGTCCGTCACCGGGCAATTGGTTTTTAATAGATGAGAGTAAAGGATTTCGCTCACCTCAGCTTCGCTGACATGCTTATCGACTGATAACTGGCTAGGGTCTGGCTGATACTGATCAATCGCCACCACTTGCTGATCAAGGCAAACCCCATTGGGCTCTGACACGGGATTAAAGCCGTTATACTCAGCTATTTCGTACAGCACCAATTCAACTGGTGCGCAAACAGCAGCAGACAAATCAGCGATCAGTGTTTCTTTGACCAGCTGCCGGGAGTCAAACGTCGTCTGAATAAAGGAGTTGAGGTACAGCTTAAACGACTTGGACTCGACGATAGATTCGCTGGTGCAGGGGAAAATAAATTCACCAATGGCAAGCTGAGGCAAGCCATCATGATTTAACCAGGATATTTCAAAAGCCGTCCACAGATCCACACCTACAAATGCCAACGCGCTTACTGAACCCCGAGCTTTGGCTCTGGGGATTGGAAAAAGCAATGAAGGATCGTACTGGTCGTTATAAACCGTCTCTTTACCAAGGCCTGTATCGGAGTGGTCAACCATCAGCTGCGCAGCCTCGAGCCTTTCTCCAGCAAATGGAGTGCTACGGCAAACAGCAGAATTGAGAACAAGCCAACCATAGCAAATGAATAGGTCACATCTATATCTGTAATGCCCACCATGCCATAGCGAAACGCATTAACCATATAAAGGATTGGGTTGATCAAGGATACGGATCCCCAGAACTCTCCCAGCAAATCGATGGAATAAAATACGCCACCCAGATAGATCAGCGGCGTTAAAACAAACGTCGGAATAATAGAGATATCATCAAAACTGCCGGCGAAAATAGCATTGATCAAACCGGCCAGCGAAAACATAAGGCTAGTCATCAGCACAATGCCAACGGTAATCGGCAGACTGTGCAAGCTAAAATCGGCGAAGTATAGAGACAACAATGTCACCATCGCACCTACACCCAGTCCGCGGCTCATACCACCTACAACATAGCCCAGCAGGATAATCCAGTTGGGCGTTGGCGACACCAGCAACTCTTCGATATTGCGCTGGAATTTGGAGCCATAAAACGATGACACCACATTGGAGTATGAGTTAGTGATCACCGACATCATTATTAGGCCCGGCGCCACAAACTGAATATAGGGAAGCTCTGCCATTTCACCGATCCGCGAACCAATCAGGCGACCAAAAATAACGAAGTACAGCACAATTGTGATAATCGGCGGCACCAGAGTCTGAGGCCAGATACGCATAAATCGGTGAATCTCTCGGCGCACAATGGTGCTAAAGGCAATCCATTTTTGTCTGTTATCCATTGACCTTCTCCTGCAAGTTTTTTTCCACTAGATCAAAGAACAATTCTTCCAGCCTGTTGGTCTTGTTGCGCATGCTGACCACATGAATACCCTGCTCTGTGAGTGCCGCAAACAAGCTATTGATCGACTGAGACTTCTCCACCGCCACCTCCAATGTATGATCATCAACCTTTTTAAGAGGGTAGCCAGACACCTCTGGGCAATCCTCTAAACCCTCCCGAGTATCCAGCACAAAGGTCTCAGTATTTAACTGGGTCAATAGTTCGCGGATGCTGGTATTTTTAACAATTTCACCATGATCAATGATCGCCACATTACGACACAGGCTCTCGGCCTCTTCCAAATAATGGGTGGTCAGGATAATGGTCGTTCCCTGACGATTTATCTGTTGCAAAAACTCCCACATGGAGCGGCGCAACTCAATGTCTACACCAGCAGTGGGCTCATCTAACACCAAAAGCTTGGGCTCATGAATCAGCGCGCGAGCAATCATCAGGCGCCGTTTCATACCACCGGACAATGTTCTCGATGGCGTATCCTTTTTATCCCATAGGGCCAACTGCTTTAAATACTTTTCAGCACGCTCATGGGCGAGTTTGGGTGGAATACCGTAGTAGCCGGCCTGATTAACTAGAATATCAATGGGCTTTTCAAACTGATTAAAATTAAATTCCTGAGGCACCACACCCACATGCTGCTTGGCGAGGCTGAAGTCCTTATCAATATCGTAACCAAACACTTTCACCGTGCCGGAGGACTTGCGCACCAGTGAACAGATAATCCCAATTGTGGTTGATTTGCCCGCACCATTGGGGCCCAAAAGGGCAAAAAAATCGCCTGGCTCAACATTGAGATCAATGCCTTTAAGCGCTTCAAAGTTGTCTTCGTAGGTTTTGCCTAGCTGTTCTATCGACAATGCTGACTGAGAGGAATCTTTCAACTGATGTTATCCGTATGGTTTATATATTCAAAGAATTATATTGTAGCTGTCAGTACGCAATATGTCTGGTTTTAGACGCCATTTTAACTAGTTACCATCAACGCTTAGAGGCATAATAGCCCGAGGCTAGGATAATCGAAGAGACGCTATGCCCCGCAAAATACTTCATAGTTTTCTACCGGATATAGCATCATTGCTTGAGCGGCCGTCTCTGCGTTGGATTAAATCTCTTGCCCACGACCCCAACCTTTTGCACCTCAACCGCCATTCGGTTTCTCTGGCGGTGTTTGTGGGTATTTTCTGTGCCTTTTTGCCCTTGCCGGGTCAGACAATTATTGCCAGCCTTATGTGTTACTGGATGGGCGCCAACCTGCCTTTGGGCATAGTGCTGATCTGGATAAGTAATCCCCTCACCATACCCCCTATGTTCTATCTAACCCATCAACTGGGAAGCTTTCTGCTAAACAGCGAGCCCGTAAGCTTTACGGTAACCGTAAGCTGGGAATGGTTTTCCGGCATTGGTTCGGGGATTTTACTGCCGCTGCTAGCCGGCAGTTTGCTTTGTGGCACTATTTTGGCATCCATCGCGTATTTCTTAGTCAGCTATTTATGGCGTTGGAAAGTCGTTAACAACTGGCAGGCGAGGCTGGATGCACGCCGCAGCGAATCTAGTCAAAAATAGCCCTATTAGTTGTCGTAGCGCAATTCATCTGCCGGGACCACTCGACTGGCTTTAATGGCCGGATAGACAGTGGCGAGAATGTTTAACAGCGCGGCTGACAAGGCAATCATCCCCACATCAGTCCAGCGCAGATCCACAGGAATATAATCAATCGGATAGATCTCAGTGTTCAATAGATTAGCCCCCAGCATAGACTCGACCCAGGAGACTAAATCAGCCACCCAGTAACAACCAAGCACGCCAAGCAGAACGCCAATAGCAATGCCAAACAGCCCAATCAAAGCCCCCTGAACCAGAAACAGTCGCAGAATGCTGCCTGTAGACAACCCAAGAGTTTGTAATACTGCAATATCGGCGCGCTTACTCACCACAGACATCATCAACATAGACACCACGTTAAAAGCAGCGATCGCCACAATCAGAAAAATCAGCAGGCCCACCATATTGCGCGACAATTGAATCGCCTGATAAAGGTTGCCATGGGTCTGAAACCAATCGCGAAAGCCGTAGCCGTAAGGCAGCTGGTCCAGCAACTGATAGCCAATACTGCGGGCATCAAATTCGCGATCGACCTGCACCCGAAAGCCCTGCACCAGCCCTGGCATATCAGCCATAAGAGCTACCTGTTCAAGGCTGGCCAACCCCAGTACCTGGTCCAGCTCGGTATGGGTCGCAAAGGTGCCAACAAGCTCCAATGAATAAGCCGCCGCCCTACCGCCATTGGCCGCCGGAATAATCACTGCCGCGCGCTGGCCAACACGCAAACCCAGACTCTGTGCAACGGTCTCAGACAAAAGCAGACTGTTGCGCCCCGGCATGGCTAAACTTTTTTCCTCTAATACGCTGGCCAATCCAGATGGCAGCGCGCTGTCTAATAGCCCCAACAATTGCAATGGCTGTGCTTTACCGCGGCTATACACCAGTCCCTCGGCTTGGTTGTAGGGGATGACTTCCCTAACATGGGCTAGGCCTTCAATTAATTGCTGATCAGATTGCCAGTCACTGACACCGACGCCATGTATAAGCTGAATATGGGGCACCACAGACAAAATACGCTCCCGCAACTCCCGGTCAAAGCCGTTCATTACCGACAACACAACCACCAATAATGCGACGCCAAGAGCCATACCAGCGATCGCTAACAATGAGATAAATGACATAAACATACTGCCGCGGCCGCCCGAGGTAAAATAACGCAGGCCTACAAATAGCGATACCGACTTAAACAACGATGGGCTCCAATTCACCCTCGACCAAACGCAGAGTGCGGTCCATACGTGCTGCTATAGCAGGGTCATGGGTCACCACCACAAAGCTGATATTCAGAGCTTGATTAAGCTCCAATAACAGATCCAGCATTGAGGTTGCCGTATGAGGGTCCAGATTTCCCGTTGGCTCATCCATCAGCACAACGGAGGGCATGGTAACTAGCGCGCGGGCAATAGCAACTCGCTGACGCTCGCCACCAGACAGCTCAGCGGGCTGATGTTTTAGTCGGTCACCCAGTTCTACCCGCTCGAGTAATTCGGTGGCCTGCTGATGGGCATCAGCAATACTGGCGCCACCAATTAATAATGGCAGGGCAACGTTCTCCAGAGCAGAAAATTCCCCAAGCAGATGATGGAACTGATAGACAAACCCGACATGCTGATTGCGCCAGGCAGCTCGCTCTGTTGCACCCAGAGCAGACCATTGAACACCACAGACAGCCACTGAGCCAGAGGTCACATCATCCAACCCGCCAAGC
>Ga0213863_10001223_pt1 | contig 19027 bp, 16 predicted proteins | sample PICome_8_FD_160128 | JGI IMG/M metagenome (GOLD analysis project Ga0213863, IMG submission 160128) | Coastal seawater microbial communities near Pivers Island, North Carolina, United States - PICO497 | ecosystem: Environmental > Aquatic > Marine > Coastal | place: USA: North Carolina... | reverse complement strand
AGGGTCCGAATATCAGTGAGACCATGTCAGCCCGCGCCAATATTCCTAATCAGGTGCTAGAGGTTAACAACACGGTTGTCGAGCGGCGGCAGTACAGCGCGGAGCGCAATGCTTACTTTGGCGATTTACATGTTCATACCGGATACTCCTTCGACGCGTATGCTTTTGGTACTGTGGCTACGCCGTACGATGCCTATCGCTATGCCAAGGGCGAACCGCTAAAGCATCCGTCGGGCTATGAAATGCAGTTGCGCCAGCCCCTCGACTTTTATGCGGTAACCGATCACGCGATGTTTATGGGGCTCTTGAAAGAGGCTGCGGATACCACCACCGAGTTTTCCAAAACTAACGTGGCACAAGCCGTAAACAACATAAATGCCTCGGATAATTATGGGCCGTATAGTTTTTTTAGTCGTCAGACGGCTTTTGCCACCTTTTTACCCGATGTTGTCGCTGAATTAGTCGCTGGCAATCTCGATGAGGCTAAGCTGGAAGCCGTTACTCGATCAGCTTGGGCCGACAGCATCAATGCCGCTGATCAGTATAACCAACCGGGAAAGTTCACAACGTTTGCGGCCTACGAATACACCTCATCGACCGATGAAATGGGTAACTTGCATCGTAACGTTATTTTTCAGGGCACCGATCGGCTGCCTGAAGTCCCTTTTTCCCGCTTTCACTCCCAGAATCCTGAAGGCTTGTGGAACTGGATGGACGATCTGCGGGCCCAGGGTGTGGAGAGTCTCGCGATACCTCATAATTCCAACGGCTCCAACGGTGCTATGTTCGCATTGGCCGACTGGGCCGGTGACCCTATGGATGATGACTATGCTGAGCAGCGGGTCCGTAATGAACCCCTGGTAGAAATCACTCAGGTCAAAGGTACCTCCGAGACTCACCCTTTGTTGTCTGAAACCGATGAGTGGGCGAGCTTTGAGCTGATGCCGTTTCGCGTCGCCACCACATTACCCAGTACGGCTCCCGGTAGTTATGTTCGCGATGGTTTGTTGCGTGGCATGGCAATGGCTGATGCGGGTGTCGCGAACCCTTACAAATTTGGTTTTGTCGGTGCCAGCGATACCCATACTGGTGCCATTTCTGATGACGAAGCCAATTTCTATTCAAAGGTGGGCCTTCTCGACGGTACGCCTGAGATGCGCGGTTCCGTGCCCACCTCATTTTTAATGCGTACCCTCATTAAATACAATGCACCAGAGCTACTGACTGAAGTTGATGGTAAAGATTATTTAACCTTGTCTACCTTCGCTACGTGGGGTGCTTCAGGGGTGGCAGGGGTCTGGGCCGAGGAAAACACCCGAGAAGCTATTTACGACGCTTTCCGCCGCAAGGAAACCTTTGCAACTAGTGGTCCCCGTATGAAGGTGCGTTTTTTTGGTGGTTACGATTTTGACGCCACCCTTATTAATGATGCTGAAATGGCCAAAAAAGCCTATGCCCAAGGAGTGAGTATGGGTTCTGATCTCTTGGCCAAGGGCGACCGCGCACCACAGTTTTTGATCTGGGCTGTCAGTGATGCAGTGGGTGGTGTTCCGCTGCAACGCGCGCAAGTGATTAAGGGCTTTATCAAAGACGGTGAGCATGCTGAACGGATTTACGATGTGGCGTGCAGCGATGGTTTATTGGTGGACCCTACTACACATCGTTGTCCCGACAATGGCGCTCGAGTCAGTCTGACTGATTGTTCAATTACCCCAGATGTCGGTGCCGCAGAACTCAAGACGGTTTGGCAGGACCCTGACTTTGATCCTGGTCAAGAGGCTTTTTACTATGTTCGGGTGCTAGAAAATCCAACGTGTCGATGGTCAACTTGGGACGCCGTGAAGGCCGGCGTTGAACCGCGTTCAGACTTACCCGTGACCCTTCAGGAACGCGTGTGGTCGTCGCCTATTTGGTATAAAAATCGGGTATCGCTTATGAAGCAGGCCATGGAATCGATGAGCGATTTGACGGGCGAATAGCGGTTATCTTAGGTACCTCACCCCAGGAAACCTTGGTGCATTAATGTTTTTTAGAGAGATGGAGTTAATAGCAATAAGAACCCTCGTCTCATAGGGAGTAAGTTAAGCAATGATTCTCAAGACCTTGCGGTTGGCGTTTCTTGAGGTCTGTCGACCGGATAGCGCTTTAGGGTATCTTGGTTTAAAGCCGGTTTTTAGGTACGGTATTCGCTAGTCGGTGAGAAGGAGACACAGCATGAAGGTGGGGACCAAGTTTGGCATTGCAGCTTTTGCCCTTGCTGCTTGCACCACGGTGCTTTGGTTTTACTTTGTGCGTCAGGTAAACCTCCCCGAGGATAGAACCGGGTTTGTCGTGGCTTTTCTTGTGGCAGTTAGTCTAGGAATTTTCGCCTTTATCAAGGGTACGAGTTGGTTGGGTGGCATACCCCCGGCGGTCGCTGTGCTGATGGGTCTGTTTTTTACTTTTACCATTGCAGTCAGTTCTCAAAGCGTCGAGCAGGATAAGGTGATTGCAGTGGGCGATGTGATTCCAAATTTCTCCGCCCTTGACGATAAGGGTCAAATTTTTGATTCAGAGGGTCTGCAGGGGCATCTGGTGCTGATCAAATTTTTCCGGGCCCACTGGTGACCCTACTGTGTCGGCGAGTTACGTCGACTCGAAGAACTACGCGCAGAGTTTGATCAGCGCGGTGTAAAAGTCATTACGGTTAGTACTGACACACCTGAGGATATTGCGGCAGAGCGTCATCTTCATGGCTTGGAGGCGCGCATGCTATCAGACGTCCAATTGACGGTGACCGATGCCTTTGGCTTGCGAAATACTGGATTTCATTCGGCGCCCCCCGGCGAAGAATCGGTAGCGTTACCGGTACCCGCGACGCTCTTGGTGGATCGTGAAGGTAGGGTGCTGTGGCTGGATCTTTCGGAAAACTACCAAAGACGATCAGACCCTTCAGTGGTTTTGGCGGCCATGGAAGCGCACTTTGATAGCTGAGGTTAGATATTGGCGTTTTTGGATGGACCCAGCGAGAATCATTCACTGCTGTTACATGTACTGCTATTAAAAGTGTTGGCGTTAAGCGGGTCTCTAGCTTGCGGTATTGGTCTGAACTGGCACTACCACTTAGAGCGTCGTTCCTCACGCATCATCAGCAGGAGCATCAGTATAAATGTTGAGTGTATTAGCACATAGACAGTGATAAACAATGAATCATTGGGTAACGTTAATACAAGTATGAGTCTCGATGTACCTGATACCAAGAAGTAGGTGAGTACCCCGGTGTAGCAAAGCAGTATAGTTTCGAGGCGCTTTCTCAGTAAGATCCAAATGTAAAAACTGACCAACATCAAGAACCCTATGAAAAAACGGATCTGGTGAATCCGGTAGTCTCCATAATGTTGTGTCCAACCGTATGTGAGAAATCGTTCTAGCATATTGGCGTTGTACATGGCGAGGTACGAGAGAGCCGTACTGGTTAAGATGAAGAGATAGATTTTGAACAACCCTGTTTTGCCGCTCAGGGCCTCTTTAAAATTGGAAAGGCTGAGGGCTTGGGGCTCTAGCAGCGCTTTTAATTCCTCGCCTGAGAGCGTCTGCTTGTTCGTTGGCTTATTTTCATCCATAGCGATGTTCCCGCCTGTAAGCCTCGACTGCCATATAAACGATGGCGACAAGGTAGAGGGGACGCAAAATCTGCGCGGACTTACCGGTCATGGAATCAGGGAGATAAAATATATTATCGAGGGCCAAATAATCTTCGATGAAAGCGACCCAGGAAATGATGGAAACCACGGCGATGACTTTTGCGACCGGTCGTTTTGTAAAACGAAAATAGAGGTAAAGGCTGAGCAGGCCTCCAGTGATTCCAGCCCGGAAATGCACCAAATCTTGTGCCATTTGAAAGGCGACGGGGGATGATGTTATCGCACCAGCGCCCCCCACATTTAAAACCGATAGGGTGTGCGCGAGCACGGCCACGCAAAACGCGAATACTGTGAATTCAGCGACGTTGTAGGTGCTGATCATCAGGTACACCTCCCTCTTTGCTGACTAGCCCATCTTAAACACCTTCTTAAATGGTTAGATACGAAAACTACAATATTCCTACAATATTCCAACAATAATCCTACAATTTGACGCTAAAAGATCAACTTGGGTTGATCACAAGTCTCTGCTGGTGATGGGCTTTGTTTTTATGACGCTTGCCGTCTAGCGAGAAGGGCCATACCGCATCTTGAGACATTGTCCTTGTTATTGTGCACCGCTGTTAGGCATTAGCCGCCAAGAATATGCTTAAAGGCGACACACCCATAACACACGGTACTGTCCCCGGGGCGGCTAGTGGTTATCCGGTGAAGTGGGTTTGATGGACACTGATAAGTGTTTGGCGGAAGAGGTAGGAGTCGAACCCACCAGGCGCTTTGTTAGCCCCTCACTGGTTTTGAAGACCAGGCACCCCACCGGGGGAGTCGCTCTTCCAGTACATCAAGGTCCAATACCTAACGTACGCGACACATTATCATGAGTCAGTAGTTCCCGGACATTGCCGGCCCTGCGGGTGAGCCGAAGTTGATCGAAATACTCGAGGATCTCAATGGTTAGGTTGCGGCCAGTTTTAAATCGCTTTTTTAGATTGATCACAGACAAGGCCTCCCCATCACCGTGGGCACTTTTAAGGCTTTCATAATAATAGTGAAGCTGCTCGGGGAGGGCATAGCGGTGGTCATTGAGATGATGTAAATCTCGTCGACCGACACCAATACGCAGCGCCTGCTTCGCCGCTTGTGCCGGTATTTGAGTCTGGTCTAGAAGTTCTGCAAGCTGGGGTAGGACGACACCACTTTGTTTGAGACAGGCGATTAAGCGCGCTAAGTCTTCGAGGCTTTGGTGAGGCGTCGCCTTTTCAAAGTCCTTGCGACTGATGTGTCCATCTTTTAGCGTGAGGCGGCCAAGCCGGAGCAGTGACTCCAACACAGCCATTCCTGTTGTTAAGTCGTGGTTGGCGCCTAGGTTTTTTTTCAGTACCGACATCTTGATGCCAGAAGCTTGAGGTTGTTGTTGGTGATATTGATGGATGTGCTGTTCTAGCCATTCGCAGATAGAGGACCAGTGGTTCTCGGTCACTATCCACGATGCGCTATCTCGCTCAAAGACCTTCGCGCCGTTGGGTAATACGGCACTTGGCGGGACACCTTGTCGATTACGTATCATCCAGAAGTGGGTGAGATTGATCGCTCTAGGAGTCTGCAACAGTTGTTCGAGTGCGGTTAGGGCTTCGGGTTGCTGCAGGGCGCGCAACCATTCAAGCCGACCGACACGGGACTTACCGTACTGAGGGCCCGCCGGATCGAGTATCGTGCCGCCACCGAGAACTGTTTCCTCGGCGTGATCCTGTAGCAAAAAGCGCTCCCCCCAAACTGCGCTAATCGGAGCCGCCAAGATGAGTTGCGCTAGGCGCGCGCTACCAGGTGTTAGGGCACTTGGGGTATGTTCAATAAGGGCAAGGCGAGCGGAGACGCGCTTGGCGCCGATGTGCAGTTTTACGGGGGTCATGTGCTTTAGCGCGAACGGGGCGTCGTTAGACAGTGATACCGAGACGTCGAGACGTGCAGACGTCTCCAGCCCATCTGGCGCAACGAGCCAATCTCCGCGCTGAATGTGCTTAAGTGATACCTTCCCTGAAATGCCTAGGGCCACACGCTGCCCTACTACGGCCTGATGAACATCTTGATTGTTGGCTCGTAGGTGTCGAACGCGGACCGTTTGTGCCCCCGGTAGCAGTTGGAGATGATCTCCTTTATTGACGGTACCTGCACTGGCGGTGCCGGTGACTACTAACCCCACACCATTCACATTAAAGCTTCTGTCGATTGAGAGACGAAAGCCTCCGGTTGCTAGCTGTTGTTTTTGAGTTTTAGCGGCGCGAAGTAAATTTTTTTTCAGTTCGGCCACGCCTTGCCCGGAGGTGCTAGATAGGGGCATAAACTCACGCTTGGGCGACCCTCGGGCATCCAGTATGTCACTAAGCTCTAGCGTGACTTCATTGATGCGTTGGGGATCAACGCGGTCGATTTTACTGATCGCGACAACCAATTGCTGTATGCCGAGAATATTCAGTACGTCGATGTGTTCGAGGGTTTGGGGCATGGGTCCGTCGTCAGCAGCGACGACCAATAAACCCATATCGATGCCGCTAATCCCCGAAATCATGGTGTTAATAAAACGTCTATGTCCTGGAACATCGATAAACCCCAATGCACCAGGAGTGGCGGTATCAGGTAGGTAGGCGTAGCCGAGATTTATCGAAAGTCCACGCTTAATTTCTTCGGCAAGGGTATCGGTTTCTACTCCGGTGAGCGCGCGAATCAGCGATGTCTTACCGTGATCAACGTGACCGGCGGTGGCTACAATCAAAGTCGAAGCTCACTCAGTTGGTCAATTAACCCGAGGCTTTCATGGGTTTCTAGGCAGCGTATGTCCAACCGCAGAGCACCGTCATGCAGTCGCCCAATGACCGGTTTTGGTAACTCTCTTAGCGCCTGATGTAGTGTGCGAAGATCGCTGTCCTCACCCGAAGAGGCGCGTATCGTTAGTGCAGCACTTGGCAATGTTTCCACCGGAAGCGATCCACTACCTATTTGGCTAAGGGCGTCTCCCACGTCAACATGGTAGGCGCTTCCCAGTGCTTCAATAAAGTGGGGTCGTAAAGATTCAGCCTGAGTCCGTATCTCTGTGAGATCGCGGGTGATCAGCCGTAAAGTGGGTAAGGTCTTGTGCAATTGTTCTGGGTGTCGATAGAGCTTTAGCGTCTCGATCAGCGCTGCCAAGGTCATTTTATCTAAACGCAGGGCGCGTTTTAGTGGATTCACTTTCAGCTGTGCAATGAGATCGGCTCGGCCAGCAATCAGACCTGCCTGGGGTCCACCGAGTAGCTTGTCACCACTAAACGTCACCAGATCGGCACCATTTTGAAGGGTATGAGCAACCGTTGGTTCCTCGGGTAATCCCAGAACCTTAAAATCAATAAGATTGCCGCTGCCAAGGTCGATCATGAAGGGGATTTTATAATCCGCTGCGAGGTCTGCTAATGCGCCCTCAGTAGGCGTGGCGGTAAAACCTTCAATGCGATAATTACTTGAGTGCACCTTCATTAACAGCGCCGTATTCTTGCCGATGGCAGACTCATAATCGGTCAGGTGGGTCCTATTGGTTGTACCGACTTCTCGCAATGCACAACCGGCTCTCGCCATAATGTCGGGGACCCTGAATGAGCCGCCAATTTCGACCAGTTCACCGCGTGATACCGGCACTTCATGACCCATAGCCAGAGTATTCAGAGCGAGTAAAACCGCAGCGGCATTGTTGTTAACCACGGTCGCCGCTTCGGCCCCGGTCAGTTCGCAAATAATGGCTTCAATATCGGCTTCACGGTCACCACGTTTTCCGGTAGTCAGATCAAACTCGAGGTTGCTGGCACCTTGTGCCACGGCTTGAACCGCTGCTATCGCTGAGGCAGAGAGATTGGCGCGACCGAGATTACTGTGCAGCACAATCCCGGTAAGGTTGAAAACCGGCATCAGATTTGAGGTGGGAAGGGAGGCGAGGGCCGTTATAACCTGGGCTTTTATAGTTTCTGCGCAAATTTTGGGTGTCTCTCCCGAGCGAATGGCTTTTCGGAGTTTGGACAGATGGTCTCGCAGCGCCTGTTTTACCCGGGCATGCCCCAAGGCAGCAACATCGCCGGCCATATCTTCTAGCAGCGTGTTTACCCCGGGCAATTGGCGTAATTGAGCTTGTTGTTGGCTTTCTGAGTTCACGGTCGTTTCATGCTTTACAGGGCTTTGGTCTCATTGATGCAGTCTGATGGCTATATTAGCAGGTGCATTAACCGCAGGTGCAGTGGCCGGTGTGGTGTTAGCGAGTCGGGGGTCAGCAAGGGTAAAGTCATTAAGGACAGGATACATGACATTACCAACGGACTCAGAATCGCCTGTGTACGCTGCATCAGAGAGTTATGTAAGCGCTAAATTTTAACGCGAGCTCAAATGCCCGGCGATTTTTGCGAGCAGGGAGACCGATGCATAAGCGGTTTAATTTAGAGTGGCGTGCCGGGGAAAAATACCGGTTATGATCACTGCAATCATTAAAAAGGATGCGACTGAATCAATGACCTGGGAAACAGAGGCCGATGAAATAGCCCGAAGGCGCGAACTAGCTTTAGCCCAAGGAGGCGCTGAAGCGATTGCCAAACAGCACGGTCAGGGTCGTCTTACCGTTCGAGAGCGCATTGATACTTTGCTTGATCCTGGCAGTCTTGAAGAGATAGGCCCTGCAGCGGGGTCCCCTCAGTACGATGACCAAGGCCAGCTCATAGCATTTGACCCGGCTAATTTTGTCCTAGGTTTTGGCAAGGTCAATGGACGAAGAATTATTGTCGGCGGTGAAGACTTCACCATGCGGGGTGGATCGCCCTCCCCAGCTGGGTTGAGAAAAAGTGTTTACGCCGAAGAGCTGGCAGTGCAATACCGTTTGCCGCTAGTGCGCTTACACGAGGGCGCTGGTGGCAGTGTGGGTGGAACGGGCGGTAAAGGCGCAAGCCTGCCCGGCGCGGTGAATACTCCAGCACGCTTTCGCTCGGTAGCCCAAGCTATGGCCACAGTTCCGGTGGCGACAGCGGCACTTGGAGCTGTTGCTGGACTACCCGCGGGTCGGTTGGTGGCATCGCATTTCTCGGTCATGTCTAAAGCCACGGCACAGGTGCTGACTGCCGGTCCTGCTGTGGTTGAGCGGGCCATGGGCGAACAAAAGAGCAAAGACGAACTGGGCGGCTGGAAGGTGCACACGAAAAACGGCACGGTCGATAACGGCGCTGAAGACGAAGTGGGGTGTGTCGCTGAGATTCGACGTTTTTTGTCCTTCATGCCCGACAATATTTATCAACTGGCCCCGGTTCTTGGTTGTGATGACCCGGTCGATCGTTGCGACGAAGCGCTATTGACGGTCGTTCCTCGCAATAGGAGACAGGCCTTTGAGATGCGCACAATTATTGCGTCTGTGTTTGATGTGGGCAGTTTTTTTGAGATCGGTAGAGGCTACGGCCGGTCGCAAATAACCGGTTTAGCCAGGCTCAATGGCCAAACGGTGGGCGTTTGGGCCAATGACTGTAAGTTCCTGGCGGGCTCTATGACGGCTCATGGCGCTCAAAAAGCTCGACGGTTTATGGAGCTTTGCGAAACCTTTAGCTTGCCAATTGTCAGCTTAGTCGATGAGCCTGGCTTTATGATTGGCAGTCAGGCCGAGCGAGAGGCTACCATTCGTCATGGCACCGCTGCGGTACTAACTGCGGCTATGACAACAGTACCTTGGGTATCGGTGATGATTCGTCGATCCTTCGGCGTTGCTCAGGCGGCACATTATGGGCCTGAAGGTTATGTCATAGCGTGGCCTTCAGCTGAGAGTGGTCCTTTACCCGTGGAAGGGGGGGTTGCTGTGGCTTTTGGTAAAGATATTGCCGCTGCGCCCGACCCTGATGCGCGTCGTCGTGAGCTTGAGGAACAACTCTCGGCTAAACAATCGCCATTTCCAAGAGCTGAGGCTTTAGGGGTGCATGATCTGATTGATCCGCGTCAGACGCGACCTGAGCTATGTCGCTGGCTAGATCGCGTGCAGCCGTTATTACCTTCGCTCTTGGGTCCAACGGCCTTTTCTATTCGGCCATAACGGCAATGGAGGAATTTCATGATGACCAAAATTGAGTTTGAAACGGGTGGGTCCGTTTGGAAGCTGCTGGTAAAACCCGGTGATCGTGTGTCTCAGGGTGATACCTTATTGATTCTTGAGGTCATGAAGATGGAGGTGGCTTATCCCGCCCCCGTCGCGGGTGAGGTTACCTCAGTTTATGTTGCCGAGGGTGATGCTGTGGAGGAAGACCAGCTGGCATTAGAACTAACTTCATAGTTTATCGATAGTCACAGGAGACGGTCACAGCGGTTTGATTGCCCGACTTTCGATCTTGCAATAGTTTTTACAGCCCGCGTAAAGCTGAGTTTTTTTGAGGAACACGAACCATGACGCAGATGATTTTTCTGACACCACGAATGGCTACCTTGGCGAGCAGGTTGTTTCTATTGGCATTATTGGCGACACCTGCGGCGTCGACCTGGGCGGCGGATTTGATTCTGACCGGGGGGCACGTTTATACCGCTGACGACAAAACACCAACCGCCGAAGCGATAGTGATCGACGACGACACGATTGTCTTTGTGGGCTCCAAGGAAGAAGCAGAAACTTATCGTAGACCGGCTACCCGTGTTATTAACACTGAGGGCAAAATGGTGATGCCCGGATTTCATGATGCCCATCTGCATACCTTTATGGGAGGGCGCAGTCTGCTGGGCTGTGACCTTGCGGCAGCACCCGACCTACAAACGGTGGAAGCTATTCTCGCTTCGTGTCTTGAGGTATTGGAGCAGCAATGGCTGGTTGCCGAGGGCCTTAATCTTGGATTTTTTGGGCAGTCTGGCCCCGAGTTGAGCTGGTTAAACAGTATTACGAGTAGCGTGCCCATGCTACTTAGAGCATCAGATGGGCACTCTGTCTCTGCCAACAGTTCTGGGCTAGAGCTGGCTAAAGTCTCTGTTGAAACTGAAGATCCACCGGCGGGTATTATTGAACGCGACGCGCTTGGTGCGCCCAGCGGGACCTTCCGCGAGTCGGCTATGAATTTGTTGGAGCGGCACATACCGACTATGACCGAACAAGATCGCCTGAAGACAACGCGCGCTGCGATTGAGGCCATGAATCAGTTCGGTATTACCAGCGCTTTTGACGCATGGGTAAGCGCTGCCGATGTTGCGGCTTATCGTACTTTAGACGCGCAAAAGCACCTGAACCTGCGGGTTAGGGGTGCGCTGGCTTATGGCCATGGCGATCTGTTCACTACCGATGCTTCCGCAGTTTATGAGTCTCACCTCAAAGACCGTAAAGCACTCAGCACAGATCGCTTTAAGCTGGCGGCAGTAAAGCTGTTTATCGATGGTGTACTAGAGGGTGAAACAGCGGTGCTGATTGAGCCTTATCTCAGCAAACCGGGGTATCGAGGCGAGCTGACCTACCCGCAACATGAGCTGAACCAAATTGTTTCCGAGCTGGTAGCAAACGATGTTCAGGTCTATACCCATGCCCTGGGAGATGGTGGCGTTCGCGCTATTTTAGATGCTTTTGAACAGGCTCAGCAGAAACACGGACCCAAAGATCTGCGCCACCAAATTTCCCACATGCAGTTGATTCATCCTGACGACCACGGTCGTTTTGCCCAGCTCGGAGTGGTAGCCAATTTTCAGGCGCTTTGGGCGCTACCCGATGAGTGGATACTCAACCTCAATTTGCCCGTGGTCGGCTTGGACCGTGTCCACCGCATGTATCCAATAGCTAGCCTTGTTGAGTCTGGTGCCACTATCGTCGGTGGTAGTGATTGGAACGTGAGCTCCCTCAATCCGCTCAATGCCATTGAGGTCGCCATTTTGCGACAAGACTGGATGGCCAACGATGCACTAAGCACGGAGGAGCTCAGCCAATTGGATGTGTTGAATCGATCTGAGCGAGTTGATCTCGATACCATGCTTAAGGCCTATACCATTAATGCGGCGTGGTCGATGCATCAAGACGCACTCACCGGCAGTCTGACCCCCGGCAAGCGCGCTGATGTGGTGGTGTTGTCTGAAGATTTGTTTTCAATACCTGCGCAACGCATTAGCACTGTGCAAGTAGAGCAGACTTTTATCGACGGTAAATTGGTCTACCAAAATTAATCAGAAATCAGCCGGGGGTATTTTTTTCAGCGATAGCCACACCCAGAAAACCGCCTACTTCTGCCCCTGGGGCCATCACGTTACCGCCGTTGCGGCTAGGCTGAAGACATCTTGACCATAGGTTTGATTTAGGTGTGATTACCCGAGCGTCGCGGCAAGCAATACGCGCTTGTCATTGCTCAAAGATGTAACCGATGTTTCGGCACTGTTCGATGAGACCCGATCACCCATTCAGCAAAACCGAAAGTTCCGTCGAGACACTCAGTTTTGAACAGTAAACGGAATTGATTTGGACAAACAGTACCAGCATCCAACGCGCTCTGGGCAGTTGCAGTACTGGCCTGTGAAAGGCACCAGCGCGTCGACTCGTGGTATCGCGCTTTTTACTTCGAACCAACCCGCCTTTTGCAATTAGCGACACGATTAACTGTCGGGCTGTAATCCGGAAAAAAATCGTGTTAATAACTATCGATGCTTGTTTAATTTCTCGCCAATTGGAGGTTATGTCATGCATTGCCGACTATTATTTGCACTAACACTTTCCTATTTAGTTGCCCCGCTTGCCCTTGCGGCAGAGGTGCCCACCCGAGCTTATTTCGGTGATACCCACCTGCATACCTCCTTTTCACCTGATGCTGGCATGGCGGGCACAACCGTTGGGCCCAATGAAGCCTACCGGTTTGTATTGGGAGAGACGGTGACAAGCAACACCGGTCAGCAAGCAAAACTTTCCAAGCCACTGGATTTTGTGGTCATTGCGGACCACGCTGAGAATCTTGGTCTTGCCGATGCCATCGCCAATGCCGATCCTGCATTGCTCGCTGATCCATTCGGTAAGCAGCTCTACGATTTCGTGAAAGCTGGCCAAGGCATCGATGCTTTTAATCTGCTGGTGCAGAAGATGACCAAAGGTGCTGAGGCGAAGATCAAAAACGAATCCATGCTCGAAAATGCATGGACAAAAATTATGGCGCTGGCTGATCGCTACAATAGCCCAGGTGAATTCACCGCCTTTATTGGTTACGAATGGACCTCTCAGCCAGGCGGCAATAATCTGCACCGGGTCGTCGTTTTCCGAGATGACCAGTCCACGGTTGATGCTGTTCTGCCATTTTCCGCCTTTGATTCTGAAAATGTTGAGGACCTCTGGGACTATCTCGCCGCTTACGAAAAAGATACTGGTGGTCAGGTATTGGCGATTCCTCATAACGGCAATCTGTCGAGCGGCAAGATGTTCGCGCCCCTATATCAGACAGATGGCAAGCCTATTGATCAGCAATATGCAGCGACGCGATCTCGTTGGGAGCCCATTGTTGAAGTTACTCAGGCCAAAGGAACCGGAGAAGCGCATCCATTTCTGTCACCGGATGATGAGTTTGCAGAATTTGAGATTGTCGATACCACCAACCTTGGTGGCACGGCGCAACGAACGACGGACATGATTCAATATGAGTACGCTCGGCCGGCATTGAAAATGGGCCTGCAATTTGAGGAGAGTCTCGGAACTAATCCGTTTAAGTTCGGAATGATAGGCAGCACAGATACCCATAGCGGACTCCCGGCGACCCGCGAGGACAATTGGTGGGGAAAGGCGCCGTTCCTAGAGCCAAGTCCAAAGCGCTGGGAGGATGTTCTGATTCGCTCGTCCAAGGATCCTTCTTTGGATCTAACCGCCTTGCAACTTGCTGCATCGGGGCTGGCAGGCGTTTGGGCAACCGATAACACTCGCGAGGCAATCTGGGATGCAATGGCACGGAAAGAGGTCTTCGGTACCACTGGCACACGACTGCAAGTTAGGGTATTCGGCGGCTATAAATTTGAGGAAAAGGATCTTGAGGGGCTAGACCTTGCAACTAAGGGTTATGCGGCTGGTGTGCCCATGGGAGGTGAGCTCGAGGCAGCTCCTGAGGGTGCTAGTCCCACCTTTCTCCTAGAGGCCATGCGCGACCCCAATGGCGCTAACCTAGACCGTATCCAAATAGTAAAAGGCTGGCTAAATGAATCGGGTCAGACCGAAGAACAGGTCTTTAATGTCGCATGGAGCAATGCTGAAGAACGAAAGCTCGACGACAATGGGGCGCCAGCGGCGCTAGAGTCGACGGTAGACGAGATAAATGCGACCTATGACAATTCTATCGGCGAGTCTGCTCTGAGAGGGTTTTGGCGTGATCCCAGTTTTGATCCGAAACAGCGAGCGTTTTACTACGCGCGGGTGATGGAAATCCCCACTCCCCGATGGCTGGCGTATGACCGGAAAAACTATGATCTCTATGATGAGATGCCAAAGGATGCACGCTATAGCTCTCAGGAGCGCGCGTACAGTAGTCCTATCTGGTATAGCCCGCACTAGCTTCACTGACGCGCCTGACTATTTCACCTCCTGATGCTGCTCCTTGGGAAAATTTATCAGCCGAGCAAAAGGCGCTATCCGCCAGGCGGATGAAGATGTATGAACCTCAGGGTACAGGTCAATGGCAGCTTTATGACCTCGAGCAAGATCTCGCGGAACAGCAGGATCTGGTCAACGCCAACCCGGACAAGCTGGCCGAACTTATCTCACTCTGGCAGGAATACGCCGCCGAAAATAACATCGTAATCCCAGATTGGAATAACGGCTACTAGAGAGCTAGCATCTGAACCTGGCATCCCCCGTGCCTGCATAGGCGGCGCCCGCCGCCATTCCTGCTCGCTTTAGCCTGGTGGCCGTTTACCCCCGCTGCAGCTCAATGCAATCCTGCGCGCGGGCTACGGGTCCCTGAATCAACCTCGCCCAGTGTTGTCGATCAGTCTGGTGACTGCCCCCAGCACGGCGGCTCGCCGGGCCTTCTGTGGTTCATGGGCATCCAGTGTCAGCCAACACCCCTGGACCAGCGTGAGCACCTGCAGCGCGGTGTCACTGATCCGGTCCAATGGCCAGGTGGGGTGCATCAACTGCAATCGCTCTGCGTATTGGGACAGTACCTGCCTATGCCATGCTTTTCGAATGGCAGTCAGTTCACTGTCCCGGGTCCAGTAGGCAAGAGCCTCAAAAAAGAATACCCGATCTACATCGAGGATCGCGTCCAGGTGGATCTGTACCAGTCGCAGCAGCTCCCCTTGGGGATCATGTTCAGACCCACTGGGAGTGGTATCGAACGCCTTTTGAATACGATCGATGGCTTCCAGGAAAAAAGCCCTGAGCAGAGATTCCTTGGTTGGAAAGTAATGTCGCACGGCACTCTGGGTTACCTGGGCCCGCTGAGCGATGGCGTCTTGGGAGGCCGCGCCAAGGCCATCGGCGACAATAATCTCGAGGGTGGCGTCCATAATCGCCTGCAGGCGTGCCGCTCCTTTTGGTGTTTTGGCGCGCAGTACCGATGGCGGCATGATGTTTCCCTTGGCAAATCTGCAGATTAGAAGTATCACCGCATACCGAGCAAAAAACCACTTATATACGTTGTTTTCTTGTCGGGTCAGGTTTAAGGTGGCCAAAACCCGGAATAAGAGTAGAGGGTGATTATGAATGCAGTGACTGAAATCCGGGCTGCGGGCAGTCGCGATGAGACCTTTCAGCAATTTGAGGTAACACCCGCGACGCCCATTCTGGGCGCCTACATTACCGATCTGCACCTCGCCGATATCAGCGAACCGGCGGCGCAGGAGTTGCGTCAGGCCCTGTGGCGCTATGGGGTCCTGTTTCTGCGCAACCAGCAGCTGACGCCAGCCCAACTCAGCAGCGCGGGCCGTCTGTTTGGTCCCAGGCTTGAGGAGCATACCTTCGGCAAGACACTGGCCGATGAGGGTTATCCCGAGGTGCTGGTGATCGAGCAGATGCAGTCGGATCGGGCTAAAACCACCACCGATATCTGGCACCACGATGTCACCGCCCGGCACCACCCAAATCTGGTATCGGTACTGCAGGCCTCTGAGGTGCCCTTTGGGGCAGACACTATGTGGGCCAGTGCCGCAGCCGCTTTTGAGTGGTTGCCCCAGGCCCTTCAGGTGCTTTACCTGAGCCTGGATGTTGAGCATGACACCACTTATATGGCCCTGCGCCATGACTTCGCACCGGCGGACAAACTAGCCGAACTGGTAGCCTTGGGTGAGACTGCCGTGCACCCAGCAGTGATCCGGCACCCCTTCAATCATCGCCTGTGCCTGTTCGTGGGCAATGGTTACACCAAACGCGTCCACGGCTACTCGGCGGAGCAGGGTGAACACCTGATCAAGTTGGCGATTGAGCAGGCCAAAATCCCGGAAATCCAGGTGCGCCTGCAATGGCAGCCCGGGGATATCGCCATTTGGGATAACCTCGGTACGCTGCACTACGGGGTTACCGGTGACCTGCGTAACCAACGGCGCCTGCTGCACCGGGTTGCGGCATGGTCACCCGAAATCAGGCCCAGCCTCGATCGTGAGGCGGCGATCGCGGCTGTCACCGCGGCGTGACTGAACGGGAAGTCATGATAGGCTCCGGGGCAGGCCGTGTGCTCCCGGCGCCCGAAAATCACCTTTGCGCCGCGGACCTGCAGCGCTTGACCCTGTCTCGAAGACGCCTCATGGGGCTGGCCGTGTCAGCAACCCTGGCACCAGCGGCCGTCACCGCAGCGGCTCCGACCGGGCTGCCGGGTGCGCCCGGCAGCGCCACGCCACCGCCGGCCTATGGTCTGGGTCAACCTGTAGCGGCCCATCCCTACGGCCAGCCTTCTCGGCACCAGCGGGGCCTGGAGCGGCGCGCCTTGAAAGGGCTGTCCCCCGTGCCCCAGAATTCCGCTTCTTTCACACCTTTGCAGGGGCTGTTCGGGATCATCACCCCCTCGGGTTTGCACTACGAACGGCACCACAGCGGCTGGATTGACCCCGACCCCAGAGAACACCAGCTGATGATCTCGGCGGCAGAAGCGGCGTTGATCAAACAGCCCATGCTGTTCAGCGTTGACGATTTGTTGCGCCTGCCTGCGGTTTCCCGGATGCATTTTCTGGAATGCAGTGGCAATACCGGCATGGAGCGCCAGCGTGCAGTGGCGCCGACGGTGCAGTACAGCCATGGCCTGTTGTCATGCTCAGAATTTACTGGTGTGCCCCTGCGCCTGCTGCTCGAGCGCTGCGGTGTAGATTTCAGACGGGCACGCTATGTGCTGGCCGAGGGTGCCGATGCCGCTGCACTGACCCGCACTATCCCAATGGAATTGGTGGAAAGCGGCGAAGTGTTGGTCGCCTACGGGCAAAACGGTGAGCACTTGCGCCCGGAAAACGGTTTCCCCCTGCGGCTGGTTGTGCCCGGGGTCCAGGGCGTGTCCTGGGTGAAATGGCTGCGCCGTATTGAAGTCGGTGAAGTCCCCTACAACACCCGTGATGAAGTCCTGAAATATATCGACCTCATGCCCGACGGCATGCACCGGCAGTACACCTCCCTGCAGGAGGTTAAGTCGGTCATCCTGTCCCCGTCGGGGGGGCAGACCTTGGGCCGCCCGGGCTTTTATGCCATCACCGGTGTCGCCTGGTCCGGGCGGGGCAAGATTCGGGGCGTGGATGTGTCCAAGGACGGTGGCCGCAGTTGGCGCAGTGCGCAATTGACTGGCGCTGTGTTGGACAAATGCCTGACCCGGTTCCATTGCGACTGGATGTGGGACGGGAACGAGGCCATTCTGCAGTCACGGGCCGTGGATGAGGCCGGGCACGTCCAGCCCACCCACACCGTCCTGCGGGCGGCCCGGGGCACAGGCTCGATCTATCACAACAATGCCATCCAGTCCTGGGGTGTTGAGCGGAGCGGTGAGGTGCGCAATGTACAGGTGGTGTAGCCTTGCCACCCTGCTGCTGGGGCTGGTAGCGGGTGCCTGGGCGGACTATCCCGGTGTCGGTCGCCCGGCTACCCAGGCTGAACTGGCGCTCTGGGATTCCGATATCGGGCCCGATTTGCAGCGCTTACCGGCGGCCAGGGGCTCGGTGCTAGAAGGGCAGGCCATCTATGCCGCCCAATGCGCTGCCTGTCATGGCGACGATGGGCGCGCCACCGAGATCTTCTACGCCCTCGCGGGGGGTGTCAGCGCCGCCGACGTGGCAAGCGGGCGGGTAGCCGGGCTGCAGGGGGCCGAACCCAGTGAGGGCTCCACCTTCATGCTGCTGCCCTCCCTCACCACCTTGCTCGACTACACCGCCCGGGCCATGCCCTTCGGCGCCGGGGGTTCCCTCAGTACCGATGAGGTGTTCGCAGTAACCGCCTACCTGCTGCACCTGGCCGGCGTGGTCGATGGCGACTTTGTACTCGATCGATCAAGTGCCGAGCTGGCCCAGCAGCGACTACCGAACCGCAATGGCTTCAGCACCGACCACGGTCTGTGGCCCGGTGCCGCCGCCGTGGATGGCGGCATGGGTAACGGCGGTATCCCGGAACCTGACACTGTGCGCTGCATGGCTGACTGTGACCCCTGATTCGGGAAGCCGGCAGGGCACGCCCGCTTTTTCTATGGGCCTATCCCTGTATGTGCTGGTGCTGCTGACCCTGCTGCACACCCTGAGCCTGACCGATCGGTTTCTCATTGCCGCCTTTGGCACCCAGATATCCCTGGACCTGGGACTGTCCAACCAGCAGTTCGGGTTTGTGACGGGCCTGGCCTTCACCGTGTTTTATGCGACGACCGGACCGTTGGCCGGTCTCATGGTGGATCGCTTCGGGCCAGGCCGGTTGCTGGGGCTCGGTGTTCTGGTCTGGAGTGCCATGACCGGTCTGACCGGAATCGCGAAAAGCTTCACCGGACTCTGGCTGCCCCGCACCCTGGTGGGAGTGGGGGAGGCCATCCTGATTCCGGCGGCCTCCAGGATTCTCAGTGCCCGCTTTGCTGACCGCCACAGCGCCACGGTATTTGGGCTGTTTTTTATGGGTGGTCACATGGGCGTAGGCTTGGCTTACCGTCTGGGGGGCGGTCAGTCCGTCGCCGGTGAGCCGCTGGTCTGGCGGGAGGTGTTTTTGGGGTTGGGCGCCCTGGGCCTGTGTCTGGGACTGCTGGTCTGGTTGTCCGTTCGCTGGCTGGGGGTGGCCGGTGCGACCGCATCCAATGGTGGCGGCAAGGCCAGTCTGCCCATGCTGATCCGGGCCCTAATGGCGACTTTGGCACAGAGCCGGCGACTGAAATTGGCGCTGCTGGGATTGGCACTGGTCCATGTTCTGTATGCGGGGATGCAGTTTCTGCAAATCTGGCTGGTCCAGGACAAGGGGCTGGCGCCCGGTGAGGCTTCGGCCCTGTACGGACGCGTCT
>Ga0213863_10001222_pt1 | contig 19044 bp, 11 predicted proteins | sample PICome_8_FD_160128 | JGI IMG/M metagenome (GOLD analysis project Ga0213863, IMG submission 160128) | Coastal seawater microbial communities near Pivers Island, North Carolina, United States - PICO497 | ecosystem: Environmental > Aquatic > Marine > Coastal | place: USA: North Carolina... | reverse complement strand
GGTCAACTGGAATTCTCTTCCAAGCCAGCTGACATCAAGGTGATTACTTAGCTTATCTTAAAATCTTAGGCGATTTGCTAGTTCTTTTATTGTCTGGCCAGATCCCCATTTTAAGCTGCGACAGTTGCAATGAATCGACGTCACTTCCTGTCCACCTCTGTCGCTGCAGGTGTCTCCACAAACCACTCCGAAGCCCGGAACGGCCCCAAGGATCTCCACCAGGCGATGTTCATGGGTATCGCGAAAGCTGAAAAAGATCTTCCGCGGAAGGCCCAACTTAAGGTGGAGGGCGACAACCTACGAATCTTGCAATTCACCGACATCCATTTTTTTTGCGACCGCGAAAAATTTGGTGAGAAGGCGGACTTGCAAACTGTTGAGGATATGAAGCGCATGATCGAAAACACCGACCCTCATCTTTTAGCAATCACTGGGGACCTCTGGAGTGACAATCCGCGCGGCCAGGGCCAAGAATTCTTCGAATACTCGCTCAAAAAAATCACCTCGCTGGGAAAACCATGGCTCTTCAATTGGGGAAATCACGATCGCCTCGACGACTACGCCGCCGCTCAGGTCACTCTGACCGAAGCCACAAACAGCCTTTATCGCGGCGGTCATAACGGAGGAAACTACCGAATTTCCATCACCAACTCCGACGACCGCCAACTCATGGAACTGCTCTGTCTCAATACCACCAATCAAGGCGTGCAAGCAGCCCAAGAAAAATGGCTCACCATGCAAAAACCCTCCGACTCCCCCGTGTTGTGCTTCCTCCATATTCCCCTGCTTCAATATGATACCGTCTGGCAAAAAAAAATCGCAAAGGGCATCTTTAAAGAAGATGTTTGCACCTATGGTGAAGATGGTAGCGCCATCGCAAAACTCAAAAACTTTGGCGACGTAAAGGCCTGCTTTTGTGGCCACGATCACGTCAATGACTACAGCGGGACTTGGGACGGGATTGAGATGGTTTACGGTCGCGCAACCGGTCACGCCGGATACGGTGCAAAAAAATTAAAAAAAGGTGGTAAACTGATTACCGTTAATCTCGCCGACCCAAAAAACACACACCACACTTGGAAGACCGTATTCGCCGACGGTAGCGACTGGGTCCCGGGGTAATCACGACGCAAGTTTATCTCAAAAAGCCAAAAAACAGCGACTGAACTAGCGGAAATTGGATATTAACCCAATCCCGTTAAGATCTGACCGAGTGTCTTCGAATTATCGAAATTCATCCGATTATACTCATTGAACACTCTTTGGACCATTAATAGTCCCTTTTTTGTAACCCCCCCTCGAACCAAACCGTCACCTTCTTATGCCAGCCAATACTTTTGGTCGTCCCCCCCAAATTAAAATTCAACTAAAAATGAGAATAAAAAGTATCCTCATTGCGAGTGGCCTCCTTGGAAGTGCCATTTTAGCACAAGGTTTTAGTAAATCATTCGGAGACGGTACTCTGCCAGAGTTCCTTATGCGCTATGACGTCAACGACGATGGCATCATAGACGAGGAAGAACGGCAGGCGATCAAAGAAGAAAGAAAAGCGGCTCGGCAATCCAGGCGAAACAGTGGCGGCAAAATGTCTCTTAAAGAGCGCTTGGCTGCGCGAGACTCCATTCGCGAAAGGATTCTTTCCAAGCGCGCTAAAAAATTTGCCGAAATCGCCGGAGAAGACGGCGTTCTTTCCCTTGAAGAACTTTCAAGCCTTCCAGCTTTCAAGAACGCATTCAAAGAGCGTGTCGATTCGATTTTTGCACGTCTCGACTCAGACAAGAGCGGAGATGTTAGCCTCGAAGAGTTCAACCAGCGGCTTCGCAACCACCGTCCCTCAGACGAATCACACCCGGGGAATGGTAATTCCAAATCCCGTAACAATGGTATAGGGAACGGAAACGGAAAAGGGAACGGTGACGACAAAGAAGATTCCAATGGCAATGACCTGCCTCCCTCACTTCCAGGTTTTTAATCAGAGTTATTCTCTGAAATTATTTTTTAATCAGAGGCAACCAAATTGGTTGCCTCTGATTTCTTAAACCTCATTAGTGATTAACTTGTATCTCAACCCCAATCACTAATTACGACAAAACTCTTTCTAGAATTCAATCTGTGAGAACGTTTTTTTTATTCCTTTTTTTCTTACCATCTATTCACGGCGAAGTTCTTTATGACACCGATTTCGACAGCTTCCCCGCAGGTCCCAATAACTGGTCTGAAATCGAAAGCTGGATTTCAAATGATACCACCTCAGGCGCCCAATCCATCGATGGGAACGTCCTTCCTGCTCTTCTAAATACAGCCACTCTTGGCTTCACACAACCAACCACTCCATTCACCTTCGTCGCGCTCAATCTCGGGTACGACCACATCACCAGCGGAAAACCTATCGTTGAAATCGATACCCTGATTGGCATTGAAGATTCCACCAACAATCGACGGGACGATTTTTATCTCACCATTTACAATAAAAACGGAAATCGCCTTGCCTCTGTACGTTTTGATAACGAAAGCCCTAACAACGCAAACTCACAATTTGGAATCTGGCGTGAAAATGGAACCACCCAGTTTGATACACTATTTGATTTTGCACCTGGGGAACTTTTCAACTTAATTGCCACTATCGATCTTGAAGAAAATACTTGGTCAATATCAACCGATGACGTTCCCATTTTCGAAAATGTCCAATTCTCAAACACAACCAGCCCGATTAACTTTGGCTTGCTCGCCTTCGAATGGGAGCTCACTGCCCCTTCGACATCTAATTATGGAAATAATTTTCTCCTCGTAGCCGATATTAATATTCAATCTTTCAGCAGGCAACCTGACTTAGAAGTAACGTTTCAAATCAACTCTTTGGGCGAAATCAACCTCAATTGGCAAACTGCCGTTGGTTGGACCGATCAAGTCGAATATTCATCTGATCTCGTGACCTGGTTCGACGACTTACCAGAATCCACTTTCGAGAGCATGGACTCTCCTCACTTCATCACTTTTTCTGAAATTAAGGATCCAGCTATCAGCTCCCGGTTTTATCGCGTCAAACGAATACGACTTCCTTAAAAGAGAGTGTTAAGGAAGTTTGCTAATAATGCCAAAATCCAAGTAGGTAAAAGAAAACAGAGATCACAACTGAGACCGATCAACGAATAAATTAGGGAGCTTAAAGAATTTGCTTTAGCGCTTCTCCATACGGATCCAAAAATGTGCTTGAGAGAGCGAATTCCTGAAAAAGGCGATCTTAGCGGGACTATCAACAACTTGGTTTTCTGATTTTAAAATCCCAGTTACTCTCCATTACAGAACAACTCCCTATTTACCTTACTTCTTCCAAATGGTAACTTTTCCTTCTTCGAAAGATTTTCCATCAATCCCTAATATTTTCTCCGATGATACATCGATTCACACACACTTTTTTAACCACTACCTCGGCGCTTCTCCTCACCTTGATCGGAATACAATTCATATCAGCCGATGTGGTCATTAACGAAATTCATTACGACGAGGATGACAAAACTATCCGATCCGAGTTCATCGAACTATTCAACCCCAGTAACGATCCTGTTGATCTTTCTGGCTACTATTTTTCCAGCGGAATTAATTTCGAATTTCCTGCCGGAACCATCCTTGCTGCTGGAGATTACTTGGTCATAGCGGAAAACCCAGCGACCATTCTCTCCCGCTTTGAATACTCAGGAGCACTGGGCCCTTTTGCGAACGAATCCTCACTCAAGAATTCAGGAGAACGGATCACTCTTCGTAATCCCGCTGGAACCACCATCGATGAAGTTGATTATCAACTTGGATTTCCCTGGCCCACCGTGGGGGATGGTATCGGAACCCCGGAGGTCAGCCCTTCTATCGAATTGACCAATCCCCTCCTCGATAACGATCTTGGAGGAAGCTGGCGGGCGTCCGGATTTCCTGCCGCCACCTCAAACAGCGGAGGCGGTGGAGGTCCCGTTAATTACATCGCTAATAACGCGACCTGGAAATATCTCGACGACGGCAGCAATCAAGGAACCTCATGGCGCGCCACTGGGTTTGACGACTCGAATTGGAGCAGTGGTCCCGCTGAACTTGGCTACGGAGATTCCGACGAGGCTACAACCGTAAACCGCGGACCCGCGAGAGGCCACTACGCCACCACCTACTTCCGAGGTTCAACCAATATTCCTGACCCTTCGACATTCGTGAACTTCACTATCTCGGTCACCTACGACGATGCCTACGCCATTTATGTAAATGGCAAGGAAGTTGCCCGGCACGCTGGCCTCACCAATAATGCTCCCTTCGACGAATATGCGAATAACACCGTAGGTAATAATGCCAACGATAATCTGACTATCCCTGCAAGTTCGTTTGTCGCAGGCACTAATATCATTGCCGTTGAAATTCACCAATCTAGCGGTACAAGCAGTGACATCAGCTTCGCCCTTTCTCTCACCGGAGAAATATCAAGCGGAACTCAGGGCGGCAATTTTACTCCCACCCCTGGCGCAGCCAACCGCTCTTATGCGATAGCCGTGCCACCTCAGATCCGCCAAGTCAGCCATCTCCCCAAGGAGCCAACGTCAGGCCAACCCGTCGTGGTTTCGGCTAAGATCACTGACCCCGATGGCGTCGGATCTGTGACCTTACAATATCAGGTAGTGAATCCCGGCGACTACTTCTCCCGTTATCTCAAGTTCAACAGCAACGGTACCTCTAATGAAGACCCGCGCTATGAAGACCCTAACGAATGGACCGACGTCGTTATGACCGACGATGGAACGGGTGGGGACGCCCTTGCATTCGACTCAATCTTCACAGTTACCCTGCCAGGTACGCTGCAAACAAATCGACGCCTGATTCGGTATCGAATTCTGGCCGGCGACACTCCCGGCGCCGAAATCACAGTGCCCTATAAGGATGATCCCCAACCTAATTTTGCCTACTTCATTTATGATGGGACTCCCGACTGGAGCGGATCCATCCGGCGAGGGGATACGCCTGTGAACTACTCGGGCTCATTGATGTCGAGTATTGCGACCTACTTCCTACTTAGCAAAAATACTTGGGTCGATGATTCCCAGTTTGGGAGATATGGAGGGTCGGAATACCTTTGGCCCGGCACGATGGTCTATGACGGCCGGGTTTACGACCATATCCAATACCGCCCCCGCGGTGGTGTTCACCGTTATCAGTACGGCAAGAATTTCTGGAAGTTTGATTTTGGTCGCGGGCAACGATTTGAAGCACGTGATCGCAGTGGTAAAAAATACTCCCAGCCTTGGGATAAGCTAAATTTTTCATCACTCGTCCAACAAGTGAATTTCAACCACCGCGGCGAGCAAGGTTTGTTTGAAGGGGTGGGCTTCAAACTCTTTGAACTAAGCGGGGTAGAGGCGTGCAATACACACTATGCTCAATTCTACGTCATCGATGAAGCCAGCCCAACCGGGGCAAATCAATACGAAGGCGACTACTACGGCCTTTATCTAGCTATCGAACAATTGGATGGTCAGTTCCTTGACGAACATAAGCTTCCCGACGGTAATCTCTACAAAATAGAAAATCACAACGGCAGCTCTAACAATCAGGGCCCTACTCAGGTGGATAACCGCAGTGATGTTAGTAACTTCATTAGGGGCTATCGAAACAGAACACCAACCGCTCAATGGTGGGAGGAAAACCTCGATATTGAAAAGTATCTCAGCTACCGAACCATTGTCGAAGGCATTCATCACTACGACATCGCCTACGGTAAAAACTACTTCTACTACCACAACCCGGAGACCTCAAAATTTGAAGTGCTCCCATGGGATCTTGATCTTACGTGGGCGAATAACATGTATGGTAACGGCAACCATGATTTTAAATCAAAGGTCACGCAAAACCCGGCTTTCAACACTCGCTACCAAAATCGCGTCCGTGAAATCATGGATCTCCTTTATAACTCCGATGAAGGATACAAATTAGTCGATGAAATGGTGAAAGACGTTTGGACTCCGGGAGTTCCTTCCCTTGTCGGCGCCGACCGCCGGCTATGGGACAACAATCCGCGGATCAATCACCCTGATCGCTACTACGACGTCGCTTCGGGTAAGGACTTTGGAGGAATGATTCAGGGCGTTAAAAACTATATCGTCTCCCGCGGAAACTGGATGGAAAGGAGCCTCCTCACCCAAAACAATAATATTCCAAATACTCCAACCCTAACTTACTCAGGCACAACTGGATTTCCCAGTAATGGACTGCTGTTCACCTCTAGCGACTACAGCTCAGCTACCTCTTTTGCAAAAATGGAATGGCGAATTTCCGAGATCTACGATCCCACAACAGCAAACTATGTTGCTGGAGATCCTTATCTCTATGAGATCGAAAATCCTAGCACATCAGGCGAATTAACCTCCTTCGATTCGAGCTACCTCTTCCCGACAGTTTCAGCCAGACCCGGCCAAACCTATCGCGTTCGCGTTCGCCATCAAGACACCGCCGGTCGCTGGAGTCACTGGTCGGAACCCGTCGAGTTTATGGTTTCATCTCCGGACATCAGCACATTCGTCAACAATCTCCGCATTACCGAAGTTCACTACCACCCGGCTCCAGCTAGTACAGCAGAACAAGCCATGGGATGGACTGATTCAGATTTCGAATACCTCGAGCTTCAAAATATTGGAACGACTTCCATCGATATGACCGATGTTCGTTTTACCAAGGGTATCGACTTTGATTTTTCACCGGGAACTATGATCGAACCAGAGGCTTTTCTTCTCATAGTGAAAAACCAAACAGCATTCGCTTCACGCTACGGAGCCGGACTTCCGATCGCTGGCGAATGGGATCCCGGTGACAAATTGAGTAACGGAGGAGAGAACATCAAACTCTCGCTCGGCTCTGGCACCGCCATCATCGAATTCACTTATGATGACAATGCCCCTTGGCCGATTTCTCCCGACGGAGGAGGCTCCAGCCTCATTCTCATCCTACCCACTGAAACCAAATCCACAGATCATTCAAACCCGCTAGCTTGGCAAGCCAGTCAACAAACCGGTGGCACTCCTGGTGTTACCGGGCCCGGCACCTCAAACTTTAAATTGTGGGCTCAGAGCATTGGCCTTGGCGCCGAAGCCTCCATGACCGACGACAATGATAACGATGGCATGAATAACCTTCTCGAGTATGCCTTAAACTCCGACCCAATGAACGACTCGAGCCATCGCCTTCCATCAGGAGCGACCGAGTTGATCGAGGTTGATGGAGTAATCTCTCGCTATCTGACCCTAACCTTCCGACGTAATCTCGCCGCTTCGGAACTTACCTTTACCGTGGAGCTGTCCGGTAATCTTACTGGATGGAATGGCAATAAAGCCATCCCCGTTTCTACGACCGACCATGACGATGGCACCGCCACCGAAGTCTGGCGCGCGCCGCTCCCTCTGAACGACGACTCCAGCCAGTTTGTCCGGCTTCGGGTTACCAACTAGAAACGCATTAGCCCATCGGTATCAAAATACTCGCCAGCCAAACCACGGCGAATCCCACAACTCCCATCAGGGACAACATCACCGAAAAAGTCTTCAAGGTTTCTGTCTCATTCATACCAGACATCTTCGAGATGATCCAAAAACCGCTGTCATTCATCCACGGCAAAGGTTTCGACCCACAACCAATCGCAAGCGCCACATAAACCGAGTGGAACCCCAACTCGGCATCCAAAACTATAGGGGCAACAATTCCTACCGCCGTGATCATCGCTACAGTTGCCGAGCCTTGCGCAAAACGAACCAAAGCTGTCAGGACGAAAGCCAGTAGCAGCACTCCTCCTCCACTTCCCACCATCCCCGAAAGCTCGCTGCCAATCCCAGTGTCTTTTAAAACGGCCCCAAATGCCGCGCCGGCCGCCGTAATGAGAATAATTACACCACCGCTCGATAGCGCCTCGTTGATCACTTTTTTCAATTCGCAGTATTTGGCAGCCAATATAACTGCCATTCCTGCACCCAATGCCATTGCTATATTTTTTCCACTTACGATTTGAAGCCACTCCGGAAGGTCGCCCTTCACCCCTAAAAAGGTGCCCAAACTAATCAGCACCAAGGGAAGAAGAATCGGTAATAAAGACCACCCTAGCCCGGGTAATTCTTTCGGTGCCTTAGACTCAATTTCCGGGCCTTCGATCTCGCGATAGGTGATTTCAAACTTTCGGTTAGCCCAGCGCGCATAACCATACCCCACCGAAATCGTTACCACACCCAGCATCAATCCCGCCGGGATCAACACTCCTAAACTCACCTCAAGACGATCCGCAACTAACAAAGGCCCAGGGGTAGGCGGAACCAGCGAATGCGCCATACTCGCCCCCGCCACCACACTTAAAAGCGCAAGAAGATAGACCTTTGGATTCGTGCGAGAAAAGGCTCGGACCAAGGGTAACATAAGATAAAAAACCGTGTCGAAAAACACTGGGATTCCGAGCACAAATCCACTTCCGAGAAAGGCTATTGGAGCCCGCTTTAAGCCAAAAAGCGAAAGCAACCCTTTTACGATTCGTTCTGCCGCTCCACTCACCAAAAGGCACTGCCCAATGATTGCGGCAAGCGCGATCAAGATTCCAATCTTACGGCAGCCCGTTCCAAACCCTTCCGCGACCCGGTTCATCGCCTCGACACCTACCTCAGGTGTCAGAATCGATACCACGAAGGCTCCCAACAACAATCCAAGAAAAGCATGCAGCCGGAGCCATAAAATCGAAAGAATCACCACCGCCAAACCAACTAAGCAAATTGCAATCGCTCCCATTCCTCCACCTTCACCAATCCTCCCTCATCGAGCCAATCAAAAATTCCTCTCTTTCCCCCGCGCGCTCTTTCCTCCAATCTCAATCCACACATGAGCCGCCTCTCACCCGACCAACTTCGCTCACATCGCTTTTTCGCTCCGGACGATCTCCGTGCCTTCGGCCACCGCTCCCGCCACAAGCAACTCGGCATCAACGACGAGGAATACAAAGGGAAGCCCGTGATTGCCATTCTCAACACCTGGAACGACCTCCTCCCCTGCCATTCCCATTTCCGACAGCGCGCAGAAGAAATCAAGCGGGGCATCTGGCAAGCCGGTGGTTATCCCGTCGAAATGCCGGTCATGGGCCTAAGTGAGACCTTCATGAAGCCCACCTCCATGCTCTATCGCAATATGCTCGCAATGGAGGTTGAAGAAACCCTGCGTGCCCATCCTGTGGATGGAGCCGTCCTTATGGGAGGCTGCGACAAGACCGTTCCCGCTCTTCTGATGGGTTCCATGATGGTTAATATCCCCATCGTATTCATGCCCGGCGGTGCCATGATGCGGGCCTCCTGGCGTGGCGAACCTCTAGCCTCAGGGTCAGATGTCTGGAAATATTGGGCCGAACGCGGAGCAGGCAATCTCTCCTGCGAAGATTGGGAAGACTTCGAAGACCATATTACTCCCGGTCCCGGCCACTGCATGACGATGGGTACCGCTTCGACTATGACGTCCATCACCGAAACCCTTGGACTAACTCTCCCTGGAGCCTCTTCCATCCCAGCGGTTCATGCCGCGCACTCACGCATGGCCGCAGCCTGTGGAATCCGCATCGTTGAAATGGTTTGGGAAGATCTCAAACCTTCCAGATATCTGACGCGTAAGTCCTTCGAAAATGCCATCACTGCTGACATGGCAATCGGCGGATCAACCAACGCCATCATACATATTACCGCACTCGCAAAGCGCGCCGGCGTTGATCTACCGCTTGAGCTTTTCGACGAAATTTCAGCCAAAACTCCCGTTCTCGCTAACCTGCGACCATCTGGAAAATACGTCATGGCAGACTTCTTCGATGCTGGAGGCCTTCCCGCTCTTCTCAATCGTATACGTGACCATCTTCACCTCGACACTCCCACCGTCTTTGGCAAGACGCTTGGCGAATGTCTTGATGGGTCGGAAGTTTATAACGACGACGTGATTCGAACTCTAAATAACCCGATCGCCCAACAAGGTGGCACTGCAATCCTAGGCGGCAACCTAGCTCCCGATGGCGCCGTCATAAAAACCTCGGCTGCCACGCCAGAGTATCTTCATCACAAAGGACCCGCCGTCGTTTTTAAAGACTACCCTGACGTTCAGAAACGGATTCATGATCCTGCCCTCGGTATCACCGAAAACCACGTCCTCATCATGCAAAACGCAGGCCCCATCGGCGCTCCTGGAATTCCGGAGTCTGGCATGCTCCCAATCCCAAAATACCTTCTTGAAAAAGGAGTGCGCGACATCCTTCGCGTCTCCGACGCCCGCATGTCAGGCACCTCTTATGGCACCTGCGTTCTTCACGTTTCACCGGAAGCGGCTGTTGGTGGTCCACTCGCGTTAGTCGAAGATGGGGACCTCGTTGAACTTGATCTCACTAATCGCAATATCACCTTACACGTGAGCGAAAAGGACTTAAAAGAGCGTCACGCTGCCTGGGCCCCGCCCGAAAAACACTACTCGCGCGGATACGGAAAGCTCTTTCAAGACGAAGTCACCCAAGCCAATGAGGGCTGCGATTTCCGCTTCCTTCATAACGATGGTTCCTGCACACCCGACCCCGGTATCCACTAACGTTTTAATATCATGCAAACCTCACCAGTCACTCCCGAACAACTCAATTCTTCTGTCATAGCAGTCCCCCCTTTAGCCCGCGATGCCGAACTCAAAATCAACCGCGAGGAAAACGGAAAAATCATTCGTCATATTGAAGCCGGAGGCGTTGCCACGCTTCTATACGGAGGCAATGCAAACTTTTACCATATCGCCCCCAGCGAATACGCGGAAGCCCTCGAAATCATCTCTACAGAAAGCGCAGAGAACACCCTTATCGTCCCATCCGTTGGTCCAGCGTATGGGACCATGATGGATCAAATCACCACTCTTCGTAACTTCAACTTTCCCACCGTAATGGTTCTTCCTATGCAGGGCCTTACAACCGATACCGGCGTCGCCAATGGCTTTCGCAAGTTTGTTGAAACTCTAGGTCAGCCGGCCGTCCTTTATATCAAATTTGAAGGCTACCTCGAACCAGAAACCGTCGCTCAACTTGTCAACGAAGGCCTCGTTTCTTGGATCAAATACGCTATCGTTCGGGATGATCCTGCGAAGGATGATTATCTCTCACGACTTGTCGAGGTGGTCGATCCTCGACTTATTGTCAGCGGGATCGGTGAGCAACCCGCGATTACCCATCTTACTCGCTTTCAGATTAACGGCTTCACATCCGGCTGTGTTTGTATTCGCCCAGATCTCTCCCAGAAAATGCTCACCGCCATTAACAACGGCCAGCTCGATATCGCCGAGACCATCCGAAAGACATTCCAACCGCTCGAAAATCTTCGTAATGAAATCAATCCCATCCGAGTCCTTCACGAGGCCGTCGCCTCCACTGGCATTGGCATGACTGGCCCCGCGCTTCCCCTCATGAGCTCGCTTGACCCAAGCGATGCCGTCCGGGTTAAAAAATGTGCTGAAGAGCTCTCAAAGAGCGATTTTTAAAAACCCGATGATGACTCAGAATTCCAGATAGTTATTTGATCCTGTTAGAGCTCTAGATCTAAAAAGACAGCATGGGAAAAATGTTGCCGTGCATTTAGTTTTGGTTGGTAAGGTTGGTGTAGATTTGGTCGAGTGTTGCTCATTTGCCGACTCACTCTTCTTTTTCTCGATCAATTCTTAGAAGAGCACTGTCAACGAGCTGCAAAGCAGACCCAAAGCTTTCATCAACGAAGTAGAGTCCCCAAGCCTCTTTTCCATTCTCATCTTCTCGCTTCGGATAGCCAACCAAATCGAGAATCTGAAAAGTGATGGGGTTTAGATTGTCGATCTCCACCGAGTAAACGAGTGAAGGTTGATCTTCGTAAGCTCCGTGCGCATCACCAGTCTGGTTGATCTCAATCAAAAGCTTATAGGGTGTCGAAGTATCAGGATCAGCGGGTAAAATATAATCGGCGGGATCAAAAGAGCCATTGGGAGTTGGGGTCGAAACAGCATCAACTTCATCCTCTTTTTGCGCCTCTTCCTTCGCTTTTTCCCAACCTTTTCTTTTGAATGACCAATAGGGAAGATCGTCGCTGATCTCATCAGGCCCCAGCAAAGTTTTGATATGGTAATCGCCTTGATTTTCGAGCCAGATCGCAATCTTTGGCGGATCTTCTTGATCGAAGTTCGGGCCGGTTTTCACCGTCAGTTCCATCTGGTAATCATCGGAAGGAGCATACTGGTAAACCACCCCATCTTCCTTCACTTCAAATCGATCGAGGGCTGGGCCAAGATTTTGACTGAGTCCTAGAACCGCCTTTACCGGAGCCGGTTGGAAAAAGAAGAGTGCGCTTAACCCAGCTGTCACTGCGATTAGCACCCCAAGTATCGGGCTCTTCGAATAACCTTTCAGCTGTCGACTGTTATTAAGAATATGCACCACGATGAACGCCATGAAGACGAATCCCATCAAAGCGTGAAGCCCCACAATCTTGATGGAAAAGGGACGAAAAAACGCAAGTGCCCCTGTCACTGATATCACCAAAAAGGTGAGCATAATCAGCAAGGAAATGATCCTTCGCCGAGCTTTTGTAGGATCACTTATTTTCATCATTTCCCTGGAACAATCGCACCGTGTCTTTTCAACTCGCGATGAATTTCTTCCAGTGGCACCTCGAGGGGTGTCGTCTTCTGTGCCACCGCTAGCGATGCCGCCAATCCGGCAGCCTGTCCCATTCCCATGCAAGAGGCCTGGACCCGAAGTCCAGAGTTTGCCAAGCGGTCGCTCGAAACACAACGACCAGCCACCAAGATATTGCGGCTCTTCTTGGGAATAAGCGCACTCAGCGGAATCGTCGGAACCGTCCCTGGCTTGAGCGGCTTGGGCTTCACTCCACTCTTGGTATGAAGGTCCACCGGGTAGAAGGCATTGGAAACCGCATCTTCGAAAAGGCGACCCTTCGTGTAATCATTCACCGTGATCATGGTCTCTCCCACAATACGGAAGCTCTCCCGAAATCCCGTTTCGGGTTGTAAATGCATTAAGCGCTTCTTTTCCTTCCTTACTTTTTCCAAAACCGATTTCCGGCCGGTGAGATTAGCGCGCGTCACGGTCCGTGAATTCGTAGAATCGGCGCCGTGAACATAAAGCCGGTGGAGTTGATGATGCCCAGGATTGTTTGCCACTTCCAAATTATAAAGCATCGATCCAGGTTGCGTTTCATCTTCACGGAGACGAGGCAACCCCAGCATCCCAACCACTTCAGCTCCGCCGGTGCTATCGATGATCTGTTTGCACCGCACCCGTCGCCGGGTTCCAAACCCCACACAAATCACTTCCCAGCCCATCTCTGTTTTTTGAACTGATTGGGGAAATTCATGGTAAGCAATCGCCACTCCGGCCTGCTCGCACTTCTCTTCTGCCAGAATAGCAAATAAGAATTGGTTTACATAAACTTGATTTTGCCAATGTGATTTGGGGACCTTGGCAAAATTCGGAAATTTCCCACCATCCAACTCCACACATTCCTTCACAAGTTCCCAACCGATTCCAGCGATCACCTGCTTTCCCCAGGCATCAAAAAGGCCAGGAAAAGCAACCCCCCCCGTTGTCGTTGTTCCTCCCAACTGTGCTCCCCTTTCGACTATTAAAGTTTTCGCTCCCGCACGCCCCGCCTGAATTGCAGCGACATTTCCAGCCGTTCCCCCACCCACCACAAGAACATCGACATCCTGAGTGACTTCGGCGTCTTTGACCCCTTGATCGATTTCAGCAGTCACCTCACTTGTTGATGTAATAACCAACCCGCTCAAGATAGATTTCTGGAGAAAATGGCGGCGGTCGGTTTGATCTAAATCTGACATATAAATTTCAAGGGAAATACCGCTCGCGAGGAATCGGTCACTTTTCTTTATCGACACCTATAATCACTGTCACCGAAAATAATTGCTTTTTGAAAGATCTAAGGATGTTTAAAGTAAGAATCGGTTATGCGCAAAATGTTGAATAGACGTACTTTGCTCCGGGGCACTGGTGTGGCCATGTCACTGCCCATGCTTGAAGCGATGATTCCGGTCGGACGTGCTGCCAACCGAAATAGTAAGCCAGTCAAGCGCTTTGTCTGTCTCTCCAACAACTACGGTGTCTACCAAAAAGCCTTTTTCCCAGATCCCACTCAAGCCGGGAAAGACTATGATATTCCGGAAACCCTCAAGTCTCTAGAAAAGCATCGTAAAGACTTTACGGTTTTCCAAAATCTTGATCACGGTTTCACAGGTGGTCACCAAGGTGTCCCCGTCCTTCTTAGCGGCGTTCGCCCAATCCTCGCTCACAATTATTCCGAAGGAAACATAAGCCTCGATCAAAAACTTGCAGAGCATCATGGTGCCGCGACCCGATTTTCTTCACTGACTTTAGGATGCCGCGAACGCAATCTTCTAAGCTTTACCCGAACCGGCGTCCAAGTTCCCTCCATTGATCTCCGCGCCGCCTACCGCGCGATGTTTCTCGAAGACTCGGCCGAAAAGAAAGCAAACTCGACCGAAAATTTCAAACGTCACAGTAGTATCCTCGATGTCGTGAAGGATCAGGCTGAGTCACTCAATAAAGAGCTAGGGAAACAAGACCAAGAAAAGCTCGAGGAATACTTCGACTCCGTCAGGACTCTCGAAAAGAAAATCGTGCAACAAGAGCCCTGGATCAATCGCCCCAAGCCCAAGACCGATATTCCGGAACCCAATCCCGGCAACGGCACCGCAGAACAACTCAAAGCCACCATCGAAATTATTGCCCTTGCTTTACAAACCGACTCAACCCGTGCCATCACCTTGTCATCTGGATTTGCGAATGGAGACTTTGGGCTCAACGGAGGTTATCATGGATTTTCCCACCACGGAGAACGACCCGACCCCGTCGCTGCTTTGAAAAAGATTGAAGGCTACCAAATTCAAATGATGTCTTATCTGATCGATCTCCTCAAAGCGCAGGAAGACTCGATCAATGGTGGCACTCTCTTCGATCACACCTCTATCCTTTACGGCTGTGGAATGGCCGCCGGCACCCATCAGACGAAAAACCTTCCTCTTGTTCTCGCAGGTGGCGGCTTCAAACATGGGGAGCATAAAGTCTATCCTGACCACGACTCTAATCGGGTTCCCGCTGCTAATCTCCTGCTCTCCATCCTTCAAAATTCCGGACTAGAAATTGATCGCTTCGGATCTAGCACAGGCGCCCTCAGCGATCTCGAATCTAAGGCCTGATCCTTCTTTTCTGTGAAAACACGATTCTTTTCACTGGGCTTACTCTGCACTTCATGGGGGCTCTTCGGCAGTCCGCTTGAGAAAGTGAAACCCTTTCTTGAAACTCATTGTTATGACTGCCACGGCGTCAAAAAACAAAAAGGGGACGTTCGATTCGATACCCTAGGAAACGATCTTACAAAGATTGAAAATCTAGAAATCTGGCAGGGGATTCTTGATCAGCTCAACCTAGGCGAAATGCCTCCCCGCAAGGCACCGCAACCTGAGGCGAACGACGTCAACCCTGTTGTGGAACTCCTGAGCGGCGAACTCAAGGCCGCCTACCAGAAAGCTCGGAGCACCGGCGGACAAACGGTGCTGCGTCGTCTGAACCGACACGAACTCCGCAATACCTTGCGCGATCTCCTTCATCTGAACGGAGCCCACTACCGGCCAGATTCTGCGGGCTCACGACTGACCGATAACAACGGAAACGGAAGCGTCGAGCGTACCGGTCATGATCCCCTTCGCTTCTTCCCCGAAGACGAAACGGAGGATGGCTTCTTCAACATTGGTGACAAGTTGGTGATGTCCGACTTCCTCCTCAAACTCACCCTCGCTGCGGTGGAGGAAACACTCGCCGAAGCCACTCATCTCGAACCGAAACCCGACGTCGAGGCTCGCACTATCTCGGGCCACTTCCACAAAGGCCGAAGCAATGGCGAGCACCTCGTCGAAACCGCTTCCCGCGAAATCAACCCCGACTTTGAAATGCTCGCCGTCGGCTACGAACGTTACGGCCGCCTCTCTCCCCTCGACCTCCGGGGTGGTGTCGGCACCTCCGCCAAATACCGCCTGACCATCACAGCCTCTGCCCACAACCCCGACCACCCGTGGCCTGAAACCCTCCCTCTCCACGAAGAAGATCCCTTCCAACTCTGTCTCAACATCGCCGACACCAAACAAGGCGGCATCGCCGGTATCACCTCGACCCCGCTCGCCCTCTGGTCCGTCCCTCCCGATAGCAAAAAACACACCTTCACTCACACCACCTGGATCGATAAAACCTGGACTCCTTGGATCGGATGGGAAAATGGCCCGCCCGCCCGACCCTTTCGCGCCGAAAAACTCGTCGAAGAACATTTCCCCAACGACTTTACCCAGCGTCCTGACAAAAAAACCGACAAGGACGCCCACGAACGTTGGCCCATCGAACTCGCCAAAGTTCTCCACCGCAACGGCTACCCCGGGCCCCACCTGCGCATCCATAGCCTCACTCTGGAACCCATCATCGAGAGCTGGCCACCGCCAAGTCACACCACACTTTATGGAAGCGGCTCAGGCAAGGAGATCGAGATTCGCGAGCTCATAAAGGCCTTCGCCACGCGCGCCTTCCGGCGTCCAGTGACTGACTCCGAGATTGAGCCCTTTGTCCAACTCGTCCTGCGTCAACAAGTCGACCCTCTTGTGGAAATGGCAGGAGGCATTCAGAATCTCACTTATCGGGTTTACGAAGGAAAGTGGAGCAAGCTTCCTGAATTCGACACTCTCGAACCGGTCGCCCAAGGCAAACTTCCCAAAGGCTATGTCGACATCAAAGCCGCCAAACGTAACGAGTATTATGGCATTGTATTCGAGGGTAAAATTGATGCTCCGAAAGCCGGTGAATACACTTTTGAAATGGCTTCCGATGATGGCGCCCGAATTCTCATCGATGGAAAGAAAGTCGTCGAACACGACGGCCTCCACGGACAGGAATTACGAAAAGGGAAAGTGGAGCTTAAGGAAGGCCCTCACGATATCCGTGTCGAGTATCTCGCCTATGGCGCCCCCAACGGATTTCGGGCCGGCTGGACCGAACCAGGATCTAATCACGCCAACCTTTCAGTCGAAAGCCTACGCCAAAAGGAGAATCGGAAGCCTAAAAAAGAGACCCTTCCTCCCCTCATTAGGGCGATGCAAGATGGCTATGCCGCCATTCTTTGCTCACCGCAATTCCTCTACTTAAAAGAGAAACCAGGGCCCCTCGATGACTTCGCGATCGCATCACGGCTGAGTTACTTCCTCTGGTCATCAATGCCGGACGGGCAACTCCTTGACCTAGCCAAAGCGGGGAAACTTCAGGAACCTGCGGAGCTCGATCGGCAGATCGCGCGTATGCTCAAAGATGTCAAAGCCGCCGCCTTCACACGTCACTTCACATCCGCCTGGCTGCGGCTTGACAAGCTCGGGAAAATGCCACCGTCGGGAGGCGACTTCCAATTTTACAAGAACCTTAAAGTTGAGCCAATGCTTCTCAAACAAGTCACAACTTATTTTGAAGAAATCCTCAACACCAATGGTCGTATTTCAGAATTTATCGATTCCGACTATACCTACATGAATCAAGTTCTAGGCAAGTGGATTTACCGGCGTGAGGATATCCGAGGCGCGCGCCTTCGAAAGATCAAACTCAACGATCCTCGTCGTGGCGGAATCTTTACCCAACCAGGGATTATGACCGCGACTGCGAACGGAGTCGACACCTCACCTGTCATCCGAGGCACCTGGGTTCTCGAAAACATCCTTGGAACTCCTCCCTCACCTCCCCCGCCGGATATCGAACCTCTCCCAACTGACACCCGCGGCGCTGTCACGATTCGCGAACGTTTAGATCTGCATCGAAAAAACGAGTCCTGCTCTTCTTGCCATGCAAAGATCGACCCCATGGGTTTTGCCTTTGAAAACTTCGATGTGGTTGGTCGCTGGCGTGACCGCTATCGGGGTGTCAATGAACCCATCGATACCAAATCAACGACCACCAACGGGCGAGAGATTGCTGATATCATTGAGTTCAAGAACATGCTCAAGGAGCGTGAATCTCAAATTATCCATTGCCTCACGGAAAAAATGCTTACCTACGGGACTGGTCGAAGACTAGAAGCGACCGACCGCGGAAAAATAGATCACATTATCAAAGAACTTGGTAAAAAAGAAAATCGTCTGCGTGACCTCGTTCACCTTATCGTCAAAAGCGATCTCTTTCTCAACAAGTAGTTCCTATTCGAAGCTCCGATAAGCTTTCATTTCTCGGAGGATCGTTGGAATAGCAGCATCCATCGATTTGTAACGCGCCACATCATCCGGCATTGTTCGCAGCTTTTCAGCGGTTGTATTCCAGACGCTAAGATCTTCTGCGAGTTCCTTCAAAGGAGTTGTTTCAATTCGGATCCCCATGAGAACACCATCAGAAAGACCAGTGAAAAGTTGATGCTCAATACGCAAATAGACTTCGTCTAAACTCAACGTTTCATCCAGACGTTGGCGATTCAGATCCGGATGATAATCAAGAGCATCACTTCGAGTGAAACTCCAATTCTCTCGACAATATGATTTGCCTGGCTCCAGTTTTTCCAAAAACCGCTTGATCATTTCTCCAATCTGCGGATTCAACCGCGGCACGACTCCATGTACTTGATCAAGCGTCTTCCCAATAGCATGTTTTAGATCCCACGAAGACGGAAAACACACTGACCCGGCAGCCACTTGGCTCGTTTGGCGATCCATGAAGAGTAAATCAGCCTCCCATTGCTCCGAGAGAAATTTGAGATTGCGTGGTGCCTTTGAAACTACCTGCTCCCATTCCAGAGCTAGACCCCATGCCTCTTCCACTAGATGTTCTCCTTCTTCAGTACAAGCCGAATAGCGCTCAAAGCTCTCTTCTAATTTACGATTTCGTTTCCGTAAAAGCTCACCGCTTTCATCTTGCCGAGCGAAAAAAGACTTAGCGTCTCCCTTGCGCATTCGAAAGGCCCA
>Ga0213863_10001219_pt1 | contig 19057 bp, 19 predicted proteins | sample PICome_8_FD_160128 | JGI IMG/M metagenome (GOLD analysis project Ga0213863, IMG submission 160128) | Coastal seawater microbial communities near Pivers Island, North Carolina, United States - PICO497 | ecosystem: Environmental > Aquatic > Marine > Coastal | place: USA: North Carolina... | reverse complement strand
GGCTGACAAAGCCCTGGCCAAGCCCTACAAGGTCACCAGCACCCAGGATCTGCGCTGGGATCGCTGCCAGATCAAATCCACTGCCCTGCTGGGCAATGTGCTGCACTTTCAACAGGGCTACGAAAAAGGCCATGGCGAAACACTGCTCTATAATGCTAATCATGAATTAACCGAAGCCAGCGCCTGCAATGCCTTTATTGTCAAAGACAATGTGGTGATTACCCCGCTGCTGGACAACCAGAAACTGGCCGGCATTACCCGTCAAATAGTACTGGGCACCTTAAAGAGCGATGGCAATATTGCCGTTGAAGAGCGCGTGGTCACCATGGATGAAGTGCGCAGCGCTGACGAAGTCTGGATTACCAGCTCGTCCAAAGAGATTGCCCCGGTCATAGAGATCGATGGTGTGCCAGTTGGCGATGGCCAGGTGGGAGATATGTGGCTGCGCGCCCAGGCCCTGTATAGCGCCGGCAAATTTGACTATTAATAAGTAAGTATCAGGTAACCGCAAACCATGTCGCGACCCACAGCCGCTATTATCGACCTGCAAGCACTGCGCCATAACTATAAGCTGGCAGAGTCTCTGGCACCTGATTCCCAGACCATCCCCATGGTCAAAGCCAATGCCTACGGCCATGGCGCCATAGAGGTGGCCACCGCCCTGGCCTCCATGGCCCCCGCCTTTGGAGTGGCCTGCATCGAAGAAGCGATTGCCCTGCGCGACGCCAATATCAGCCAGCCTATTCTGCTGCTGGAAGGCACATTTACCGCCGACGAAGTAACCCAGGCCGAGCACCATAATCTGTGGCTGATGGTCGAAAACCAGCCCCAGCTGGATGCCATATTGGCCGCCGATCTCAGTCACCAGATCAAGGTTTGGCTAGGGGTGGATACAGGCATGCACCGACTGGGCTTTCAGCCCGAGGATCTAGCAGCAGCCTACAGCGCCCTAAAAGCCAGCCGCAATGTGCACGACGAAATTGTGGTGACCTCCCACTTTGCCTGTGCCGATGACCTAAATAACTCGGCCACCAGCCAACAGATCGCTACTTTTGATAACGGCCTGCCCAGGGATAGTGCTCCGGCAATGCCAATGACCAGCCTGGCCAACTCTGCCGCTATTCTGGCCTGGCCAGAAGCACAGCGGGACTGGCAGCGCCCGGGCTATATGCTGTACGGCAACTCACCCTTTGCCGAACCCCAGGCCAATGCAGACCAGCTGCAGCCGGTTATGTCCTTTGAATCAGCGGTAATCTCGGTGCGAGAAATTCCCGCGGGCGATTCTGTGGGCTATGGCGCAAACTGGACTGCACAGCGTCAATCCCATATAGCTACTGTGGCAGTGGGCTACGGGGACGGTTACCCAAGGCATGCACCCAATGGCACACCAGTATTAGTCAATGGCGTTAAATGCCCGCTGGTGGGTAGAGTCTCTATGGATATGATTACCGTGGATGTGACTGATTTGGTCAATACCAGAGCCAAAATCGGCGATAGGGTCATACTCTGGGGCCCAGCACTGCCGGTAAATGAGGTGGCAGCTGCTTGCAATACAATAGGCTACGAACTGCTAACCCGCATGCCAGATAGAGTACCCCGCATCTATAGATAAGCCGCCATTAAAAGTAGTTAAAATTCAATAAAATACCGCCAAAAGACCCGAACGCCTCCGATCTTGCTAATTTATCTGAATCGCCGCCTCAGATTTAACATCCTCAATCACCACATAGGTATGGGTCTGGCTAATGCCCTCAATGGCCGATAACTGGCCACTTAAAAACCGCTGGTAGTGCTGCATATCCGCAACCCGAATCTTAATCAAATAATCGAAGCCCCCAGCCACCATCTGGCACTCCTGTACCTCTTCCAAAGTCAGCATGGCCTCATTAAAACGCTTGATTGATTCAGTGGTGGTGCTGGTTAACTGCACCTCAATATAGGCACAGAGCGCGGCATTGGCCTTAACCGGATCAAGCAGCGCCACATAGCCAGTAATAAAACCCTCGTTTTCCAACCGGCGCACTCGTTCCAGACAGGGCGTAGGGGTAAGGTTGACGGTGCGGGCCAGATCCACATTGGCGATGCGGCCATCTTTTTGCAGCACAGCAAGAATTTTACGGTCAGTTCTGTCCAGGTCTTTCAGGGTTTTCACAGCAGCTCTCCAAAAATTAATACCAGCATATTACCCTAATAAATCAATATTTAAAGGATTAAACGCTGCCATATGTCTAACTTTGGAGACATATATGGCCTCTAATAGCCAATAATGCAACATATTATCTATCAGCATAGACAGGCCGCCCCATGAACCAAACAGAGCTCCGCCACAGAATACGCGCCAACACCCATCAGGACGAACATCAGGCGGTTACCCAGCTGTTGCACAGCAATCCAATGTCCAACAAGGCCCGTGAACAGATACTTAATGACGCCCGCAGCCTGGTCACCGATTGCCGCCGCGATAAAAATAGCAGCAGCACATTAGATGCTTTCTTGCTGGAGTTTGGCCTGTCTAACGCCGAGGGTGTTGCTCTGATGTGTCTGGCTGAGGCCCTATTAAGAGTGCCAGACGCCCTGACCGCGGACCGACTGATTGCAGAGAAGATACGCGGCGGCAACTGGGGTGCCCACAGCGGCAAATCGGAATCGCTATTTGTCAACGCCTCCACCTGGGGCCTGATGCTAACCGGCCAGCTGGTCAGCCTGGATGCCGAGATCACCCAGCATACCGACAGCTGGCTCAAGCGCCTGACCGCCACCATGGGCGAGCCAGTAATTCGCACCGCCGTTATGCAGGCCATGAAGATTATGGGCGGCCAATATGTCTTGGGCCGAACCATTGGAGAAGGCATCAAGCGCGGAGCCAACCAAAACGACCAGAGCACCAGATTCTCTTTCGATATGCTGGGCGAAGGCGCCCGCACTGACCGCGATGCCCAGCAGTATTTGCGCGCCTACAGCAAAGCCATAGATGAAATAGGCAAAACCATAGACCCCAACGAGCAGGTCGAAGAGGCCAATGGCATTTCGGTAAAACTCAGCGCCCTGCACCCCCGCTACTATTTCGCCCAACATCAGCTTGTGATGGATGAACTGCTGCCCAGAATCAAGCAACTGTGCCTGCAGGCCAAGCAATACAATATAGGCCTGTCGATTGATGCCGAAGAAGCCTACCGCCTGGATATATCCCTGGATATTTTTGAGGCCCTGGCTCGAGATGCAGACTTACAGGGCTGGCAAGGCTTGGGTTTTGTACTGCAGGCCTATCAAAAACGCGCCCCCCATGTGACCAAATGGTTAATTGGCTTGGCCCGCGAGACCAACCGGCGGCTGCTGGTGCGCCTGGTTAAAGGCGCCTACTGGGATGCCGAAATTAAACATGCCCAAGAGCTGGGCCTAGAAAGCTACCCGGTGTTTACCCGCAAAGCCAACACCGACCTCTGCTACCAGCAATGTGCAGTGATTTTGCTCGATGCTCAGACTGAGATATTCCCCCAATTTGCCACCCACAATGCCTATACCGCCAGCATGATACTGAGCCTGGCGGGCGACCGACAATTTGAGTTCCAGCGCCTCCATGGTATGGGCCATATTCTCTATGCCCAGTTAAAAACAAGACTTCATAAGCAGGGCAAAGCGCTGCCGGTGCGCTTGTACGCCCCCGTAGGCAACCATAGCGACCTGCTGCCCTACCTAGTGCGGCGACTACTGGAAAATGGTGCCAACAGCTCCTTTGTAAACCGCTTTCTCGACCACCAGACCCCAGTGGAGCAGCTGCTGGATGACACCCGTCACGAGGTCACTCAGTTATTCCCCTATCAGCACAGCAAGATTGCTATCCCAGCAGAGATCTTTGCCGCCGCAGGCGAAGCCAGACCCAATGCCAAAGGCATAGACCTAGATTCGCCACTGGAAACCAGCCAACTGCTGTCTAGTATAGCCAGCACCAGTGCCGAGCCGCTGCTCTCCCACTCGATTATTGATGGCCAACCTATAGAGGGCCAACTGCAACCCAGCTACAACCCCGCCGACAATAGCCAGCTAATTGGCCACTTCAGCAAAGCCGACAACCAAAGCATAGAGCAGGCCCTAGCCGCCGCCACTGCAGCTCAGCCCTCTTGGGACCAACAGGGACCAACAGCGCGAGCCGCCCTATTAAACAAAGTGGCCGACCTGCTAGAGCGCGACTGCAGCCAGCTTATGGCTGTAGTTAGCATCGAAGCGGGCCGCACCCTAGATGATGGTATCTCGGAAGTGCGCGAAGCCATCGACTTCTGTAGGTACTACGCATTACAGGCTAAGGAGCTAATTAACGGCCCACTCCATGGCCATGGCGTATTTCTCTGTATCAGCCCCTGGAACTTCCCCCTAGCCATCTTTGTCGGCCAGATTGCCGCCGCCCTGGCCGCCGGCAATAGCGTTATAGCCAAACCCGCCGCCCAGACCCCCGCCATTGCCGCCTGCGCGATCCGACTATTTCACGAGGCCGGCGTGCCAACAGCTGCACTTCACCTGGTGCTAGGCAGCGGCTCGCAGATTGGCAAACTGTTAATACCCGACAACAGAGTTGCCGGCATTGCCTTTACCGGCTCTACCTATACCGCCCAAACCATTAACCAGCAGCTGGCCCAGCGCCCCGGCGGCCCCATTCCCTTTATTGCCGAAACCGGCGGCCAAAACTGCATGATTGTGGACTCCACCGCCCTGCCCGAACAGGTAGTGGACGATGTGATTACCTCCGCATTCCTTAGCGCCGGGCAGCGCTGCTCTGCCCTGCGTGTACTGTTTATTCAATCGGATATTGCCGACCATACCCTAGACATGCTCAGCGGCGCCATGGCCGCCATTCAGGCCGGCGACCCCAGACTATTGAGTAGCGACCTAGGCCCAGTGATAGACCGCGGTGCCCAGCAAGAGCTGGAAACTCATATCCAGCGCATGCACAAAGAAGCCCGCCTAGTAGCCAAAGTAGAACTGCCCGAGCAGTGCCACCAGGGCAGCTTTGTAGCCCCCCATGTGTTCGAACTGCAAAGCCTAAACCAACTGACCGAAGAAGTATTTGGCCCCATAGTGCATGTGATTCGCTATAACGCCGAGCAGCTTCCCGAGGTAATACAGCAGATCAACAACACCGGCTATGGCCTTACATTGGGCATACACAGCCGCATAGAAGCCTTTGCCGAAACCGTGTATCGCAACACCATCGCCGGCAACACCTATATAAACCGCAATATGGTCGGTGCCGTGGTGGGCGTAAACCCCTTTGGCGGCCGCGGCCTCTCCGGCACCGGCCCCAAAGCCGGCGGCCCAAACTACCTGCTGCGCTTCTCCACCTCAAAAGCACCAGTGGATAGCGATGAAGCCTATTCACCTGAGCTAGACCCTAGTCCACACAACGCCAAGGCCGTCAGCACCGCCACAAGCGCCATGGCCAAATGGCAGGCCACCAGCATTGATAGCCGCCTGTTAATAATCAAACAGTGCGCACCAGAGTTTGCCCCCATTATTGAGCCCATTGCCCGAGAAAAACTCGCCAACCCCACCCAGCTACCCGGCCCAACCGGCGAAGATAACAGGCTCTCCTTACTAGGCCGCGGCCCTATGCTATTAGCAGTCACCCAGGCCGATACCATTGCCGCCGCAGAAAAGCAGATTGCCAGCGCCCTGCTCTGCGGCTGCCCAGTGATTGTTGCCGCCGACCAAAGCAATAGAGCTGCCCTAGAAGCCATTCAAAGCAGCTACCAACAAGCAGCACTGCCCAGCGAGCTATTGCAGCTGGAGCCACTGCAACGCCTTGCAGGCATAGTAAAAGATAACGGTATTGAAGGAATAATGGCCAACAGCCTAAATAAAGACAGCAGCCAGATTAGGCAGCTGATGGCCGAGAGAACAGGCAGTATTATTCCGCTGATTGAATGGCCCGAAAATGATCGAGGTTATAACTACCACTGGTTGCTATGGTTTTTAAGTGAGCGCACCAGAACAGAAAATCTGGTGGCTAGAGGGGGGAATACGCAGTTGTTTAATTTGGCGGAGTAATTAGCTGCTCCGCCCTAGAACTGTCACCCTGAACAATGTGAAGGGTCTCACTGAGCTTGCTGCTCCTCTATAGCCTCATTAAAAATATCAGCGACAGACTTGCTGGAAAACTCGCCATTAATCGCTTCCTCAACTCGGGGTCTAAGAAAGGCCTCTAGTTCGCAAAGTGGTGGCTCATCGGATACGCCAGGCAACGTTTTTTCCATCATGTAGTCCCTTATTCAAGTTTTCTTTTAGCTTTCCAAACCTTTACTCGGTAGCTCTAGCCTTGGCATTTATTGAGGATAATAATGCATTAAATGTTAGCCGATAAAAAGTGACAACGACGAGGGGTCTCACCCAGCCTTGCGCTCAACAGACTCCCAACCCTGAATTTTATTTAACTTAGCACCAAGCAGAACTCTGGCCCGATCAAGCTCATAAGCCTTTTGTAGGTTAATCCAAAATTCCGGACCAGTGCCAAAAAACTTACCGAGCCGCAATGCCGTATCAGCCGTCAAACGGTTTCCTAGAGCTGCCACTCAGTGCGACCTGCAAAACTGTCGCCATTGTTGGTAAAGCGCACAAAGGATGGGATGACACAGTAGAAGTGACTGCGGCCAAAGGCGGCACCGATTAGCTCTTCCTGCTTGGTCTGGGGGCTGTCTATTAGGCCTTGGATTTCTGGAAAGCGGGCAAAGTATGAGTCGGCAATGGCTGCCCTCTCCGCGTCGGCGACCTGTTCTATGGTGCCGTGGATCTGGGCGCCGCGAATGGATTGCCAGTTGCCGTCGTAGTCGGAGTAAATGGAGACGGCGGCTGCACCATCGACGGGCAGGCTTTTAATATGGCGGCTATTGGCGGATGAAAGAAAATATAGAACAAAAGGCTCAGCGTTGATATCGGCTACGTAGAGTACCGGCGCTGACCAGGAACCGCAGGCATCGGCCGTAGCTATGGTAAGTACAGATTCCTTTTGCAGAAACTGGTGCAGCTGAGAAAAATCAGCAGTAGAGGGCTCAGACATTGCCCTGCCAGCGTTTTAGGCCGTCAGACTCTATATCAAACAGGTCCAAAACCCGAGCTACTGAATGATTGATAATATCGTCCAGAGTTTTGGGCTCTGTATAGAACGCCGGTGATGGCGGGCAGAGTATGGCGCCGATCTGGCTGGCTTTAAGCATCAACTCGCAATGGCCGGTGTGCAGCGGTGACTCCCGGGGCACTATCACCAGTTTGCGGCGCTCCTTAAGCACCACATCGGCGGCGCGAACAATCAGGTTATCCGCATAGGAGTTGGCTACGCCAGACAGGGTTTTCATGGAACAGGGTACGATCACCATACCGGCGGTCTTAAAAGAGCCACTGGCGATGCTGGCACCTATATTTTTATTGTTGTGAACCACATCGGCCAGCGCTTCAACATCTTCGACTTTCCAGTCGGTCTCTATGCCAATATTCATGCGCGCTGCACTGCTGAGTATAAGATGGGTCTCCACAGCTTCGCAGGCCGCTAACATCTCCAGCATTCTAATGCCGTAGATAACGCCGCTGGATCCGGACATTCCAATAATAAGTCGCATAATCTGTCCCTGCTAATTGATTGGCTACTGTGCCCTATTTATCGATTCGAAAAAAGCCGCTGCTTCCTCTGCTTAATTTTAGCCTAGGCGGTCTTGGCTTTCTCTTCTGCCTTGAGGTCTTTGCGCAGTACTTTGCCCACGTTGGTCATGGGCAACTCGTCGCGGAATTCCACATATTTGGGCACTTTGTAGCCAGCCATATTCTCTTTGCAGAAGGCAATCACCTGCTCTGCACTTAGGTCTGGGTTGGAGCTGACGACAAACATCTTGACCACCTCACCGGCTTTGTTGTCCGCTATGCCGATGGCGGCGCACTGGGCTACGTCTGGGTGCAATGTTAGGGCCTGTTCAAGCTCATTTGGGTAGACGTTAAAGCCGGAAACAATAATCATATCCTTTAGGCGATCAACAATTTTGATATAGCCCTCTGCATCGACTTTTACAATATCGCCGGTATGTAGCCAGCCATCAACAATCACTTCTGCCGTCTGCTCTTCACGACCCCAGTAGCCTGCCATTACCTGTTCACCACGAACACAGAGTTCGCCGACGCCGTCGACTTCTTGTTCAAGGCCAGATTCATCAACCACTTTGATCTCGGTGCCGGCAATTGGAATACCTGCACAGCCAATTTTTTCATGGCCGGGAGGGTTCATGGAGATAACTGGCGATGATTCAGTCATGCCATAGCCTTCGGCAATCACACAGCCGGTCGCTCGCTGCCAATCCAGTGCCACAGAATCCATCAGTGCCATGCCGCCGGACAGGGTTAAATGCAGGTTTGAGAAATCCAGTTTGAGGAAGTCTTTGTTTTGCATAAGGGCGACAAACAAGGAGTTAAGGCCGCAGAAAATATCGAATTTAATATTTTTGATCGCGCTGACAAACTGGGGAATATTGCGCGGATCTGGTATCAGCACACTGTGCCCTCTGGTGGCTGGCATCAAGCCCAGGCACAGAGAATAGGCGTAGATATGATAGAGGGGCAGTGGCGCCACGGTGGTGGAGTATCGAATTGGGTTATCCAGATTGGAGATCACATCCAGTGACTGGGCCACATTGGACATAATGGTTTTCTGGGTCAGCATCACGCCTTTGGAGGCGCCGGTGGTGCCGCCGGTATACTGCAGCGCGGTAATATCATCCAGATTGGCTCGATGAACACTGTAGTTACTGCTGCCGGTCAGCAGTTTGGGAAATGCAATCCAGTCGCCTTTGGGCAGTGATGGTCTCTTGCCCAGCAATGTCATAGCAACCTTGAGCAGGGTCTGGCGTGGCTGGGGCATCAGGTCTATGGGTCGGGTGACCACCACATGTTTGATATTGGTGCTGGGCAATGCCTCAGTGAGCGTCCCATAGAAGGCGTCTAGCACCACCACCGCTTTCACATTGGCATCGTTAAACTGGTGTACCAGTTCTCGAACTGTGTACATTGGGTTGGTATTGACCACCACCAGACCCAGCTTCCAGGCGGCGATAACCACTACTGGGTACTGGATCAGATTGGGCAGCTGCACGGCAATACGGTCGCCGGCCACCAACTTGAGTTGCTTCTGAAAATAACTGGCAACACGGCGGGCCAGCTGGTCTACCTCGCCATAGCTCAGGGTCTGGCCAAGGCAGGTATATGCGGGGCTCTGATTGGAATCCGTCACTGCCTGATTCCAAAGTTCAAGAAGGGACTGGGCAGGTAAATCTGGCTGCTTAGCCGACAGCCCTGCCCGTTGTTGCGCTTTTTTTACCGCATCTTGAACCTTCATATTGCCTCATCCAGCGTCTAATTATTATTGGGGTACAAACTATTGTCTTGAACAGGATTATCTTGACAGAAATGCCATGCCTTTCTCAAGGCCGGCCAAGGTCATGGGAAACATCTTGTCCTCCACCAACTCTTTGAGCATTTGAATTGATGGCGTGTACTCCCAGTATTTTTCTTGTACTGGGTTAATCCATATAAGCTTTTCGTAGGTCTCTGCCATACGCTGCATCCACACAGCACCAGACTCTTCATTGTGATACTCGACACTGCCGCCAGGGCTGGTCACCTCGTAGGGGGCCATGCTGGCATCGCCCACATAGATCACTTTGTAATCTGAGGAATACTTGTGCATCAGGTCAAACACCGACATCTGCTCTTCCCGACGGCGGAAATTGTCCTTCCACACATAGTCGTACATACAGTTGTGGAAGTAGAAATATTCCAGATGTTTAAATTCGGTTTTGGCCGCCGAAAACAATTCTTCACAGAGCTTCACATAGGGGTCCATTGAACCGCCCACATCAAAGAAGATCAGAACTTTCACCGCATTGTGACGCTCGGGGACCATCTTGATATCAAGCAACCCTGCATTGCGAGCTGTCGAGCGAATGGTGTCATCCAAGTCCAACTGGTCAGCGGAGCCCTCCCGGGCAAACTTGCGCAAGCGGCGCAGAGCCACCTTGATATTGCGGGTACCGATTTCCACGGAATCATCCAGATCCTGATACTGTCTCTCATCCCAGACCTTGACCGCTGTACCCTTGCCGCCGGGTCCGCCAATGCGGATGCCCTCGGGATTAAAACCGCCATGGCCAAAGGGCGATGTACCATTGGTACCCACCCATTTATTGCCGCCCTCGTGGCGTTCTTTTTGCTCTTCAAGGCGTTTTTTAAACTCCTCAATCAGCTTTTCCAGGCCACCTAGGCTTTCGATTTTGGCTTTTTCTTCTTCGGTAAAGTGCTTTTCAAACTCCTGGCGCAACCAGTCCTCTGGAATTAGAGCTTCGATAATGCCGTCGATATTTTCCAGATTTTTAAAGTAGGCGCCAAAGGCTTTATCAAATCGGTCGTAGTACTTTTCATCTTTGACCATTATGGTTCTGGCCAGCAGATAAAATTCATCGATCGAACCGAACGCGAGACGGTGCTCCATGGCTTCGAGCAGAATCAGCAGTTCCTTAATAGAGACCGGGACCTTGGCTCGCTTTAGGGTTTCGAAAAAGTTAATCAGCATGGGATTAGCTTTTACTGTGCAGCGCGGCGGGTCATAAAGGCCAGCCGTTCTAACAGATGCACGTCCTGTTCATTTTTCAGCAGCGCACCGTACAGCGGCGGAATGGCTTTGGTTGGATCACGGTTGGTCAAAATATCTTCCGGAATATCATCGGACATCACCAGTTTGAGCCAGTCGACCAACTCGGAGGTGGACGGTTTCTTCTTCAGACCGGGAATCTTGCGCACATCGAAAAAGATATCCAGTGCCTCGTCCACCAGCTTCTTTTTAATCTTGGGAAAGTGCACGTCCACAATGCGTTGCATGGTCATGCGATCTGGGAAGTTGATAAAGTGGAAGAAACAGCGACGCAGGAATGCATCGGGCAGTTCTTTTTCATTGTTACTGGTAATAATCACAATCGGGCGCTGGATTGCCTTAATGGTTTCCCCTGTTTCATAAACATGGAATTCCATTTTATCCAGTTCTAGCAGCAGGTCGTTGGGGAATTCGATATCGGCTTTATCGATCTCGTCAATCAGCAGTACAACCTGCTCGTCAGCGGTAAAGGCTTCCCACAGCTTGCCTTTGTCAATGTAGTTGCGGATGTCATGTACTTTGTCACTACCCAGCTGTGAGTCGCGCAGACGTGAGACGGCGTCGTACTCGTACAATCCCTGCTGAGCTTTGGTGGTGGATTTGATATGCCAGGACAACAGCGGCATTCCCAGCGACTTGGCCACTTCTTCTGCCAACATGGTTTTACCTGTGCCCGGCTCGCCTTTAATTAACAATGGGCGCTGGAGAGTTACCGCAGCATTTACTGCCATCTGTAGCTCTTCGGTGGCTACATAGTTGTCTGTACCTGTAAATTTCATATCGTCTGAGTCCACATCATCTGGTTAATTTGTACGTTTAGCCCCGCATAATAGTCTAATCCGCGGGGTTTTTTGAATCTAAATTGCTTTCTGTCGACGTCTGAAACAGTGAAAACTGACAATAATGATGACCGTGGAGTACTTTGGACATTTTTGCTGTCATAGGAAACAGATTATGCATTTGCGTATGATCTTATATTTTGAGTCCCCCCGTTGGACATGGAGAAAATAATGATAAAAGATTCAATCAAATCCGCTTTACTCGTCACTGCCATCTACCTAGCACCCATCATGCTGCTCACAGCGGTTGTTGGCTCACCACTGATATCTTGATAACGGCGGTCAGTGATTGGCCCAAGCAAGACCCCATAGCCACCATGGATTGCGCTCTGGCTATGGGCACTCTGGCTGTGGGCACTCTGGCTATAAGCCCACTGGCCATGGCTGCCCTGGTTACCGTTGCCGCTTCTTTTCTGCTGTTTTAATCAGTTGATTCCCATACAGTCTTGCCCGATAGTCTGTAACCAATAGGTTGAATCCAAAACAGTCGTAGGCAGCGTCTTACTGACAACCATTGGGATACAGCAGCATCTGTTGCCTTCTCAAGAAAACTTAACCAACGGGCTCCCAAGCCATGGAGATAGGAATGAAAGCTAATCTGATAAAAGCTCTCGCCATCGCAGCAACCTTATTAGTCACACCCGCCTTTGCAGAAGAAGCCACAGAGAACACCGTTTTCCATGAGAAGATAGATGGCAAAGAGATAAAAATCGCTGTCTTTACCTCAGAGGACGAGTCGTCCAAGACCATGAAAATTGTTCGCTCTGTGGGCTCGGAAGAGGAGCAGCAGTCTGCGGATGTCGCCGATGTTGCCGAGCCTGAAATGGAGCCAGAGACGGAAAAAAAGCAGACTAGTATCCGTTTTAAGTCGTCCGATGATGGTGTTGTGGCGATTAAAAAGGTGATCAAGACATTGTCTAACACGGAGTGGGATGATCTAAATGACCAGGAAGAGCAAGAGCTGCTTGCAACCCTAGAAGAGATCAACGACGGCATGGAAGTGGAAATAAGCCACGATATAGACATCGATAGCGATGGAGATTCCAGCGCCGAGGGCATCATAGCCATCATTGCGGTATTTGGTATGCCCCTGTTTATTATTATCGCCATCCTCTACTACAAGCATCGCAAGCGTATGGTTAAAGTCGCCCTGATTAAAGATTATCTGGATGCGGGAAAAGATGTGCCCGATGAAGTGCTGGTGGCCATTAATGGGTCAGAAATTGACCCGCCGGCAGATAGCTTCCAAGGTGGTGTGCGGAACATCGCTGTGGGTGCGGGATTGTTTTTATTCCTTGGCTTGATCGCTAACTGGGGGGTAGCTGCATTGGCTCTGATCCCATTGTTTATTGGTATAGGTAAACTGGTTGTCTGGCGCATGAATAGCGGCAGCATCGAAAATAGCTCCCAGAATCAGGCAGACTAAGACAGTTTATGGTCGCGACCGACCAGGCTCTGATCGAGAGAGTCGCTGCACAGGGTTGCCGCGACTCTTTCTCGACTCTGGTAGAACGCCATCAGTCAGACCTGCGTTATTCTCTCCGGCAGATGACCGGATGGGATGAAGCACTGGCCGATGACCTGGCCCAGGAAACCTTTATCAAGGCATTTCAGGCTATTGCCAGTTACAAGTCTAATGCCAAGTTTAGTAGTTGGTTGTACCGCATTGCCTACAACCAGATGGTCAGCCATTACCGGCTAGCCAGAAACCGTGAGATCAGTGGTATTGATGAAACTGTTGCAAAGGTCGCAGAGCGGAAGCTGGGTGGAGACTATGCCGAGCATGAACTGCATCAGGATCTTGCTCGCGCTATGCAGCAGCTGCCAACCCAGCAGCGGATGGTGATTCATCTGTATCTGCACCGGCAGTTAACTCACCAAGAGATATGTACTATTATGCAGATTCCATTGGGCACGGTTAAAACCTGTATCAACCGGGGAAGAGCCACCTTGAGAGAGCTGCTGTCCAGCTGGCAGAATGAGGATTTAGCATGAGTAAACAAACATCTATTGACGACCTATTTGGTCAGGCCCGTGCCACTGAGCCCTACTTTAAAGACCAGGGCTTTGTCAGCCGAGTCAACGCTAAATTACCTATGGTGAGAAAGGTCTCCGCTGCTCAGGAGTCAGCCATTAGTGTTGTGGCAGCCATCCTCGGCTGTACCGTGGCCTATCAGTTTGTGTCAATTAATGAGCTAGTCGCGCTTATTCCCAACAAGGTTACCCTTACGCCAATCTCATTGCTGGCGTCTTCTGGTCTGATTTCAGGGCTCGCTTACTGGCTTGCGGAGCACAAACGCAGTTATTAACTTGTGCGTTTGGTTGCGGGCTATCTAGCAGGACGGTTGCTCCTGCCCTAACAGCTCACCAGATTTGATCTTTCTCATTAACTCCTTCGCTCCCCTCAAGCCCACCACAGACATTGCCGTAATCATTCCCGACATCAATGCACCCACTACACCACAGCTAACAATATCCTGACCGGTCAGGTACAGACCAGACAGTGAGGTAGCGGGTTTTAGCCAATCCTGCTCAAAGCGATCTTTGTTGTGAGACAGCCCATAGGCCTGTCCATGTTCGTAGCGACAGAAGTGGCTGGTGGTCAGTGGTGTAGAAACCTCTGAATAATCAATTTTACCCTCTAGATGGGGCATCTGCTTGTACAGGGCCGCTAACATTCGGTCCGATAGATCTTGTTTTAGGGCCTCATAATCATCACCGCGCTTGCCCCAGGTTTTATCGGCCCATTGGCGGTACTGCTCGTAGTCACAGGGTCCAGAGACAATTTCAATGGTGGAGCGGCCGGGGTAACGGCGCTGAAAATCTGGATCTTTGGCCGAGGGAAATGACACATAAACCAATGGCAGCGGTGCACTTGGGTCTTTGCGCAGGGCCGCTACATTGTCGTCATGGTGCTGATCTAGATAGATCCATAGATTGGTCTTGGGCAACTGCAATTCTTCTGCGGTGCCTTTTAAGCCTATGTACATGCCCACATGGGACATAGAGCGCTCCAGCGACTGAGTTTTTTGCACATAACCCAGCTTCTTAGCGATAACCGGGGGAAGTAGTTTGGAGAAGGTATTGACCACCCCCGCATTGCTGATCACAGTTGACCCATAGAGACAGTGACCGTCAGCCATTTTTACCCCAACGGCGGTGTTTTTTTCCACCAGAATCTCTGCCACATCAGCGTAGGTAAACACATCGCCGCCAGAGGCCTGTATCTGAGGGATAATAGTCTCTGCAATTCTCGAGGCGCCACCGACGGGATAAAACCCACCATTAAAATAATGGCCGGCGATCAATGCATGCATCAGAAAAACAGATTCTTTGGGCGGGCAACCATGGTCACCCCATTGGCCGCAGAGAACGGCAATAAGCTTCTCGTTGTCGGTCAGGCCCTTGAGCACGTTGTAGGCAGTATCCAGAGCATAGTCAGGCAATTTATTTCTGCTGGACAGGGACATCAGCTTGCCCACAGCATTGGGCATGGCTTTGAGCTGACTGATATTGCCCATAAATTTTCCCGTCTTTAACACCAGATCCACATACTGGTCTATGGCACCTGCCTCGTCGGGAAATTGCTGTTTTAAGCTGTGTTTGAAGTTCTCTTTGCCTGAGACAAAATCAAACTGCTCGTCACCCAGAATAATGCGGTCGTACACCGGATCCATCTCCGCCCATTCGAGCTTGCCGCCAGAAATATAATCAAACAGGCCTCGGCCCGTGCTTTTTCGGCCCATATCACCTATATAGTGCACCCCCACATCCCATTCGTAACCATTGCGTTCATAGGCATGGGTAAAGCCACCTGCGGTGTAGTGTTGCTCCAATACAATCACTTTTTTACCCAGCTGGCTCAGCAGCGCTGCGGCGGTTAGACCACCGATTCCAGAGCCAATCACAATGGCGTCGTAGTGGTCGTCCACGCGCTCAGCGCGGTAGCGCTTGCCGATGCGCAAGGTACTGGCGGTGACTTTTTCTTTGGTCGTGGCTTTATCCGTCATTGCAGCTCCCTGTTGCGGGTTTTAGTTATTATTCTGCGCTGGGTTGCTCAGCTCTCGGGCTGGTCTTCTTGAGCGGGCTTCTTTTTGAACCGCCCGAGCACCAAGCGGCCAATAAGATAAAAAACGAGGCTGAAAAATGCGATAGCAAGGATCGGGGCCAGGCCGCGCTGAAAGCCCATATCGTCGCCCCGGGCCAGCACACCTTCATAGAGGCTAACAAAAAAGGCTGGGGCTAAATGGGGGTCGTCTCTGTAGGCGTTAACCGGGGTGAACAACACCACCGTCGCCAGCAGGTAAATAATATGCCGGACAAAGGAATAGGAAATTTTGCGGACTGCGAGCCACAGGCAAAACAGCAGGCAGAGTGCCCCGCTCGAATAGGCTATCCAGCCCCATAGATAATTCTCTGCGCTATACATAGTTAATCAACCCACTGAATAATATGATCTTCAATATCATCATCATGCACATTGAGCTCTGAGACTACTCGCCCTTGCAGTGAAGCGCCGTAGCTGTGCAATGTATCTCCAGAGCCGGTGATCAAATGATGCCATTCCGGCAGTGGCTCACCAGCGGCAATCAGCCGGTAAGAGCAACTCTTGGGCAACCAGGCCAGACTGTGGATATTCTCTCTATCCAGTTTAATACAGTCATCGACAATATTGTGGCGGCCCTCGTAATCACTGCAGCGGCAGCTCTCAATATCCAACAGCTCACAACTGACATTGGTATGGTAAATCTCTCCTGTGTCATAGTCCTCGAGCTTGACCAGACAGCATTTGGCGCAACCGTCACAGAGCCGCTCCCACTCTTGGGTGCTCATTTGCTCTAAGGTTTTTGTCTGCCAGAAATTAACCATATTTGTTTATTGAACTCGGTGGCTGATCTGCCACTGGATACTTGGGTGGCGGCATCTGTAAATAGAACCCTTTGTCCTTGAGTTCGGCCAGCACTTTGAGAATATCAGCGCGCGCTAGCTTGCGGGACTCGGTCAACACCAAGGTGGTGACCAAGCGCATCTCGCCAAAACTGGCCAACAACTGGTCGGGCACATTGCCCAACCCGTCCTGCTTGGGCACATAGAGATACATCTCTTCTTTTTTATCGCCTTTGTAAATATCACAGAGTATCTTGCTTGTCATAACACCTCCGTGCGGCTAAGCACCTCTTGCAGTGCTGGTAGTACTCTGGCTTGCCGCCATCCTTGGGTAAGTCTCTCAGGCCATTGACAATGGCCCTCCATGGAACTGCGCAATATGGCTTCGAGTTCCTTTTTGTTGCATAAAAATTCCTGTGGAATCTGTTCATTCTGCGCCACCCCATTTAGAGAGTCACGCATTTCTCGCATCAGATTGCTAACCACTTTGGGCAAGGGCTGAGGAATCAATTCCACTGGCTCGTCGGTCTTGGCCTGAGCAATTTGCTCCAGCACATGGTCACCGTGGCGCTTTATTGACCGCGAATACCAGTCATCTATACCAAAAAGCTGTCCTTTACTGGTGGGCAATAATTTGGCCAACTCTATCAACACTGAGTCTTTGACAATATGAGCTCGAGGCTTGTTGAGCGCACGGGCGGTGTCTTCGCGCCAGTCACAGAGCCGGTTTAGCGCCGTCAATGCCCGAGCATCCAAACGCCAGGCACCTTTTAACCGCTGATAGTAATTTTGGTAATCTTTGCGCCCTTCCACCAGCGCAAACAGGGCTTCGGTTTCTTCGGCAAACCAGTGCTCTCGCTGCTGCTCCCCCAGCTGGCGACTGAGAATTTCTTCCATCTGATGCAGGTACTCAACGTCCACCATGGCGTAGTCGAGTTGACGCTGGGTCAGGGGCCGCGCCAACCAGTCGGATCTGGTTTCCTGCTTGTCTAATTGCACATCGAACATGCTGTCCACCAGGCGGGCATAGCCCATGCAGTAACCGGTGTTGACAATGCCTGCGGCTATCTGGGTATCAAATATAGCGGTGGGTTTGATATCCAGCGCGTATTCAAGCACTTCCAAATCCTCAGCGCAGGCATGAAAAATAAGCTGCTGGCCGGGGTTTTCAAACATGGACTTGAGCGCAGAGAAATCGTCGATGCCCAGCACATCCACCAACCAGCACTGGCTGCCGTCGGAAATTTGAATCAGGGCAATTTTGGGGTAGAAGGTATCGGTGCGGATAAACTCCGTATCCACTGCCAGCTTAGCAACTCCCGCCAGCGAATCACACATCTGTTGCAGTTTGCTATTGCTATCGATCCAGTTTGCCATCACAGGGCCTTTCTGCTTTGCAAGGCCATATTCAGGGTCCCGCCATCCACGTATTCAAGCTCACCACCCATGGGCACACCATAGGCGATGCGGGATACACTCACCCCCAGTGCCTTGGCTTTTTCGGCAATAAAATGTGCTGTGGCTTCCCCTTCAACAGTGAGGTTGGTGGCCAGTATCAGCTCATTCACCTGGTCGCTTTGCAGACGGCCAATCAACTGGTCAATGCCCAGCTGCTCCGGGCCTATACCGTCAATGGGTGACAGATGGCCCAGCAACACAAAGTACTTGCCCTGAAAGCTGCCCGCCTGTTCTATGGCATAGAGATCCGCGGGATTTTCAACCACGCAGATCTGCGCATTAGTGCGCCGAGTATTGCTGCAAATACCGCATTGTTCGTTTTCGGTGAGAGTGCGACAACCACCGCAACGGCCGACTTTTTCTACGGCTTCCACAATGGACTCAGCCAGTCTTGTGGCGCCCACTTTGTCGCGCTCAAGCAGTTGCAATGCCATGCGCTGGGCGGATTTAGCACCCACACCGGGCAGCACTCTCAGCGCATCAATCAGTTGATCTATCAGATTTCCGTACAAGAAAAGCCCCGCGACTATTTTTTAGAATGGCATTTTGAAGCCCGGCGGTAAATCCATACCACCGGTCATTGAACTGAGGGCCTCTTTGCTTTGGGCCTCGACCTTGCGCACGGCGTCGTTAACCGCAGCGGCTAGCAGATCCTCGAGAAAGGTTTTATCTGCGCTCATCACTGAAGGGTCCAATGTCACTTTGCGCACATCGTGACGCCCTGTCATTACTACCTTTACCATGCCGGCACCGGATTCGCCGGTCACTTCAGCGCTGGCGGCTTGCGCCTGCATTGCAGACATTTTTTCCTGCATCTGCTGGGCCTGTTTCATCAGGTTGTTAATATCCATGCTGTCCTCAAAAATCGCTTAGTCGATGGGCCGCACTGACTGTTCGTCAAGGCTACCATCAAATAGTTGTTTAAATTTTATTACTGCTGGGTCGGAGTTTAAGGTCTCTACCGCCTTGGCCATACGTTCGGCTTTTTCGCGAATATCTGCCGCTCTTGGGGTCTCTTGCTCCGCCACACCAAAACTAATATCAACGGTGACGGCCTCGGCAAAGTATTCCGATAATGCTTCACCAAGGCTCTGTTGATGGGCGGCATCATAGAGGCTGGTTTCGGCACTGTCGATCAGGAAGTTAAGTTGGTTGCCATTGCGACCCTGATAGAGGCAGTGACTGGCAATCTCACCCAGAG
>Ga0213863_10001214_pt1 | contig 19092 bp, 16 predicted proteins | sample PICome_8_FD_160128 | JGI IMG/M metagenome (GOLD analysis project Ga0213863, IMG submission 160128) | Coastal seawater microbial communities near Pivers Island, North Carolina, United States - PICO497 | ecosystem: Environmental > Aquatic > Marine > Coastal | place: USA: North Carolina... | reverse complement strand
GAGAAACGACTGATTTTACGAACGGAGAATGTCATCGTCAGCATCGGGGGCGGTATTGAAAAACGCAACAACATCTTTTTTCTCGTCTAAGAAAACGATCATCAAAACGAATACGAAGAATACCACCTTAAAGAATACTAAGAAAAGAATGAAACCATCATCGTCGAAAGCCGCGACGGCGGTGTTACAAACCGAACACAAAGGAGGTTCTTTAATCTCGTCCACGTCCGAATGGAACGCACTGAAAGAACACGTGAAAGATATCGAGAAGACACATCTGAGAGATTTGTTGAAAGATTACAATCGGTGCGAGAATTTGACCTTGGAACACGACGGCGTGTACGTGGATTACGCGAGACAACGCGTGACGGAAGAAACGATGGAGAAGTTATACGCGTTGGCGAGAGCGAGCGGGGTGAAGGAGAAAATCAACGCCATGTTTTCAGGGGAAGCGATGAACTCGACGGAGAACAGAGCGGTTTTACACGTCGCGACGAGAGCGCCGAGGTCGAAAGTCATCAACGTGGACGGGTCGAACGTCGTGCCGGACGTGCACGACGTGTTGGACAAGATTAAAGACTTTTCGGACCGGGTGAGAAACGGTGAATGGGTCGGGCACACGGGATTACCGCTGACAGACGTCGTGTGCGTTGGGATTGGCGGGTCGTTTTTAGGGCCGTTGTTTGTGCACACGGCGTTGAAGACGAACCAATCGCACGCCGCGGACGCGCAAGGGAGAAATTTGAGGTTTTTAGCCAACGTCGATCCGGTGGACGTGGCGAGAGCTTTGAACGGGTTGAACCCAGAAACGACGTTGGTTGTGGTCGTCTCGAAAACGTTCACCACGGCGGAAACTATGTTAAACGCGAGAACGGTGCGACAGTGGATCATCGCCGCGTTAGGTAAAGAGGCGGTGAGCAAGCACATGGTGGCGGTATCGACCAACTTGAAGTTAGTCAGCGAATTCGGCATCGACCCGAAGAACGCGTTTGCGTTTTGGGATTGGGTCGGCGGGAGATACTCCGTCTGCTCTGCGGTAGGCATGTTGCCGTTGGCGTTGCAATACGGGTTCGAGACGTGCGAACAGTTTTTGAAAGGCGCGTGGAGCATGGACGAGCACTTTGCGACGGCGGAGTTTGAAAAGAACTTGCCGGTGACGCTCGGTTTGATTTCCACGTGGAACGTCTCGTTTTTGGGTTGCGACGCGAGAGCTATTTTACCGTACTGTCAAGCGCTCGCTAAGTTAGCGCCGCACATTCAGCAAGTCGCCATGGAATCCAACGGGAAAGGCGTCACCATCGACGGGACGCCGGTGGATTATCCAACCGGTGAGATTGATTTCGGAGAACCCGGTACGAACGGCCAACACTCGTTTTACCAGTTGATTCACCAAGGCCGCGTGATTCCGTGCGATTTCATCGGCGTGATTAAATCTCAGCAATCCGTATACTTGAAAGGCGAAATCGTTTCCAACCACGACGAGTTGATGTGCAACTTTTTCGCGCAAGCGGACGCGTTGGCGGTTGGTAAAACGCCCGTGGAATTGAGAGCGGAAAATTGTCCGGACACGCTCATCCCGCACAAAACCTTCACCGGTAACCGACCGTCGTTATCGATTATGCTCCCTGAATTGAACGCGTACACTACCGGGCAACTCTTATCGTTGTACGAACACCGCGTCGCGGTACAAGGCTTCGTGTGGGGGCTGAACTCCTTCGACCAATGGGGCGTCGAACTCGGTAAAGTTTTAGCGACTCGAGTCCGAGCGACCATGCACGACAAACGAAACGAAGGGAAAATGTTGGACTCCAGCGACGGATACAATCACAGCACGGAGAGAATGTTGAACAGATACTTACAAGGTAAAGCGCAGTTGAAATACGACACTCCGAGCGACGTCTTTCCGTGCGATTTGATCAATAGCGAAGAGTGCAGACCGCCTTCCAGTTACGCTTAAAACTATATATAAATAATAATAAATATAAAAAAGAGAGAGAAGAGGGAGAAGAAGAAGTAAAGAAGAAGAAGAAGAAGAAGAGTGAAACGCAGAGAACACGCAGCCACGAGCCTGCGACGACGACGACGACGACGACGACGACGTAAAGCAAAATAATAGAAACAGAGAGAAAAAGAGAGAGAGAAAAAGAGAGAGAGAGAAGAGAGAGAAGAGAGAGAGAGAAAGAGAGCGCAAAAAGCGATTCAAGTTCACGCACTACTTTGTAACAGCATCACACATATCCAAATATGTTCACATTTTTCCCTCTTTTGAGAGAATTTGAGAGAAAATATCTCACAAAATTTGCTCAAATTCCTCTCATCGCTCTCTCTCGTTGTCGCACAAAAATGTTCGCCTCTGTCTCCTTTTCGACGACAAACTCATCGCACGCTTTCGCTTTAAATCGTTGTTCACGTCGTCATCATCGTTCAGCGACCAAAACCCCGATTATTATTAGTGCGGAAATGGAAGTCCCGGAAGTCAAAGGCTTGTCAAAAGATCCCTGCGATACGTTCGAGTGCAAAGGAACGTCACCCGCGGTGGAATCAAGTTTACGACAACTCGCCCGAGATTTACGAGACGGGAAAGATTCGAACAGAAGCATCTTCCCGTACGCGAAAGACGTGCGGTTTTCAGACGGCGCGAGACGATTCTCGGGGAGCGAGAAGTTTAAGAGTTGTAACTGCGAGTTGAATTCGATATTCGGAGGGGAGAAAATATCTTCGAGCGATAACAGTAAAACTAACAATAACGATAATATAAGGAATAGAAAGTTTACGAACTGGGTGGATTCGATCGAGGTGTTACCAGGCGGGAGCGTGGCGAAGATTTTGTGGCGGATAGAGAGTAAAGACGGGAAGGCGAAGGTGAAGGTGGAGACGACGTTGGAGATGAATTTAATCACGGGGAAAGTTTTATCGCAGGACGATCAGTGGACGTTTTTGAAAGGCGGGGAGATTATCGAGTCGAAGAGAAAAGCGTTGGCGGTTCCGGATAAGGTTGGGAACGCGATGGATGAAATTATGCGAACCGTGGACGACGCGACGCGAGCGGCGAGGGAGTTAGTCAATAGTAAAAATGGAGGCGAGGATGATTTCGCGGTGGATCCGAACGATCCGATGAAGTTTTTCTCCTACGAGAATAATCAAAATCGAAACTTGAGCGAGTTTGCATTGCTGCTGGCGTTGCTCTTTTTTATTAGTAAATTGTACGAACAGGTTGCGCTGCTTAAGTAAAGTAATAATATACTAGTAATAAAGGACAAAAACCGAGATTGGTGGACCATACTACTACTGTGCATCTAAACGCAATTTAATAATAACTACTACTGCTACTGCGACATCTACTACTCCTACTACGGAGTTTTCTGTCCGTTGTTTGTCTCTATCAAATTTGCCGCTTTGCAATCTTCTTTTAACAACAAACGTTTTTTCGGCGTCGGAAGCTTGTTAATCTCCTTCGTATTTCCGTGTTCGGTTTGCGCGACGAGATCTTCTAAAAATCTCCCTAAATCGTTATCAGTCGATTCCATGAGCGACCCTAAGATGGCATTCGCTGTTTCCATCGTATCTTCTGGCTTTTCCATGAGATCGGCGATTTTATCGAGTTCTAACTCCGTGACGTGGTGGCCAAACTCGTCGTCTTCTTCTTCGTCTTCTTCCACGTCTGAAAACGCGAGCTCTTCTCGTTCGATGTTTTTATTACTTTTCGCTGAATTCATAGTTGGCGTAGGATTTGGCGTTCTGCCCGTCTTCTTGTGCAACGTGCGCACGATGACATCTGCAATCTTTTCTCGAACGTTCGCATCGTCTAAAGACTGCTTGTATATCGTTTGCTTGTGCTTGCGTTGCGGCGCCGCTTGCTTCTTCTTGTTTCTTCTCTCCTGATGATTCGTTGTATTCGTCGCCGCGGCAATATTTTGTTCCACCTCAACTCGTTGCTGTCGCGGCCGCGCTGCTGCTGCTCCTGTTGTTGCGTCTGCTGCTGCTACTGCCAACACTTCTGCTGCTGTACCATCTTCGTCCTCTCCCCTCACCGCTATTATGCCAACCACGCCTTCCCTCCCGTCGTCGTCGTTCCGCAACCCCGCCGTTGTCTCCTTTTCCTCCTCCTCCGTCGCGATGTTCCCGAACGCCTCCTCGCACTGTCGAAAGATCATCTTCATCGGTTCGTTCGTGCTTTTCTTTCTTCTCAGCTCTTTCGCTTTCATGGATAAAAACTCTCCCATGATTTCGCGCAGCGGTTTCACTCTCGGCAGGAGAGCTTCTTTGTCTTCGTCTTGACTTCCATTTTTGGTCCCCAACGCGTTCAACATCTGCACCATCATCAGTTTCTTCTTCTTCTTCTTCTTTAACTTCGTATTATTCTCCTCTTTTTCCTCCTCCTTTTCTGAAAATGATTTTGGTGTCTTCAGTCTTCGTTTCATCTCTTTCGTCATCTTCTCCGCCGCGTCTTTATACCCGTTCGATTGGAGGAAGTTGTACACCAACGCGAACATGTCAAAATCGGACGGAGTGGAGTTTACGTTTTGTTTTCTTTTTAAACTGTTCGTCTTATTTTCGTTCACATCGTCGCTCCCATTCTCGCTCGCGTTTCTCGTCATCGCGTTTGTTCTCTCTCTCCTTCTCTCTCTCTTCGGAAGTAAGCGCTCTCTGATGATGAATAATGACCGGAGAGAAACAAATGAGGAAAATTTTGAATTTAACGCACAAGCAAGAAGAGGATTGAATTGAAAAGAAGAAGAGGAAAAGCGCGTATATGCGTGTCTATTCTTTCACAGTCTTTCTCTCTCTCTCTCTCTAATTCTGTTCGTACAAGAAGTTTTGTTTGTTTTTGTGTTTTTATGAACTGCGTAACTCGCCGTCTTCGTATCGCCAACCATATGGTAATGGACAGTTGTTGTCGAGGAGATATTGTAAACATTCGGGTTGATTTTTCTCGTGCGCGGAGCGCACGGCGTCAGAGTTCCACGGCGCTTTGGCGGTTTCGTGCAAGTACTTCAAACAGTCCAAGTGGCCGTTCATGGCCGCCCACCGATACGCATACTCGTCAAATTGATCATACTTACGCTCAACAAGATATTCGAGTATGTGAAGATGACCATTTCTAGCCGCCCCAGCGGCAGTTGCCCAATCCCAAGGCGCTTTGACTTCTTCGCGTAAGTATTTGAGTACCTCGAGATGACCGCCATCGGCAGCATATGCACACGCATAATCATTGACAGGACACTTATTTGCAACGCAATACTTTACCATTTCTAGATTACCTTGACGTGCGGCCGCTTGAATCGTCCTTCCATCCCACTGACACTTTTTCTCCTCCCGCGCCCACTTGAGCAACTCGAGTTTATTCGTTTGAGCAACTTCCAAGCAGAAATCTCTTTCTTCTCTCAACCATCTCGGCCACAACGATTTATTCTCCCTGTTCTCCTACGCAACTTCCAAAGTCGATATCGACGACATCTTTTTCACTTTAAACCCCTTTTTCAAAGCCCACGCGCGAGACGATCTCTTAATCAACTTTCTCGTCTCCGTATTCACTCCGTGCAAGATTTTCAAATCCGTCGAATTCAATCTCGGAATGATATATTTGAAACTTATATCGTCGTTATTCACGATCAAATCCCACACATCTCGCTCCCCAATCCGTCTTTTCTGCGCTCGCGTCGTCATCGCTCCAGACGACGTGACGACCTTTGTCTCGCGCCAAAGTGTCTAAGTGTCCGCTTTGAAGAAAGTTTAAGAAATGGAGGAACACTTCAAGACACGACAGAGAAAGAGAGCAAAAAAAGCACCTCTTTTCCTTTATTTTGACGAAAAATCACTCGAAAACGAAAACGAGAAAGAAAGTTTTTTCGCGCTTCTTTTTCGAGAGCTCTTTTGTGGGTGAGTGAGACTTTTGATGAGAGAGCGTTCAGAGAGAGACGTGTTTGTCTCACGCTCCATCATCTGTTCTCTCATCCGTCTTTTTCCTTCTCAAAGTATCTCTCTCGTCGTTTGATTAACTGAATTTTTATTATCCTTACTTTCTATCGCGCGCGTTTCATTACTCGTTCAACACACACGCAATACGCACACAAAGACACACGCAGAAGACGTGAGCGTTTGTTTGCGGAGAGACTTGCATCTCATTTAAAAAAAGAAACACAGTCAACGCGCGCTTCAGAGAGTAAAGATGACGTCGAGAAGAGGCGCGATGATGATGAGCAACGCAGCGCGATGGGCGATGAGGAACGCGACGAATACTGTTTCTTCTTTGGAGGAGGTGACGAGGAGAACGACTATTGCGACGTTTGGTAGCTCCAGATTCTACTCTTCCGGAGAACAGCAAGACGTGGTGATCATCGGCGGCGGCCCAGGAGGGTACGTCGGCGCCATCAAAGCTGCGCAACTTGGGATGAAAGTCACGTGCGTGGAGAAACGCGCGACGTTGGGCGGGACGTGTTTGAACGTCGGATGCATTCCATCCAAAGCGCTTTTGAACGCGTCGCATAAATACGAAGAGGCGAAGCACGGGATGGAGAAGCACGGGATTTCCGTCGGTGGGGAGGTGAGCATCGACGTGTCGAAGATGATGGCGCAAAAGATGAAATCCGTCGGCGGTTTGACCAAAGGCATCGAGGGGTTGTTCAAGAAGAACAAAGTCAATCACGTGATTGGGTTTGGGAGTTTAGTGGATAAGAACACGGTGGAGGTGACGAAAGAGGACGGGACGAAGGAAACGATTTCGACGAAGAATATTATTTTGGCGACTGGGTCGGAACCGGCCAAGTTGAATGGCGTGGACGTGGACGAGAAGACGGTGGTGACGAGCACCGGCGCGTTAGAGTTGGAAAAAGTTCCCGAAACCATGGTGGTTATTGGAGGAGGCGTGATTGGTTTGGAGCTCGGTTCGGTTTGGTCGAGGTTAGGCTCGAAAGTGACCGTGGTGGAATTCGCGAAAGTGATCGGCGGGAACATGGATAACCAAATCCGAACGACTTTCCAAAGAGCTTTGAAGAAACAAAAGATTGATTTCAAGATGGAAACGGCGGTGAAAAAAGCGGAGAAAATGCCAGACGGGAAGATTGAGTTGACGATCGAGAAAGTGAGCACGAAAGAGGAATCGAAAATGATCGCGGACGTCGTGTTGGTGAGCACCGGGAGAAAGCCGTACACGGAGAATCTCGGGTTGGAGAAACTCGGCATTCAAACGGATAAGATGGGGAGAGTGGAAGTGAACGTGAAAGACCACACGTGGGAAACGAACGTCCCTGGGATTTACGCGATCGGTGATATCATCGCGGGACCGATGTTGGCTCATAAAGCCGAGGAAGAAGCCATCGCCGTGGTTGAACATTTGTCCGGCAAGGAAGGGCACGTGAACTACGACGCCATTCCTTCGATTATTTACACGCACCCGGAAGTCGCCTGGGTCGGGAAAACCGAAGAGGAAGTCAAAGATGCTGGGTTAGAGTATAACGTTGGCACGTTTCCGTTCGCCGCGAACTCAAGAGCGAGAACGAACGACGACAGCGAAGGGATGGTGAAGTTCATCTCGTGCAAGAACACGGATAAAATTTTCGGCGCGCACATCGTCGGTCCGCAAGCCGGTGAATTGTTAGGCGAGTGCGTCTTGGCCATGGAGTACGGTGGAAGCACGGAAGATATCGCGAGAACCTGCCACGGCCACCCGACGTTGAGCGAAGCCGTGAAGGAAGCCGCGTTAGCTACGGGCGGGAAAGCCATTCACTTTTAAAAAAAACCATCGAGCAGCGGTGATTATTAAAAATCAGGAAGAAGAAGAGTTATTGTTGCGTAATTAAAATCAAAATCTACCGAGTGCATATGTTTTGTTTGTGTGCGCGTGCGTGTCATTCCTCTGCATTTCTATCTACATCGTTGCTATTACTAACTTTACTTCATGTGCTAAACTTCTACTGCGTGCTCTTTCCCCAAAGAACAACACACTTTTCTCCTTCCTATTTGCCGTTCGCGCCGCGGACCGTAAACGCGTCGAGCTTTGCTTTCTGTATGTGAAAAGACGGCGCGACAAACGCCCCGCAATTACACCGTTCCCCGGACCACGCGAAAGCGCCAATTTTCGAGCGACATTTTGGACAATGGATCTTTCCTGAGTTTTCTTGGAAAATAACCGGCTCGTTCTCCTCGGTTTGGTCGAGCATCATCCACGTTATCGGGGAGACGAAAATGCTCGAGCACGACGACGACGAAGTCTTGGTTGCACCACCATCGTTCCCTCTTCTTCTCTGTCGCCACGAAAACGCATCAATCCCGGTCCCAGATTCGTGCTCTAAAACGTTTTTACTCGTCGCTAAAATCCGACGACACTTTCGGCAACTGTAATACTGACTGATCGAACCCGTCATCGCCCCGTTGTTGTTTTTCATCTCCTTCTCTGGATCTTCCTCTACCGCGCCTCGATCCACGCACCCTCTCTCGCGTCGTATCCTCTCCAACTGCGAGTGTTTAAATAACTTGTACGTCTCATCCGTCGCAACTAATCGACACCCCATGTTCACCCAAAGCTCCAACTGTTCCAAGAAACCTTCGTTCGGCGACGCCGGAGGATACTTTTCTCTCACGTCTCGCAACGCCCGCTCGACGAAGACGGCGCCGTCGATGTCATCGCCACCAAAGTCGTTTCTCTCTTTCATCTTCTTCCACACGATGTGTGCCAACACCACCGCCACCGATCTCGACACGCCCGCGTTGCAAAAGACTAAAATTTTTTCATTTTCTTCTCTTTTCGAGGAGAAAAAACTCGTCGTCTCGTGGAGAATCGAGAGCAAATCAGCGTCGACTGCGTCTTCTAAGACTATTGGATGGACGGTGACGTTCGACTTTACGATCGTGACAATATAATAAATGTGAGAAAGAGAGAGAGAGATGGTGGTGTGAGTACAAATCGAACGACAATAAAAGAGAACTCATTTAACATCACTTCCCGGGAAAGAAAGAACGAACGAATGTATTCTCACGTACCGTCGTCGCCAAAAGAGCAATCTCTTCGTCCGTGAAAGGCGCGGATGGGAAGCCAATCGCGAGAATTCTCGAGAACCTATTCGTGTTATTCTCGTTTTTCGTCGAGGAGGAGGAGAAAAGGAGTTCTCGGGCTTCTTTCTCTCCGCAGACGGAAATGTTTGGATGGACTTCTGTCATTGGAAGTGAAGACATTTTTCACTCGCGCCAGATGATGTTCCTTTTAAGGTGCGGCTATTTGAACGCTATAGGCTACAGCTATAAATACAATCTATCGTCCTAAATACTACTGCGAAGCAGATCATCTCAGTCTCTCTTCTTGTTTGCTCTCTCTTTCTTCTTTCTCCTCCTCTTCTCGCTCTCGTTTTTCTCTTCTTCGAGGATTTCAACCTGTCGTAACTACTATTGTTGCAACTCTCTCGCCTCTTTTCTCTTTCGGTGTAACAGGTCTCTTTCTCTTCTCTCGCGCTCTCGTTCGAAGCTATCCGCGAATTCTCGCTCTTTTTTCTTCTCTTCCTCGCGTTCTCTCTCCATCGCTCTTCGTTTCTCTGTCTGCCTGTTCAAATCCAATCGAACGTCAAGCGCTCGCGTCAATTTTTCAATCTCTCTTTTTTTCCTCTCGTAGTCTTCTTCATCGACCGCTCTTCCTACCACGTCTTCTCGGCTTTCCGTTAACCCTCTCATCCTTCGTCTCTCTTCTTCTCTCTCTCTTCGCTTCATCTCTTTGGTCATTTCTTGTTCCCTCTCCGATCGCAGCGCGTCCAATTTCTCCTTCATCTCTCGCACATGCGTTTCGTCCGCGGAGGACGGGAGAGGATCATCCTCGGGAGAGAAGCAAGACATTCCGCCATTACCACCACTACCGCCGTTTCGCCGTCTTTTCTCCTCTAACTCCTCTAATTCTTCCTCTCTCCTCTTCATCGCTTCCTTTTCCTCTCTTTCTTCCTTCTTTCGTAACATCTCCTCCATGCGTATTTCCTCTCGTATTTTCTCGTCCACGTTTTGTTTCCTGAACAACCAATCCCCTCGCGAGACGCGCGTTGAGTGTTCGACCAAACGTTTAAACGTTTCGTGTTGCTTCAAATTCTCCGTGAGATCGACTTCTCGTTTCTGCGTTCGTTCGAGAGATTGAAGGTACGTCTTCGCTTCAAACATCTTTACTAAACGCTCTCACTCTCACACAAACCGAACGGAATAAACGGGGAAGAGATTTGATTTTGTTTCCAACGCGTTCTGATGTGTCCCCCGACAAAGACACACCCACACGCGCGCAGTCAAGAGAGAGGTAACGAGAGAGAGCGCGCGCAGGAGTGCGTCGGGCACTCAAAAGAAGCGAAACGTATTTTATTGCGCGTATTCGTGAGCGCGTGTAATACAGAAGAGAAGAGTCAACGAATGGAGACTTTTGAAAGATGAATTTTCCCCAAACCTTTCCCTCCAACAAAGAGCGGCCCGAGACAAAAATCAACGGAAACATCTTGAGAGGAAGAAGAAGACGAGAGAGAGAGATCGTCGCAAAGCAGAGGTGTTGTAATTTGTGAGAAAGTGCGAGACAGAGAGCACAAAAGAGCACGTTAGAGAGAGAGAGACAAAGAGCGCAAAAGGAATAGAAATGGATGCAACGAAGAATCCGTTCGCTAAAGCGGACCGGTGGCGAAAACACCCTCTACTCACGAACACGTACAAACACATGTTCCCGGGATTCTTTTTAGGGGCGGCGATGTTCGGAGCGTATTATCTCTCCGAGAAGGTGAAGAAAGGAGGTGGAAAGAAGAAGCATTAGAGAGAGAGAGATTTAAACCCTCGAGATCGAGTAGTATTGAATACTATCGACGAAAGCGCGACGAAGACGATAAACAGAGAGAGAAGAGATATTTTGTAATATTAAAACAAAGAAGAAGAAGAAGAGTGATGATGATGATGATGACTCGTAATACCCGCCGCGCGTTCTTTTTTAGTAAGATTAGTATTAACGTTGTTAAAGAGTCCAGACGTGGATCCGTCTATCGTAAAAGCTACACGAGACGAAACCTTCTTCTTCTTCTTCTCCTTCCTCTTCGTTGAAAAAAGCCCAGTCGCAGCCGTAGACGACTTTGTCGTCGTCGTGGCCGTTGCGATACGTGCCTACGGTTGACCCGTCCAGAGATGAGATGACGCGACATCCGGCTTTCATGGACGCCAAGGCGATTTTGCCCTCTCGTTTGGTCGCAGCGCTGCTAAAGTTTGGGTGTAAACGAACTCGCCAAATCGACGCTTCTTCTTCTCCTTCTTTTTCTCCGTCTTCTTCTTTTCCGTCGTCGTTTCCTCTCGAAATCCACATAGGTTCTTTTAAACTTTTTCGCACGTCGAAAGCTCGACACGCGCCGTCGTAAGAGCCGACGTATAAGAAATCGCCTTTCGATTCGATGGAAGTCACGCCGGCGCCAAACGCCGGGTTCTTCTCGAATCGAAAATTCTGCGACGTTTGCGACGGGTAGGCAAATGCAGAAGAACGATCTCCCTCTTCATCACCGTTCGATCGCACCATCTCTCTCAAATCGTGCTTTATGAGCTTACAATCGTCCCCCCCGGTAAAAAACACATCCTCGCTTCCGTCGAGAAACGAGGAGGCCCAAATAGCATCCGCGTGCGCGTTTTCGACTCGAAAGAGAACCTGGCTGTTGTCTCCTTCACCACCATCGCTACCGCCGCCAGGTGACGCCATCATCATCGCGCGTTCGTAATCAACTACCACCGCCGCACCGTCGTCGCCGGTAGCTACGATCGATTTATCTCTGTACGACCACGCCGCGGACGTGCACAACCCAATCCCGCCAAACCTACACTCAAACCTACCCGTAGGTTTCAATCGAACGAGCTGTTTTCCGCGGTTGACGTCCTCGTCGACATCCGCATCACCATCCTCCATCATCTCAAAAACCTCCAAACAATTATTCGCGCACGCCATCGCCAGCTCTACTTTCCCCCCTTCACTCTTACTCGCGTTCCCAAACTTCAAATCAAACGCTCCGCCGCACCTCGCGCTCGACGTCGCGTCCAGCTCGCCGCACGCGTCAAACGAAATCTCCTCCTCTTCCTCCTCGCTTTTTCCACGTGAGCATCGAAACAACGTCACTTGCCCAATCCTTTCTTCTTCTTTTCCTCTTTGTACCTCCTCCTCGTCTTCCCCTTTTCTTTCTCCTCTACTGTGTTCGTACGACCCGACTGCCACGATCGAACACAAATCATCATCTCTATTACTATTTCTTCTTTCCCTTCCGTTTTCCTTGCAAAACCACACCGCGACGGTCGCACAGTTCAACTTCACCGTTCTTTCCAGCACTTTTTTTCCAACCACACGCGTTCCTCTGCCGCGTTTCATCATCGCATTCGTCGTAACATCGTCCGTAAAGATTTTGCTCTCATTTTGTGCGTGTTGTTTTAATGTTGCGGTTGAAACGCGCCGAAAATGTACGTGGACGCGCGAATGAGCGCGATCCACGAGCCGAGCAAGATGGCGTTGCGTTTGAGTTCCTCCCAGGATTCGTCCATGATTGATGATTTTAATATGATTTGATTTGAAAGCTGCTTTTAATAAGTGTGTGTACGTGTTCGTTTTAGGCGATTTTGTGTTTTATTATTCTGTGTTTTTTTCTCTTCTTTTTCTCTCCAAAACGCCATTTTTTTTAAAACTTTTCCGGTCAAACACACGCTTGATTGTTTGACTTTTCTCTGCTCTTTTCTTTCTCGCGTTGTGTACACGCATTCGCCGAGACGACAATTTTCTCGTCAAAATAAGCGCCTTTGCTGCAAACCCTCCTCCTCCTCCGCCTCCTCCTTCTCCCTTTAAAATGACGACGAAAACAAAAACGAACGATGAAAAGGATGAAAGTGATATGAATGGTATAAAAAATACGCGAGCGATTGGCAAGAAAAATGTTCTAAAAAAAGAAACGATACATCGATTGATCAAGGACGTCTCTCGGGTGGATTTCGCGGCCCCTGCGCCGGCGTATTTAGAGAATAACTTAGGGCAATCGAACGTGAGACGGTATTTATTAGAACCTGGGCCGAAAGACGGGTCGCACTCGAGGTGTAGGATTGTTCGGAAGAAGGACGCGTTCGGGTATTGCACGTACGTGTTGTACGCGGATTGTCCTCCTCCTCCTCCTAATCCTCCTCCTCCGTCGTCGTCGATGCGCGAAGGGAAGGACCTTTTCGATGAGAACAGAAACGAAGAAAAGAATGGTCGACGTTGCAAAAGTCGATTCGAGGCGCGAGCGCTGTGCGCGGCGAGGAAGAGGAAGAAATCGAGAAGGTGAGTGTGTTCGCGCTCGCGGTCGCGGTCGCTCGCCTAAAGGGTTTGGTTTTGTTCGTCCTCTTCTTTCTTAACTTTCTTTCTTCTCACTATTGTCTTTTTCTCACTCATCTTGAACAGGTCGCGAATGGTTGTTTCTTTAGACGTGGCCGATATACGCGAGAGTTCGTCGCAATATTTAGGAAAGATAGCGGCGACAAATGCAGCCGGAACGAGGTTTGAGTTGTTCGACGACGGCGCGAAACCGGGCACGTGGGAGACGTTCGAGAGATCCGTGAGAGAGGACTACGAGGACGGGGCAGAAGATGAGGACGAAGACGAAAATGGTGACAAGAACGACGACGACGATGACGACGACGACGATAACGACGACGACGACGACGACAACGATGGTGATGATGACGAAGAAGAAATGAAAGACGCGACTGAGGTGAAAAACAGAGCGCGTCTCGGTACGGTGGAATACAACTTGAACCCGCTGGGAATACACGGACCGCGACAGATGCGCGTGGAAATAGTCAACACGGAAGAAACAGAAAGAGAGACGAGCAACGGCGCACAACCTGTCACCGCTCGATTCAAAAATGTCTTACCCGCGTGGAACAAAAAAATGCGCGCGTATTGTCTCAACTTTAACGCGAGAGTGACTCAACCGTCCGTGAAAAATTTTCAACTTTTGATCGACGACGATGACGACGACAACGACGACGACGCTTTTTCCGCGGCCGCCGAAAAGAACAAAAACGAAGTCGAAGATGAAGAGAACGAGAAAGCACCGCCGACGATTGATGATAACGACGACGACGATAAATCTATCGCGAAAAACGCAGCTTCCGTGAGAGAAAAACAGCGTCGCAAGCGAGAAACGAGGTGGCAAAAATGGATTTTACAGTTTGGTAAAATAGGCGAGGACGTGTACACGATGGATTTCCGCTACCCGTTTACGCCTTTACAGGCGTTCATGGTGTGCGCAACCTCTCTGGATAAAAAGCTCGGCTGCGAATGAATTAATTTTGAATAAACGCTGCTATAAAACATCCGCGGTGCCTTCAGCGTCTACTTTTCCCCACGAGTCTAGAATCCATCTCGTGGTGCTTTTGCTCTCGCTACTACTCGTGTCTACTTCAACGCGCATGGTTCCTATCGAACAGTTTCGAACGATCCCTCGGTTCTTCTCGCCGCTTAAATCTTCGTCGACTAAATATTCGCGCAAGAGCAACAACACGCCGGCGTGCGTGACCACCGCAATCGTCGCGTCGCCGCTGCTCTCTTCAAGATCTTCCTCCAAAACGCGCCGCACTGCATCTTCTATGCACTCGCGCACTCTTCTCAAAACATCATCGACGCTTTCGCCGCCTTCTCCTGCACATCTCAAACCTCTCTTCGTCTTGCTCTCGCAAAACGTCGCCCAGGCGCGCGGGAACTCCATCGGCGCCGTCTTCCGCGGACATCCTTGTAAAACCCCCACGTGGCGTTCTCGTAACTTTGAACTTTCCTCGATCATTTGCGAGGCATCAATCATCATCCCCTGCGCGGTGTGCAAACATCGTTGCAAATCGGATGTCACTACTTTTCGAATATTTTTTACCCTATTAATACTACTGTTTTTGCTCGTCATCATTTTCATCACATTCGCGCGTAAACTTTTAATCTCCTCCTCCCCGTCTTCGTTAATTTCCGTATCCAACTGTCCCTGAATGATCCCTAACGCGTTGTGTGTGGTTCTCGCGTGTCGTATTAAGAGCACTCGGACCACTCTTTTGTTCTCATCATCTTTATTCATAGTAGGGGAAATTGCCTAATTTTAAGGGAAAAAAATGAAGCAAAACGAGGGAAAAGTTGCGCATAAAAACATCACTTTTATTCTCTGATACACTCTCGTTCTTCTAATAAAGAAAGACAGAAGAATTTGAAGGAGAAAGAAAGAGCGCGTCATTGGATCATCGATCGCGCTCTTTTTCTCTGTTTGATCTTTTTATCGCATCGTCAAAACAACGAACGCGATAGATGATATGAATCTTCTTAAGAACAAAATCGGCTCGATTTTCGTGCACGTCCGGCACCAAACGTATCAACGTTTCGTCCCGGAACAGGTCAAGAAGTTTTTACTCACGCACCCGCCAAATATCACCGTGCAATGCCTCTTCGCCTTGTGCGTCGCGGAAATCATCCACTTCGTGCGAGAGGAAATCAAGTTTCAAATCTGGTGCCGACAAGGCAGAGAGAAAGGCGGAATGCACGAACTCACCGAGGAGGAGATTGAGGAGAACAAAAGGACAGGGAAAGTGCCGGAAGTGGACGAAAAGCGAATGCCGACGAAAGATTTACTCGAAGAACCGACCGAAGAAATAAAACGAGACGTAGATAAATTGATTGAGTTTATCAACCAGAACAGACGGAAAGATTCGTCCATGGTGAGAGTTGGGAAATCGACGATTCCAAACGCCGGGTTAGGATTGTTCGCGGATCGAGATATCACCGAAGGCGAACGCATTCGAGGCGCCACGTACGGAGGGAGAATCATGAACTTCAACGAGGCGAAGAAGATTCCCATGAAAGAGAAGGATTACGTGATGGCGTTGCATTTGAACGTACACGTAGACGCGAAAGAGCACTACGGGTATATGGCGAGGTACATAAACGATACGTATAAGACGGAGAAGAGTAGAAATTGTAAGTTTTTGAAGATGAGCGTAGAGAATAGGGCGAGCGTGATCGCCATGAGAGACATCGAGAGAGGCGAGGAGTTGTTCGCGGAATACGGGAGCGGGTATTGGAGAGCGAGGAACGGGGAAATTGATGCGGACAGAGGTGACGTGGAGAATTTTAAGAGGGACATGGAAAAAGCGCAAAAATGGGTCGAATCGAAAGGGAAGTATAAGAGTAAAAGTAAGAAGACGCACTCGAAGGAATTTAACAACGCGGCGGATTTATTAGAGAGAGAAGGTAAAGGGTTAGAACCGGACAGCATATTTAAGAAGATTCCTTGATCATCATCATAATAATAAAGTACACTTTCTATACAACGCCGAGTTCGACTTCTTTTTCTAATTTCACGCTCAACTCTTCCGCTTGCTGGGCCAACCACATCTTCGCGTATAATCCGTTCAAATCGACCAACTCATCGTGTCTTCCTTGCTCTACGATTTCCCCGTCTCGCATGACGATGATCCTCGAGCACTTCATCACCGTGCTCAACCTGTGCGCGACGAAAACGCTCGTTCTATCTCTCGCAATTTCTTCCAAGCTTTCCAATATTTGCGATTCAGTCGCCGTGTCCAACGCCGACGTCGCTTCGTCCGCGACTAAAACTCTCGGGGACTTCAAAAACGCGCGAGCGATGGCGACTCTCTGCTTTTCACCGCCGGATAACATCACGCCTCTCTCGCCAACTTTCGTCTTCAAACCGTCCGGTAAATCGCCGATGGTTTTTTCCAATTTCGCCGCGTGGCAGGCGCGCTCGACTTCCTCGTCTGAGGCGTTTGGTCGACCGTAGCGCACGTTGTGCTCTAAAGTATCGTTAAATAAAACGGCATCTTGAGGGACAACCGCAACGGCGGATCGAAGAGATTTCATTTGTAGATCTTTCACGTTGTACCCGTCGAAGAATACATCACCGGACGTGGCGTCGTACGCGCGCAACGCGATGCGAAGCAAGGTGGATTTCCCGGAACCAGAAGGTCCGACGATGCCGATGGATTCGCCCGGAGAAATTTCTAAGTTTACGTTTCTAAGAATCTTGCGTCCGTTTCCGTATTCAAAAGACACGTCTTTAAACGATATGGACGCGCCGTTGTTGCTGCTTGTCGTCGTCGTCGTCGTCGTTTCGATATTTTTGTTCTTCGGTAACTCCAACGTCCCGTCCTTTACGTTTGACGTCGTCGATAAGACCTCAAACATCGCCTCCATGTCGACTAAACTTTGTCTCAACTCTCTATAAAAAAATCCTAAAAAGTTCAACGGTGCCCACACTTGCAACAATAAACCGTTCGCCATGACCAAATCACCGACCCGGTTGGCTAAATTCGCACCAATCTGTGACGCGTTCCCACCGGCGCCGACTCCTAACGCCGCGCACGACAACGCCGCCGTCATGCCGAAAGATAAAAACACCGCCTGACCGGCGTTCAACAACGACGACGCTCTTTCGCTCCCCAATGCGGCTTCGTGGTACCCTCTTAATAAACTATCGTACTGTTTGGACTCTAAATTCACGTTCCCGAAATTCGATACGGTTTCGTAATTCAAAAGCGCATCCACGGCTTTCCCGGTGGACAAACCGTCCATGGTATTCGCCAACTTCCTCTTGCTCGCGGACACCCCGGTCATGTGCATGGTCCACCAGACGTAACAACAAAACGTACTCAACACCACCGCGACGACGTGCCAACTGAACGCTTTCCACAGCAAAGCACTCACCAATGCCAACTCCACGAATGTTGGAATGAACGTAAATATAACCGCGCGAAACACCATCGATACCGACCGCGTGCCTCGATCGATGATTCTTTGCAACGCCCCAGTTCTTCTCTGTAAGTGAAACTGCATGTCCAAATTCAACACGTGATTGAACACCTCCAACGCGACTCTTCTACCCGCCGCTTGCGCCACGGGCGTGAAAGACACCACCCGCAACTCCGTCGCAATACCAGACACCGCTTTAAATACTCCGCTGAAACACAACATCATCGCCGCCATGTTCGCGGCTTGTAACGCTTCCGGCCCAACCGGTAACTGCGCCGCTCGCGTCAAATGGTCAATCGCAAACTTAAAATACACCGGTACCGCTAACCCGAACGCTTTCTGCGCCACGAGAAAGATCACCGCAAACGCTAACCGAAGTTTCGTTCCTTTCCTACTAAACGCCACCTTCAAAAGATACGGTAACACGGTTCTCAAATCCGACCCTTTCGGCGGCATCGGGATTGGACCGTCGTCCTCGGTATCGTTTTCGTTAAAATACGACGACGACTTTGAAGACGAGTTCTTCTCTATTTTTTGCTCCTCTTCCATGGAGTCGGAGATGCCGTACGATGCCGCCGCCGCTGCTCTCGCGGACGGTCTCGCGTATCTTTGCACGCAAGCACCAGCAGCAGGTTTGTTGGTGTTGGAGGACAAAAACGACGACGTCGCGCTGCTGTTCCTCGTCATCTTCGCAGCGAGAGGCGATGATGAAGAAGAGGCTTTGTGCGTCTTCTTCATCATCGCGCCCTCGCCATTTTTGGACGACGATGAGGACGAGTTACGTATCGTCATCATCATCATCCGACGTCGTCGTCGTTGCATTCCCGGTGACGTCGCCGTCGCGTTTTTCCCCTCCGGTTTCGAAACAAAACTGCTTCTCATCATCATCATCGTCGTCGCTTTCGAAAGACCACCACGCGAGGACGACGAAGAAGAAGAAGTCGAGAAGCCGCGGTGGTGGTTATGGTTATGGTTATGGTTATGGTGTGTTGTTCGTGAAAGAGGTGCAAACTGCGCGCGCATGATATCTGAAGAGTTTTGGATAAAAAAAGGAACGAAAAGATGTCAGGATGTGGAGAAAAGAGTTTTACTTCTCTAGGCGAAGAAGCGACAATGATGAATACGCGTAAGTGGTTCTTTCAATACAACACGCGGTATGTGGACACTATGTGACTATGAAAGAGCTAATGTTGAGTACGCACGTGCTTTTTCAAATGACCAGATTGAGTAAAACGCTTCTCGCACACATGGCATTCGTACGGTTTCTCGTTCGTATGAATACGCATGTGCTTTTTCAAATTACTAGAAGTATGAAAGCACTTCTCGCACACATCACATTCGTACGGTTTCTCGTT
>Ga0213863_10001213_pt1 | contig 19096 bp, 25 predicted proteins | sample PICome_8_FD_160128 | JGI IMG/M metagenome (GOLD analysis project Ga0213863, IMG submission 160128) | Coastal seawater microbial communities near Pivers Island, North Carolina, United States - PICO497 | ecosystem: Environmental > Aquatic > Marine > Coastal | place: USA: North Carolina... | reverse complement strand
AGGTACTGTTGATGCTAGTGTTATTAGAGGAATGTCTACAGCTAATTCAGGAACTTCATTCCAAGTTTATACAACTAATGCATCTGGAGTTGTATCATCAGTATATATATGTCCACTTTAACAAATAAACAATATGAAATTTACAGATAACAATATTCAAAATTATACAGGAACAGATTTTAATGTTTTTAAAAGAGAAGATGGGGTTACTGTAATGAAATTTAATAGTACTCAAAATTGGGTATCTAATGAAGAAAAATATACAAACTTATTTTTAGGTAAATGTGATAGTTGTTCTTCTTTTTATAAAGATTCTTTTAAAGATTTTACATATGATTCTGTATTAATAGCTGGTTTAGGGTTTGGTTTAATACCACAAGAATTAATTCAAGAAAAAAATTGTAGTAAAGTAGACGTAGTAGAAATAAATCAAGAAGTTATCAATTTTAATAATACATCAGGTCATTTAGATAGTAATATTAATATTATACAAGGAGATATACATAATTATACAACTTCTGAAATGTATGATTTAATTATTATTGATACTATTTGGCATGAAAGTGAAATGACTGAAGATCAATGGCAAGCTTTAGTAACAAAATTTACTAGTAATCTTAATACTAGTGGCGCAATTTATTCTCCTGTTCTTACTAAATGGGTAACAGTATAATTATATATGTAGGTTGTTGTTAACAATAACTTGATATTTATAATTAAATTAGTTATATTATAATCAAAAAACAAACATATGAGTTGGACCTATAAAACACACAAAATAGGGGACATCACTCAATTTCCAGAAAATACATTCGGTTTCGTTTACATAGTTACACATAAACCCACTGGAAAAGCATATATTGGGAAAAAAGTCTTATTTCATAATAAAAAAAAGCGACTTGGTAAAAAAGAGTTAGCTGCATTAACTGGAATTGTTGGACGTCGTCCTACCTATAAATTAGAAGTTAAAGAATCAGATTGGATGAATTATTATGGTTCCCAAAAAGATATTAAACAACTACTTTTAGAAGGTAAAAAAGATGAATTTGAGCGCATTATATTAAAAATGTGCCCAAATAAAAAAGCACTTACTTATTTTGAAATTAAATATCAAATGATATATCAGGTATTAGAAAAACCAAATGAATTTTTTAATGATAACATATTAGGTAAATTTTTTACAAAAGATTTAGATGATGTTGAATTTGAAGATTTTTTGGATCCTAAAACCTAACTTTGTATATTATCCCATATGGTAAATCAGTTATTAGTTACATTAGTGAATTCAGTATTGGGTTCGGGCAAAGCTACTGCTCGAAATAATTATGCTTACCACTGTCCTTTTTGTAATCATCATAAACCTAAACTTGAAGTTAATTTAACAGAAAATAGGGAAGGTAAAAATCCTTGGCATTGTTGGGCTTGTGATATGAGAGGTACTACTATTTATAATTTGTTTAGACAACTTAAAGTAGATGCAAGTAAATTTACTGAACTTAAATCACTTGTTAAAACTTCTAAATCAATTAAAGAAACACAAATTATATCTAGTGTATCATTACCTGATGAATATATTAGCCTAAATAACGTTAATAACAGCGATATTATGGCCAGACACGCGCTAGCGTACCTAAAAAATAGGCACGTGAGTAAATACGATATACTCAAGTATAATATAGGATATTGTAAAAATGGTTTATATAAAAACATGATTATTATACCAACATATGACGCAGATGGTAGGTTAAATTATTTTACTGCTCGTTCATTTGAAAAAGAACCATATGTTAAATATAGAAACCCATCAGCATCCCGAGATATAATCCCAAATGAACATTTAATAAACTGGAATGTACCCGTTATTATATGTGAAGGATTATTTGATGCTATGGCTATAAAAAGAAACGCAGTACCTTTATTAGGTAAAAATATACAAAGTAGCTTAATGAAAAAAATAGTTACTTCTGTAGTAGATAAAATTTATATTGCATTAGATAGGGATGCAATTAAACAAGCTTTGAAATTCTGTGAGCGATTAATGGCAGAAGGCAAAGAAGTCTATCTTGTAGATTTACAAGATAAGGATCCAAGTGAAATGGGTTTCGAAAATTTCACTAAACTTATACAAACAACGTTACCATTAACCTATTATGATTTAATGGAACAAAAACTAGCTTTATGATCAAAAAATCATATAAAAGATTATTAGAAATTTCAGATGATTACCAACAAGTTACAATGCCTGATTCAAGGTATTACAGACGTAATGGTAAATATTATCCATCAGTAACTCATGTATTAAATGCTTACCCAAAAGGTAAATATTTTGAAGACTGGCTTAAAAAAGTAGGTTATAGTGCTGAATGGATTGTCAAGAAAGCAGCAGAAGAAGGAACACTAGTCCATGAAATGATTGAAGACTGGTTAAATGGTAAAGAAGTCAAATTTTTATATGATGATGGAAACCCTAGAATGCCCTCAAATGTATGGCAAATGTTCCTTAGATTCGTAGATTTTTGGGAAACTTATAATCCAACATTAATTGAAGCCGAAGTACATTTATTCTCAGATGAAATACAAGTAGCAGGTACTTGTGATTTAGTATGTGAAATTGAAATAGATGGTAAAATGGAACGCTGGATTATAGATTTTAAAACATCTAATCATTTACAAACAACTTACGATTTACAGAGTGCTGTATATGCTCAATGTTATGAAGAATGTTATGGTAAAAAAATAGACCGTATTGGAGTTTTATGGCTAAAATCTAAATCTAGAGGCGAAGATAAATCAGGTAAACGTTTAAAAGGTAAAAATTGGGAAGTATATGAGTCACCTCGTACACAGGAACAAAATATAGAAATATTTACTCATGTTAAAGCGTTATTTGATATTGAAAATCCTAAACCAAAACCATACACAAATACATTCCAAACGGTTTCAAAAAGAAAAATCTAATATTTATAACAAAATATATTAGATGGCATTTTTTAGAGGACCAAATATAGTAACAGATGGATTAGTTTTATCCATCGATCCAGGATCACATCGTTCATATGAAAGTGGATCTTCTACAGTTTTAAATTTAGCAGACACCAGTGAGTCAGGTAGTTTTAATAATTTAGAACATACAACTTTTTCTCATGATTTTGGTGGTCATTGGTATTTTGATAGTTTGACGGGCGGTACTGGTAATGATGGTGGTTTTATTGCTTTTGGAGAAGATGATGATACTCAAGGTGATGCTACTAATGCAATTACTTATGAATGTTGGATTAATAGACAAGGTTTATCAACACATACTCAACCTAGAATTATGTCTACTGATTTATCTGATTATTGTGGGTTTTATATTAATGATAGCAATGGAGCAGGTAAATTAAGATGGAGAATTAATATAGGAGGTGCTGCAAAATCAATTACTATACAAAATTACGATTCAGGTTTTCCTATAGGTGAATGGTTTCATGTTCTAGGAACTGCAGATTATAATGGTAGTGATACTTATAATATGTATCTTTACATTAACGGTGAACTAAATACTTCAACTGTAGGTGGAAGTGCTACAGGTAATTGGGGAGATGGTACTGTAAGACCATTTGGTATTTTTACTAATGTAGAAAGCACAGTTCAAAATAATGTAGGTTATAATGGATTTTGTGGACCTGTCAGAGTATATAATAAATTATTAAGTGCTGATGAAGCATCACAAAATTATAACGCACAAAAATCAAGATTCGGACTATAATGTATAAAGGACCACACATAATAACAGATGGATTAGAAGGAGTAATAGATGGAGGTTCTTGGAACCGAATAAATCCTACACAAGTAAGTGATGATTATTATATGGACTTGCTTGAAGGTGCTTCTACTCAAAGATGTTTTGTAAATGACGCTACTACAATACCCTCAACTGCCCCTTATAGTTTTGGGTTTGGAGCGGATGCAAATACTTATATTCAAATACCAGCAGCTGATGGAACATTTCCTACAGATAATGGGCCCTTTGATTTTTCATCTGGAGCTGGGTATACAGTTGATGTTTGGTTTATGAGAACAGGTTATGGTACGTGGTCTACAGAAGGTGGAACATATTATGATGGTATTTGGAATTACTATTGGAATCATTATTTAGCATTTAGGGGACAAAATTATTCTGGAAATAAAATATTCGGTACAGGATTAAGTGATTATACTATTGAAATGGATACTTGGTATAATGTTATTATGACTCATAACAATAGTAATACTAGTCAACATAGAGTTTATATAAATGGTAGTTTACATCAAACTTCTACCCAAGCAAATGCTGGATCTGCTAGAAGATTTTACGTAGGTAACTGGGATGCTGGATGGTCTATGGTAGGTGAAATAGGATGTATTAGAGTTTATAATAGACCATTAACATCAACTGAAGTTACACAGAATTGGAATGCTACTAAAAATAGATTTGGATTATGAATTATTTAAAAGAAATGAACCAAATAAATACTGGGTTTGAAGTAATATATTATGATGATGATTTGGTATCTTATACTAATATATATGATACTGAAGATGAAGCTCTACAATTTATTAGTACTTTAAACATGACAGGAATAATTCCTACGTAAAAATTTGGCTACCCGGGCTATCTTTCGTATATTTACCATGTTGATAATTAAGTCAACGTGTTAAATAAAGGTTATGCAAGTATTAAGATTTTTTACAGATGAGTTAAGTGGTGATGAATGTGCTATTGCTTGGAATGGTACAGAAGAAATTTGTATCACAGCAGATAAAGCTTGGGATATAGAAGCTGCTTCACAAGCTCGCCAAGATGCATATGAACTTAGATGCGAGAGAGGTTGGTAATCCAATCTTTCTTTCGTATATTCACCACGTATTAATGATTAAAAATAAAGGTTATGTCAATTTTAAGTAAAAAAATCAAAAGTTTAAACGACGGAGAAAGTTTCAATTTTAACTATAAGGATAAAAAATATGAATTTTGTTGTTATTCTTATTCAGATGAAAAAAAACATTATTCAGTTCGTGATGCAAGCAGCTTTTTAGGTGCAGGTATGAATGTTGAAAAAATTACTAAAAAGTACATTTCATTATATGATTATAACTTATTTAATGTTAGATCAACATATAAAATTCCAGTTAACGAAATAAAGATTAAGTAATGAAAAAAATAGTATATTTACACGGTTTAGAAAGTGAAGCAGGAGGTCCAAAAGTGTCTTTCCTAGCAGAAAAAGGTATGGTTTATGCACCTGCTATGGATTATGAAACATTAGATTTGCATGAATTCATTTATACTTTAGGTATGCCTGATTTAATTATAGGTTCTAGTATGGGTGGTTATATTGCTGATATTATAGGTTCAAGATTAGGAGTTGATGTTTTATTGTTTAATCCTGCTTTACATAACAGATCAATCCCAGTAAATCATGAATATTATGGTGAAACTTATAAACGTACAATTATTTTAGGTACTGAAGATAATGTTATTAATCCTGAAATAACTAAAAAGTTATGGCCTGTACATCATAATGAAGCAATATTTGATGAAATAGAGGGTATGGGTCATAGAACGCCACTTGATGTTTTTATCAATATGTATAATAAACATGCTTAATTATGATTAAATTAGTAGATCTATTAAATGAAATAGATATACCCAAGAATAAATGGGTTACTATACCTGCCTCAGAACTAAAAGACTATAGTGAAGAAATTTATAAATTAATTGATAATGCTTATGCGCCAATTGGCGGTCATCCTAACTATAAATCCGCGGATAATGTAACTGGCAGGGAAGCAGATGCTGAATATGAAATAATTGATTTAGACAATGATCCTGAAATTGATGCTGTATCAGCAGCTAAACCTAAAGCTGCAGGTAAAAAGTTTACAGCAACAGGTCATGATGGTTCTAGTGCAGCTAAATCTAAAGTAGTAAACCATAAAGCTGATCAATTAAAATCAGGTGGGTATTATGTTGAAGTATCAGGTAAAATAAAAGATATTTTTAAAGCTAAAGGTGTAGAAGCTATTGATGATGAAGAATTAGTACGTAAAGTACTTAAAGGTAAAGAAATTGAGTGGTTAGGTAATGGCGAATATAAAAGAACAATTGGTGGTAAAGAATTTACCAAAGCATTAATGGGAAAACCAACAGTATGATAAGTTTAGTACAATTATTAAGAGAAGCACAAGGTAATCCAAAAGCGGTTATCTTAGCAGGGGCACCTGGAGCAGGTAAAGGATATATTTTACGTGGTTTAGACTTAGGAGGTCTAAAAACAATGAATGTAGATGATATTTATGTTCCTTTACTAAAAAAAGCTAATATTACCTTAGATTTAAAAAACGCTACACCTGAAGAAAGAAGTGAGCAAGCTAAACAAATGGCAGCCGCTAATAAACAATTTAAAGGTGAATTAGAACAAGTAATAGCTGGTAGAGAATCATTTATATTAGATGGTACAGCAGCTTCATATAAAAAAACAGCAGAATTAAAATCAGAACTAGAAGAAGCAGGATATGATACATTTATGCTTTATGTCTATACAGATTTAGAACGTTCGTTAAGCCAAAACCAAGACAGATACTTTAAATCCGGGGGTGAAGATAGAAGTTTAGCACCTGCAATTGTAATGCGTACTTGGAAAAGTGTAACAGATAATTTACCTAAATATGAAGAATTATTTGGTAATAATTTTGTAGCAGTAGCTAACACATTAGATAATAGAATGCAAGATATAGATAAAATTATACAAAAATATCTTAAACCCTTTACTCCTCAAGGCACTAAACCTAAAACCCCAGCTCAGCAAAAGAAATCTGATGAGCGAAAAGCTAAAGATAAAGAAGAAATTCAAGCTATGCTAGCTGACGATTTTATATACGATGTAATTGAATATACTATGTCTAAGGAAGAGGCACAAATGAGATTAAAACAATTCTTATCTAAATGAGTTTAGTAAACGAATTAATTAAAGGGTTATTACCTGAAGAAGAAAAGAAAAAGGTAGTGGCAGTATATGGTGGTGGTTTTAAACCACCTACATCTGGTCATTTTAAAGTTGTAAAACAAGCTTTAGAAGAAAATCCTGAAATAGATGAAATGATTATCTTAATAGGTGGTAAGCCAAGAAATGGTATTACACCTGATGAATCTATTTTAATTTGGGATATCTATAAAACATACTTACCATTTAAAGTTGAAGTAAAATATACATCAGTACCTCCTATAAAAGGTATTTATAACTATGCTAAAGAACACCCAGATGAAGAAGTATTATTCATTATAGGAGCTAGAGAAGGTAATGAAGATGATTTTGCTGATATATCAACTAGAACAAAATCTTTAGATAAATATCCAAACTTAAATTTACGTACTATTGTAACACAAGGTGGTGTTTCAGGTACAGCAGCTAGAAATGCCTCTAAAATATCATTAGATAAATTTAAACCCTTTGTTCCATCTGAATTATCAGATGAAGAAGTAGAACAAGTATATAATATAGTAGCAGATAAAATACAAGAAAATAAACCACAAGATGGTAAAGCTGCACCTTATGGTTCAGGATATGATGAAGTAGAAGAAGGAAGAAAAAAGAAAAAAGATCCTAAAAAAGGCACAGGTAAAAAACCTAAAAAATCTGGACGTAGATTATACACAGATGAGGATCCTAAAGATACAATTGGTATCAAATTTTCTACTAGACAAGATATTGTAGATACTTTAAATAAAAAATCATTTAAAGCTAAATCACATGCTAGACAATCTCAAATTATTAATTTAATTCATCAAAGAGTAAGAGCAGCATATGGTAGAGCAAAGGATCCTGCTGTTAAAAAACGTTTAAAAACTGGTTTAGATTACATTACTAAACGAAAAGAAGCATCTAAAGCCAAAACTCAACGTTTAAAAAAGCAAAAACTAAAAGAAAACGCATCATATGGTCAACATATAGATGTAATGGAAAAAATATCTGAATTAACAGATTATATGATAGATAATGGTATGAATATACAACCATTACCTACACTAGAATTTATAGATGGTGACTCAGAAAATGCTAAAGATTTTTTTGGTAAAACAGCATATTACGATCCAAATAAACAACATATTGTTTTATATACAGAAGGTAGACACCCTAAAGATATAGTACGTTCATATGCACATGAAATGGTACATCATATTCAATATTTAGAAGATAGATTAGGTGATGTTTCAACTACAAACACAATGGAAGATGACCATTTAGATAAAATAGAACAAGAAGCTAATCTAAGAGGTACAATGACATTTAGAAATTGGACTGATAGTATATTAAATGAATCAATTGTAGGTGATAAAATCAAATGTAATAAATGTGGTTGGAGTTGGAATATAGTAGATGGGGGTAATGATTTATTTAGATGCCATAAATGTATGAATATAAATGAAGGTAAGAAAAAAGATCCATTTGGTTTAATGGCATATGCTAGAGAATTAGGTCAATTAAATGAAGAAGAAAGCGAATATAAAGTCTATTTAGATATGGATGGTGTATTAGCTGATTTTGATCAACGTTTTAGAGATTTATCTGGAATGGAGCCACGTGATTTTGAAAACAAATATGGTAAAAAAGCATTTTGGAATCTTATAGACGAGGAAAATAAAATTAAATTTTGGGTTGGTATTCCCTTAATGCCCGGTGCTGCTGATTTAGTAAATGCTGTTAAAAATTACGATTATGAATTATTAACATCCCCATCAGCAAAAAAACAATCATATTTAGGAAAAATACTTTGGGTAAGAAATAATACAGGTAACGTGTTTCCCTCAAAACCCCGTATTAACTTTAAGAAGGCAAAGGAGAAACACCTTGTTAAACCACAATTAGCTAAAACCGATATTTTAATTGATGATCGAGAAGATACAATTGGAAGATGGAATGCAGCAGGTGGTACAGGTATAGTATACAAAAATATAGGTCAAGTATTAAATGATCTTAAAAAATTAGGTTTATGAGTAAAGAATCAGTCTTAAAAAAAGAGTTTCAAAAAAAAGATGTTGAGCGTTTAAGAAATTTAATGCAAGGTAAATATGGAGAAAAAACACGTTCTAGTGTTGGTTTTACTAAAGCAGAAGAATTTTATAATGAAGGTGATGTTTGGGAATCTGATGGTCGTACTTGGACTATTAAAGATGGTATTAAACAAAACCTTACTAAATTAGATAAAGCTAAAAAGGCACACACAATGCCTTTATTTTGTCCTAATTGTAATAAATTAATGAAACGTGTAGATAAACCTTATTATAATATTTACAAATATTGTTTAAATTGTCATGCTAAAGCTGAAGATAAATTAAAAGCTGAGGGTAAATACGAAGAACATTATAACAAAATAAATAATAAAATTTTAGATGGTAGAATAGAAGAATTTAAACAATATGTAGAAGAAAAATTATCTGAAAGTAATGATTCGTTTGTTTCTGAAAACGGTGAAGTAGAAAAATGGGTAGGTAAAGTTGATAAAACTAGAGCAGATCAATTTACAAAAGATATTATTGAACATTTAAATTCATTTAAAAAATAATTTTATATATTTATAATAAACATACATTATAATGAAAGATAACTTTGATGTCCATAAATGGAACTATAATAGATACTTAAAAGAAGCAATGGGTCTTGATATTGATAAATCAGGAGGAACGGATGATATAGACCAAGATGATATAGATGGGTCTTTAAATGTAACTCGTGGTGGAGATGATCCTAAAATTGGGGCAGAAGAAGAATCTGATAGTAATGTAGTAGGAGAAAATAAATCTTATCTAGAAAAATTAGCTAAATATTTAAACAAAACATACCCAGAATTAACATGGGAAGTTAGATTTGGAGAAAGAATTGACGCATATGGTTCACAAAGAGATTTATTTGGTTTTGGAAATAAATATCATGGTAAAAAATTCGGTGACTACGAAGTATTTCACGTAGATGATGATGATAGATTAGATATTGTTCGTATTGTTAAATCTTCTAAATTAAGAGGAGGTATAAATGAAGCAAGTTATATGTACAAAGGATATAAAGACAAGCATTTTGATATTTGCCCTGGAGCTGAAGCATTAAGAGATAGGTTATTAGCTGGTGAATTTAAAGATAATAATTGGGCTACAGGAACTGATTTTGAAAAAGAAGTAGGTGAATGGCTTTATCAACATGACGTAATATTTGGCATTGAAAAAAAGATTATAAAAGATAAAGAAGGTGATGAAAGTGATATAGCTAAAGCTAAAGAAGCTGAAGGTAGAGTTGTTAACTTATCTCGTGATTTAGGTATTCCGGCTTCTGAAATAAATGATTATCTTCCTGCTCATATTAAAACCATTAAAGATATGGTTGAGTATAGTTCATTAACTGAAAGCATTAAAGAAACACTTCGTTTTATTAAAGAACACAATCCAGATTTTACTAACGAAGAAATTAAATCTGAATTAAAAGAACTTAAAGAATTAGGCAAACAACTAAACGAAAAACTTTGTAAAAAAGGCGAGGCATATCGTAAACGTAGAATGGCTGCAGGGGAAAAATCATCAGCTTATTTATCAGGTCGTGCTGTAAAAGTATGTAAAGGCCAAATGAGTGGTAAAAAAAAGAAAAAATAATGGATACATTTGATTTAAAAAAATATCTAGCTGAAGGTAGATTATATGAAAATGAAATTGAAAACGAACTTGTAAGTAAATTAAAAAGTTTAGGATCTGAATTAAAATCTAAAGCTGAAAAAACTAAAGTATCTCCTAAAGATAAAGAGATAAATGAAATAGGTTTTGCAGGTGTTGGAGCTTTAATTGTAGGAGCTCCAGGATTAATGTCATTTTTAGGAAAAACCGCTAATGCAATAGCGGATGTAGCTACAAAAGGAACAGATTCAGCTGTATTTGATAAAGAAACTTATAAAAAGGGGGGTGCTAAAAAATTAAAACAAACTAAATTTGGTAAAGGTTTAGTTAATGCTGGGCATAAATTAGAAGAAATTTATCTTGATAGCATTGGGGGATGGATAGCAGGAGCTTATCCTTCAAAATTTAAAGATCAACATATTAATGGAAAAGTTGTTGATGGCTCTGAATTAGATAAAATCACCCACAAAATATATACAGGTTTACTAGTTGCAGGAGCAATAGGAGCTGGGGTTGAAGCTGTTACCGCTACAAGTGCAATTATGTCATCTTTTGAAGGAGGAACAGCAGGTTTAAAAGCTAAAGAAGTAGTTGATTTAGCTCAAAAAATAGCATCAATGTAATGACACAAGAACAACTAACAGAAAGAATACAAGAATCACTACGTGATTGGTTTAAAAAAGAAGATTGGGTTAGAATCAATACTTCAGGTAATATTTCTGGTAAGTGTGGTACAATGAAAAAAGGTAAAGCTACAACAAGATGCCTACCTAGAAAAAAAGCTCAATCACTTACAAAGGCAGAGCGTAAAGCGACAGTTGCTAAAAAAGTACGTGGTAGTAAAAAAGGAAAACAGTTTGTGAAAAACACAGACAAAGCTGAATTTAAAAAGAAATAAATGAGATTATTATATCTATTATTTATACTACTTTTCACAAGTTGTGGAATTGGATTTCAATACACAACACTAAACCATGCTGGCCACATTGACGGCATTTATTCATCTAATGACTACACTGTAGATACATTAAATGAATTTCAGGTAAGACATAAACTAAGAACAGATTTTAATTTTAGATATGATATTGCTCAATATGCTTTGTCTCAACCTGCTTCATTTGATTGGAATAATCGTCTATTAGGTAACAGATATAATTGGAATAGACCTTACTGGGGTTATAGTTACTATTGGGATAGAACACAAATGTGGAATGATTGGGTTTGGGGTTATCCTTATTTTTCACCTCATAGATGGTCACCATTTGGATACGATAGATGGGGGTATAATTCTTACGGTTGGAACAATTATGGGTGGAATAGTTGGGGATGGAATGGATACTATGGCAATAATTGGGGTTGGAGATATCAAATGAATAATTATGCTTGGAATAATAGATATAGAAGAAATACTGTATATGTAAATGGTCATAGAACTTCAAATAGAACATCTACTCGTACTGTTGTAAATAATACAAATAGAAGAACAACACCTTCAGTTAATACTAATAATAATAACAGAACTATTAGAGTAAACAAACCAAGAATTAATACTCCTAAACCAAGAATTAATAATCCAAGACCTACAATTAATAATAACTCTAGACCAAGGATTAATAATACTCCCAGACCAACTCAAACTATAAGAACAACTCCACGTACTTCTACTCGATCTACTAACAATACTACCGTAAGAAGTAATTCTAGGAGAAAAAATTAATATTTATAAATAAAAATATACTACAATGGACAACTTTAATTATCAAGCTTATATCAAAAGTGGTAGAATCCACGGAGATAAAGCAATTTTAACCGAATCAGAACAAGTTTCTGAAAAAAAATACAAGCAAGGATACGACGATAGAGAAGACGAATCTTTAGGTGCACGTAGAGGTGCTGAAAAAGGCAAAAAACAATCTATGAAAGATCGTAGAGACGATTCTTATGGAAAATTTGGCAAACGTGATGCTGAAAAAAAGGGCAAAAATAAAATTAACAAAGAAAGCCTATCAGAAACTATTGCTGAAGCTAAAGCTAAAATTGATGAGGGTTCTTACCCATTTGATCAATGTTTAGCTGATAACGAAGGTAAGTATGGTAAAAAAGGTGCTGCTAAAGTATGTGGTGCTATTAAAGCCCAATACGGTGAAGGTCAAGTAAATGAAATGGATGAAGTTTCATGGAATGATAAAAACAACCCAACTAGAGGTGCTTCTAAAAAAGAATTAGACCCTAAAAAAGTAGGCCAATCCACAGCAGCATACTCAGTAAATGAAGATGCTAGAACGGATGCTGAACAAGAAGGATATAAAGATGGGTTTGAAGATGCTAAAGATGATATTGAAGGAGCATTAAAGAAAATGAAAGTATCTGAACTTAAAGATAAAATTAAGACTGAAATTCTAAGCAGTTTATCAGAAGCTGAAGAGGAAGTAGACGTTGATGTAGATGTTGAAGACGAAGTTGAAGTGGAAGCAGGTGCTGATGATATTGAAATCGAAAGACCAGGTGTTAAAACAACAATCGACGTTGGTTTATCTCCAGAAGAAGAAGTAGTACAGGATTCTTTAAAAGCTGCAATGGATGCTGCTAATGAATTAGGTAACCAAAAATTAGCTGATCAAATTGGTAATACAATTACTTTCTTTACAAGAGAATTTGTAGTTGGTCAAAATACTGATTAATACATGCTTAACGAACGTAAACTTACGGAAAGAGAACTAGATAAACGTGCGGAAGCAATTCAAGGTTTGTTGTCCAACAAACGCACACTAGTTAAAAAGTACGGTAAGGATGCGGAAAAAGTTATGTATGGTATTGCAACAAAACAAGCTAAATCAAAAGTAGAAGGCATGAATAAAGATAAAATTAAAGAACTAATCCAACAAGCATTACAAGTAGAAGACACCAGTACGATTGATACTGGTTTTTCTGGTCGCGCTGATTATGGTGAAGAAGATAAAGCACTAGGTCAAGAAGATGAACTAGAAATGAGAGGTTTAGAAGAAGAAAAAAGCATTGATTTGGATGAGGTAGGATATGAAGATGGTGTAAAAGCAGTTGCTATGCACTTCAACCAAGATGTAGTTGGTATTAATAATGAATCTGATTTCAAACAGTATAAAAAAGGATTTGTTCAAGCTATTGTTGACGAAACACAATCATTCACTTTAGAAGAAAGAGTAGCTAAAATTGATGAAATTTTAGACGAAAACGTAGATAAAAAATATAGTGATTTCTTACTAGCATTAAGAGACTCAGGTGTAACTAATATGTTTGGTGCTGCTCCTTATTTACAAAGAGAATTTGGTTTAGATAAAAGAGAAGCAAGAGAAATCTTAGCTAATTGGATGAAATCATTTAATGAAGGTATAAATGAAAGTTCAGAAAAATGGGATAAATTATCCCTTGATCAAAGATTAGACCTTTTACTTGGGGCATTTGAAGACCCAGATGAAGCAGAAAAGTATGTAGAATTTAAATGGAATGACCTTCCTGATGTCGCTACTCAAAATATGCGTTTAGCTGAAAGAATTGACTATGATGAAGCTTTAACCTTAAGAGGTATGAAAGCTGAAATACAAGATGAAATTGATCAACTATTTAGAGATATGGAGCAAGAAGCTGAACCAGAAGGTGGGCCAATTGCAGATAGATATGGTGATGAATTAAATAAACTAGAAGATCGTTTATATAAAATCAACAAACAACTTCGTGATTATGATATGAATGAAGGAGTAAATGAAGAATTATCACCTGAAGATCATGTACAAATTGTTAGATCCATGCTTGTAAAAGCTGAAAAAGATGGAGATGATGATTTAAAAAGAAGAGCTTTAGCGGATATGGAAAGAGTTAAGAAGTATTATAATTTAAAAGAAGCAATGGATGGTGGTCGATTATTTGATTACTTTAATAAAAAATATGTAGTAGATGACCATTTTCATAGTGATGATAGTTATATTGTTAAAAGAGAACCATCTGGAAAAGATCAATACGTGATATTTGATTATGATAAAGATAAAGATCAATTCCAAATCAGACAAATGGGTGGTTATAGAATCGATCAAAAAGATGCTATTAAAGCTGGAATGAGAGAAACAGGTATGACACGTGTTGCTGGGATAGATTCTTATATGGTAGATGGTAATTACTCACCAACTCCTATTTCAATTGAAGGTTTAAAAGATATAGTTGATCATGTAATGGGTGGATTAAGTAGAGAAGCAGCTGCCCAACAAGATTTTTATGCTGCTAGAGGACGTACTTCAGGTACTATAGATGAAAAAATATCTAAAGCAGTAAGAGAAAAACTAACAAAATCATCATCAGTAGAAGACCATATTGAAGATTTTAAAGACTCAGATGCACCTCAATTTAAGGGTAAATCATTAAAGAAGATTAAACAAATGGCTTTAGCATCATTTTTATCAAAACAAGGTAAAAAAAAAGTAGCTGAAGGGTTTAAAGTAGGTCAAAAAGTAACTTATCTAGGACACCCAGGTGAAATTACTAAAGTTAATAAAGAAATGACTGGTGCTACTACATATAATGTATCATATGATAAAGGTACAGGTAAAACTAAAGCATCAAACATCTTTAATAAAGGTGGTGAAATAAAAGCTGTATAACAATGACTAAAGCAGAATTAAGAGAAAAAATTAAAACTTTAGCAGTACAAGTTATGGCTGAAAAAGCTAAAACTGATGATGCTGCCTTAGCTTATGATGAGTTAGTTAAATTTCCAGCTCTAAAAGATATTATAGTGGATCTATTAACTGATCAATTTGATTCATTTTTAGAATCAGTAGATTGGGTAGCTCCACGTCCTACAACTTTTCGTATAAATTTATTGAATGGTGAAAATTTTCTTCTTATGTTTACGGACAGAAGTTGGATAGGACAAGTACAAGGAAAAAAATATTATCTACTAAACCTTGATGAGGAAGAAAGATGTGCTCTGGCGATTAACAGACTTCTAAGAGTAGGACCCGCTAGTGGTGCTGAAATGGAGGGAGAAGCAAGTGAAACTGATACAACAACAGACACAGCTGATACCGAAGTTGAAGATGAAGTAGATGTTAACGTAGATGTAGACGCATAATGGATATATTTGATAAATTTTTTACAAAATTCGCTTACAAATTTCCTAAAGGATATCCTGATATGGATAATCCTTCTGATGTTGCTTTACTTGAATCTTTAATTAGTGAAACTACTAATTTTAAATTTAAACTTACTGAAGTAACTGCTTTAACTAAACGAGAATTAGAAAAAGATGCTACTTTTAGAGGGGGCATTAAAGAACCTCGTGTTAATATTTTACTAAAAAAAATTAAAAATGATGAACCTTTAACATTAGTTGATGGATCTGAATTTATAGTTGATAATAAAGAAGAAGTTATACAAGCATTAGGTAATCCTATTCCTGCAAAAGGCATTGAATTAAAAGATAAAGAAGGTAATGTTATTACTACTTCTAAATTAGCTAAAACTGCTGAATTTGGTGGTGGAGGCGGAATGAGAGGAGGATCTGATGTAACTAAAGCAGCTGAAAATGCCCAATGTATAGCAAATGCTATTAGGTATAGTAAAGGAGGAGACATTACCCCAGAAGATATTACTGAAGAAAATATTGAATCATCTAAAAATGATGTAGATGGAGATGGATTTAATGAAGGAAAAGAATTATTACTTGGAAACCCAGGATGGCTTAATTCTAGTGTTAATATTGCTAATGAGTTAGCATCAGTTTATTCGGGTCCATTTATTCAAAATAGAGGATCTGCATGGGTTAAAAATTTAGAGACAGCAGTAAAACCATTTTTAAAAGATGTTGGTATTAGAGATATAAATAAATGGAACCCAGCAGATATTTGGATGGTAGCACCAAGTGAAATGAATATTGAATGGCCTAATAGTTTAGGTGAAATAAATGCTTTATTATTAGAAAAATATAATGAAGGAACAATAATAGGTGTTTCACTTAAAAAAGCAGAAAAATCAGCTAAATTAAAAGTAACCAATCTTCAAAAACCAGATGCTGTTGAATATGAAGGTATAGCTGTTGGTCCTAAAAACGCTAAAGGTTTTATTACATTTAGTGATGGTGGACGTATGGAGTTTAGAAATTTTGGTGGTGATACTGGCTTTATGGGTGAATTAGAAGGTACTGGGGCAGCAGCAGGTAAAGTAGGGTATGGATATATTAAATCAATATTAGATAAATATAATGTTGAAGTTTCTGATCCTAAAATAATTAGAACTCAAGCATCAGAAGAAGATCCTAAATTTAAAAATAAATTTAAAAAATTATGGGATGAAACCGAAGGTTTAGACCCGAATGATTTTGAATCTAACTATAGCGCCAGACCAACTCCTAAATCAAACCAAGCTTGGAGAATATCTAAGTATTTAGCTTTAGAATTAATTAACGCTATAGATAAATCAGAAAATAAAAACGAAATAATAGATGCTTTTGTTAGATATGCTTCATCTCAAGGAGATGAATCTTCTATATTTGTTAAAGCATCTTAATAATTATAATAAAACAATATGTGTAATTGCGGATGTAATACTTGTGAAACCAAAATTAGAGGCCCTTTACTTACTGAAAGTAAAGTAAAATCTTTATTATCTGAAGGTTTACAATATCATATAGATAAAAAAATACCTTTATTTGAAACAGTATATCGTATTGGTTCAGATAAACATTTAGCTTTAATTAAAGAAGCTAGAAAAATGTATTCTAGAAACGTAATCGATTTATGTAAAGAAGATGAGGCATTAATCAAAACACATTTAGGTGAATTTGGGATATATGAAGGCGAATCTGTACCATTAGATTTACCTATGTTAAATGAAGCTGTAGTTGATTATGATTTTTCTGAAAGAGAATTGATAAGAGTTCTTAAACAACTCAAACGAGGCGCTAGTACTGAAATCGATATGATAAAGGCTTTTACAAAAGCATTAGGTAGAGACTTAACTAAAGATGAATTATTTGAAGCTTATAGTGGTTTTATAAGAAACCCAGAAGATCCAGATTCCGAACCATTTGAACCAACAGGAACAGTAGCTCAATTTAGAGAGGAGTTAAGAGCATTATTTGGTAAATTTAAAGGTGATTTAAGAAATCCTGAATTTATAAAGGGAGTAGCTCAAATAATGGTTAATTGGAAATCACTTTTAAGAAGCCAATTAGGTGAAGCTGAATTTAGAGGTAAAGATGTATCTCTAAACAAACCAAAACGTGGTGGTTCTAAAGCATATTATGTTTATGTAAGAGACCCTAAAACCAAACGAATTAAAAAAGTATCATTTGGCTCTGGTGGTTTAAGAGCTAAAATTAGAAATAAAAAAGCAAGAAACGCTTTTGCTAAAAGACATAGATGTCCTGAAAAAAAGGATAGAACAAAAGCATCTTATTGGTCATGTAATCTCCCCAGATATGCTTCAGCATTAGGTTTAGGAGCAAATATGAATACATTTTGGTAGGATGTTTAAATTTAAGGTTGATATATTTAATGAAATTTCTTGGCAAAAATTTACTCAATTGCCTGAAGTCACTATTTTACCCTTAAATGAGCAAGTAAGAAAATATAATCTTTATATAAATGAACTTACGTATGAACGTAATGTTTATTTAAAATGGTTAGAAGGACATAAAAAAGGTCCTCTTTTAAGAATTAGGAATGTAGGTTTTCTTTTACAAGAAAATTTATTTGATTTAGAACAAGAGGATGGAAGTAAAATTTTTATAACAGCATTAACAAAATAGTATGCCTAATTTACCAATTTCAGGATTACCAGCTTCATCTACCTTACAAGGGGATGAATTATTTGCTGATGTACAAGGTGGAGTAACTAAATACACTACTTTAGATGATGTTAAAAACTATGTAACTAGTTCTATTGATGATTATACTCAAAATAACACATTTAATTCTTATTTAGTACCTGTTGATATAACAGTTCAAGATGGAATAGATTTATACCTTACAGGATCAGCTTATGCTAATACAGCTATGATTCATATAGATTGGACTGGATCAAATGGTACTATGGATTTATATCTTCCTGATGCTACAGCTGCTGTTAATGTTAATAGGTCAATTAGATTTATTAGTGATAATACTTTTTCAACAAGTACAAGAGCTGAATTAACTCCTCTTTCAGGTCAAACCTTAGATGGTAGTGCCGGTTCTTATACTATTAATAAAGCATATGAAGGTATTATGGTTTGGTCAGATGGGGTAGAGTGGTATAGAATACAAACAAAAGCTGGATAATGAACCCATACAAAAATAAAGGTAATATAAGAACGTTTTCGAAAGATGTAAATAAACTAGAACTAGTTTGGCATCAAGACGCTGAAGATAGAGATATCGAAGTATTAGAAGGTAAGGGATGGGAATTACA
>Ga0213863_10001212_pt1 | contig 19108 bp, 17 predicted proteins | sample PICome_8_FD_160128 | JGI IMG/M metagenome (GOLD analysis project Ga0213863, IMG submission 160128) | Coastal seawater microbial communities near Pivers Island, North Carolina, United States - PICO497 | ecosystem: Environmental > Aquatic > Marine > Coastal | place: USA: North Carolina... | reverse complement strand
CGCTCTGTCCCAAGGGTGAATTCCCAATGTCCCGTCATGACATCAATGCCAAGAAGTTTTGAGGCATCGACCATATCTTGCCCCTGCGTCCATAGGGCAGTGGCCGATCCTTGCCAAAGATCTCCACCGTCTAGAAGCAGCGCATTCGGGCGGCTAGCTTTAATCTGCTTTACCAACGTCGCCAAATGGGCAAACCCACCTACCTGGCCAAATTCGCGAGCAGCCGAGGTGTAATCTATGTGTGAGTATGCGTGGGCTTGACGGGTGCCTGGTGCGATCTGGTAACGCTCTAATAAAGCCTTACCCACAAGATGCGGGCTGCGATTGCGCGCACTGTGGACGCCAATATTAGCTTGCGGCTCACGATAATGGACTGGCATAAGTTGTGCGTGCGCATCAGTCATGTGCAACAGATGAACGTTACCAGCCCGTTCAAGATCGTAGGCGTTTTGCGTGGTTGCTCGGGCCGACACACCGGGCAGTGCTAATCCAACAGCAGCACCCAAGGCCAGCATTTTTCCAAATTCACGACGCTCGATGACAGTGTTCCTGTGGTTTTACTTGTATCTGGAACCCTGTCACGGCTGCGGCCGATTCACGGGCGATTCTGGGTCAAAGAGAAACGCCATTACGTCCTGTAACTGCTGAGTTGTCAGTATCCCGGCAGCACCAAATCGTGGCATGTGGGAACAAACGTTGTAAGCATGAGTATTCCAAAGCTTGGTCCATGTATATTCAAGCATGGCAGGATTTTGCCCGCGAGCACCATAGCCACTGAGTGAAGGCCCCAAGGTGCCGTATGCCAACTCGGTGGGATCGAGTTGATGGCAGGCATAACAGTTACCGCCATTAGCCTGGTCGGGGTCATCTGAATACTGAAGCCCCCTACCATTGATGGCCACTTTTTCGCCGCGCTGCCAATCACCCAAATAATTTTCGCCCGGTGGTGTGGGAACACCCTTAAGTGCCGCTTCTCGCAGCTCAGCGGCACGGGGTTCATCGACGGTGGCGGAGCGCGGCTGACTGCAAAAAGCCTGAAGCTCATCCTGCTTCAAGCGCTCGACGGTCACAAAGTTTTTGTCGACCATGGAATTCAGCAGAACGTTATAGGACTCGTCAGCATGAAGAGCACTAGAGAAAATAATAAACGCGCATATTCGAATGATTGTTTGCATTGTCATTTACCGTTTAAGACCCGGCGCCGCCATAGAGCCGCCGGCTCCATTGACCGAAAGATAGGTCTGCAGTGCTACTGAGGCCTCAGAGCCCATGATCAATTCAGGCATGCGCTGTTGCCGCATACAGTCGCGCATGCGCCAGCCCATCGTGCGAACTATTCCTTGAGATACTCTATAGGCAGGCCAAGTGCTATAAGCTGCGGCCGCGCCCTGATGGGTCGTTAAGTTTGGCAGTGCCTGCAATCGTATTCGACGACCGGTCTGTTCATGGCAAGTGGCACAGGAAAAGTCGTGGGGGCCGGCACGGTAATAGAAAAGGCTCTCCCCCAATGTGTAGGCCGATCTCTCCTTGGCATGAGCCTGTGCTGGGGCAATTGTTAGACCACTAGACTGATCGGCAATCCAGGCAACGAGCGCCTCCAGTTCAGTGCCCAACTCCCCTCTTTGTGAATAGGCATTTGCCCGCACCTTGTCGGGTGAGCGGCCTTGTAAATGCGTCATGCAATATTCGAGACGTGCTTCGATATCTTGCACGCGCTGGGCGTCGGAAAAATAGCGTGGCAATTGGGCATAGGCGCCTTCGACCACTCCTGGTCCCAAGCCCAGGTCGCACTGTGCTAGTGAAACCGACTTTGGACCTGCGGGGGTGAACCAAATTTCCTCACCGTCATAAATAACAAAGATCGCAGGATTATCGTCACCCATCAATTCTCGATATTCATCAAATACGCCGTCGGTCTCAGAAATGGCAGTAAACGACCACAGCCCCACGAGGGTCGCTAACAAGCCCGAAAAAAATCCTTTGCTCATAATTATCTGCTCAGCTAATCAGCGAATGGTTGTCTCACCAGAGCCACTATCCCCTTGGTTATCGCGCCAAATAATCTTGACCACATCACCCTGAGCCCCCCCTTTAAAACGCACGCCGAGGAACGGATTAGCCGAGACGGCGGCACCCCAATAGGCCTGCATAACCACAGCATCATTATGGACCACCTGAACGTCTTCAATGAAGTTAGCTGGAATCGCCACACCACTTTGATCCTTGCGCAGTCCGGTTTCCATGGGGTGGCGCATGAGCGCCTTGACTTCACAATAGTCGTCTTTAAGTTGTGCGCGAATTCTAATTCTACTGGCCATCATATTTCTCCTTAGCCGCCGCAGCCGCCCAAAGTAACTTTGGTTTCTTTTTCGGTCATAAAGAGCTGACCATCGACTTCGGCAACCGCATAGAGCTTACCGGTCTGTGCAACCTTCACGCGAGTTTCTGCATAGGGCTGGGCGCTAGGGGGAACTTCGAAAACCGCAGCGACCGGGTTGGGGTTCTTTTCTACAATGACATAGAGCTTGCTCACCCCGGGTAAAGCAGCCGCATCAACCTCAATTTTGACGGGTACCACCGCACCATTTTCAGCGATGTCAGGAGTAGAAAATAAAATGGCGTCACTAAATTTAGGGACCGATCCTAGTGCTTCGAAGGTCGCTTCGAGGGTAGTTGTCTGAAAAGCTGCTGCGGGTCGAAGCGTCGCCGCCCAAATTTTTTGCGGCAAAGTAGCCGCAACCCATAAAGCACTACTTGCTTTTATAAATCCCCGACGTGTTAATCCTAACGGATCCCAATTGCCCATAGATCTCAACTCCTTCTCTTAATTCACTGCCCTGAGGCCAGCCAAACTGCCAACACCTCAACGACTTTATCATCCAATTGTTCCATAGCAGGCATGGGCACCGAGCCCCATACGCCTTGCCCGCCCTGTTTGATTTTTTGGGTCAAATAACCCGCGGCATCTTTGCCCGCATAGCGGGCTCGAATGGCGGAAAAACCCGGACCGATCAGGGCTTTATTCGCTTGATGACAGCCGGTGCATCCACTTAAAGCTAAAAGCTCCGCAGGTATCATTTTTGAACTGTCGCTCTGTGGCGGTCTCACCAACGACGACTGTGGTGCGGTCTGCATACCCGGTAAAGGGCCATAATCGCGCATCTGATCTTTAAGGTTGCCATGGGCATTCATCGCGTAATCAGGGAGAAATGAGGTGATCGTCGTATCAACCTCACAGTCAACTGAGCACGACGATCCAACCACATCGGGCAAACCGTCGACAGACCAAAGGCCATGATTCTCGGTCATTCCATTGCGGTTTGGCATCAAGGTCTGAACGTCTTCGATATTTTCTGAAGACAGCACAAAATCCTCATCAACAATATAGGCAAGGTTAAGCAGGTAGGCCACCAGTGCATAGACCTCATCAGCCGTCAGTGACTTAGGCGCATTCCAGGGCATCGCACGGTTGATGTAGTCCCAAACCGTCGACAAAGTCGCCACCTTCATAAAAGTCGTTCTAACAACGGCGGGGTCGGTTAGCGCCGCCACATGCCCCGTCTGGATATCCGCCTCGGTAATGTTGCCCAAGACAATGGGAGAGAAGACTTCATTAGAATCGCCAAAATCTCCATGGCAAGAAGCACATAAATCCAGCCATAAGGTTTCACCTTGCTCCACCGAGCCGGAGCCCGAGGGAAGGCCTAAAAAGTCAGGGCGTACATCAATATCCCAGGCGCGAAGCTCAGCAGCTGTTGCGGCTCTACCGATTCCATTAAAGGCCTGCGGATATTCGTTCGCCAATGAATGGGTCGCCAAATAAGCCAGGCAAATCACCCAAAGCCTAGCCCACCTGAACATTGTCGACCTCGCCCGTGCTGCTTACCCGCCAGGTTTGAATCGCATTATTGTGATAGATCGAACGCGTCCCTCGCTCCGCCACTAACGCTGCCCGCTGAGGCTGAATGTAACCCGTGTCGGCATGCACCCGACTCTGAAGCAACGCTGTCTCGCCCTGCCAAACCCAATCAAAATTGAACCGAGTCAACATTTTTGAAGATCTCTGCCCCTCCAGCCTTCCCTCACGCCAGTTACGTCCGCCATCGACAGAAACCTCCACCTTGCGCACAGAGCCTCGCCCTGACCAGGCCAGCCCCGTAATGCAGTAATAACCCCGGCTCAAAAGCTTCTGCCCTGCAGAAGGCGCAGTGATTACAGATTTAGCCTCTTGTATGGCGGTATATTGCCGTAACTGCCCATTGGGCATTAAATCGACATAATGACTTGTCTCGTCCTTAGTGGCATAGGGTTTGTCGCCAACCTCAAGACGGCGCAGCCATTTCACCCAAGAAACACCTTGCACGCCCGGCACCACAAGACGTAACGGGTAACCCTGCTCGGGCCGCAGCATTTCACCGTTTTGTCCATAAGCCACGATCGCATCATCAAGAGCCTCGGTTAAATTAATGGTGCGTGTCATACCCGAGCCATCGGCCCCCTCTGCCAACAAAAACTGGGCTTGTCGGTTGTAACCGGCACGCTCAAGCAACAGCGACAGGGGCACACCGGTCCATTCAGAGCCTGACAACATACCGTGGGTGTATTGCACTGTGGGCACGGCTGAGTTACCCCACTCTAAAGCTGTGTTCGCGCCACATTCTAAAAAGTGCATCCTAGACACGCTGGGCATTCGTAATAAATCTTCGACCGTAAACACCAGAGGTTCTTTGACAAGCCCGTTTATCATCAAGCGATGGCGCCTAGGATCAATGTCGACCCAGCCTTGATGGTGACGCTCAAAATGAAGACCACTCGGGGTGATAGTGCCAAAAAGATTTTGCAACGGCGTAAAAGCCACGCTCGCTTGATCCGTTTGAGTGAGCCCCGGACTTTGTCGGCGAATGGTGTTCGCTTCGAAAGGCGAAGGCTGGCCATAAGGATTCGTCGCCACCGCCTTACCCAGACTTCGGCTCCATTCGGGCACTTCGACGATATTCGGATCGTCGGCCAAAGCGAGACCCGAGGCCCCCGCCAGTGCTGCCGTAAAGGCCCCTCGCAAAAGATTCCTTCGTCCCTCATCTATACCATGATGAGATACATCAGCGATTAGTGCATCGGAAAGAAACGATTCAGGTGCCGGCCTCAAACGACCTTCCTGCTGACTGGCGTATATTGGCATGTGCCTCACCCCGATGAATGCATCCACATGGTGGCTACTTTATTCGTTACTCTAAAAAGCCGTTACCTGTATTTATTCTTATTAAGTATAAACATATAACCAAAATTAACTCTAGCTCATGAGCATCACTTTTGTGTCACCCCGCTGTGTTTTAAACAGCGAGTCATCACGCCTAGAGCCGCGCTCACAGCACCCCCCCTACAGGAACACAATCGGGCGATTGAAATAAAGGCCTAACCGCGTAACTCGATTCATCACAGTATGAACAACATTGGGGCAGCGGCAAATTTTGTACCCGTAGCAATAGAGGCACATCTATCACCCTATTGAATTACACTAGCCACCCCATTAACCCCTATCCTAGCTGAAGGGTCTTTGCGCTTTGTAAGCCAAACACATCCCTTTGAGCAGCGGTCACGGACAAAGCTCTCACTATTTTGCCACGCCCAACAAAATACAAATATAACGGCAAATTTTCTGCTGATACCTATTGCTGTGGTGCCAGCTATTGGCCAAGCTCGGCATGATGGATCCCTTGTGACACCACAGATAGATCTGCAACAGATAGATGCGCATACGTTTTGGTGATGACAATGCTAAGAGCCATAGCGATTAAACGATGGCAGGTATGGCTTTTTTGAGGCAAGTTCTGCCCGCAAGGCGCCCAAAGGTGCAATGCATAAAAAGTGGCTGAGGCTATGACAGGATCAAAGTATAAAAGCCGCGGTATGCAACGGCACAGGAAAAGCTTCGCTAGAAGCTTTCATTATGCCGCTTTGGTCCTGATATTGATTCTAGTTCCAGCAATCGACGTTAGCAGTAATGAATTGCTTTACATCTACGCGGCAGACTGTGCAGCGTGCCAGCAGTTCGATGCCGAGGTACTCACACACTACCAAGAGACCGAAGAAGGTCGCAGGCTTCCAATGATAAAAATCAGCCTAGCCACTTGGCAAGCTAGCACACACTCAAAAAGCATATGCCAGACGCAACCCGTCAACGTCACTCCAACATTTATTGCTCTAAAAAACTGTGCCGAGCAGGATCGGATTACCGGCTACTCTCAAGCAGAACTATTCTGGATGGCAATAGCCCGTATCGAAGAATCCTTAGAGACAGGCCCAACGTCAGTCAACACGCATAAACCGTGAGCCTGGGGTAGGAGGTGGATTGGGGCCCCCAGCAAAACACTGGGCGTTGTAAAGCCAGCGCTTGGCGTCCTCACCTGCGTAGGAGAGCCCTGTGTCCTCGACATGCCGCGTTTGAGTAACGACCTGGGCAAATTCTTCCGCAAGACCTGTTATACAGGACGCCGAATTTTCCTCACCAAAAGTCCAAAGCGTACCCGAGGGTGCAACCAGTTCGACATAGGGCATCTGCTCGGGAGCTGTCTCGCCCCGCACCTTAAAGGTCCAACCGAAAGTATTGATACCCAAAACGATGATATTGTGCAGACGGTCTGTGTTACCGCGAACCCTTCCAAGCTCATCATAAATGGCCTGCCCATGAGCCCAAGTTTCCATCTGTCGTGCTGTGATACAAGAGCGGGCACTCATACTAGGCCCCACCCAAGGACAACGCTGGGAAGGGTCTGCCTGACTATAGCACTGGGCAAGCTGCTGATAGGTTTGCCGCCATTGAGACAATAGCGCGGCGCCTTCAGCCAAAACGATTTGCCCCTCGACGTCGGTCAAACTGTCTCCCCGTGTGAGCCCTTCCATGACCGGCACCAAGGTCTCTTGCAACTGAGCAGTATCCTCTAGAGCCCAGAAAGCCATCTGGTTCCAGAAATGCAGATGTCGCAAGATTGTTTCAATACTCCAGGCTTTGAACCCCGTAGATCTCGACAGATCGAGACTGCCCGCATCCGTGAGAAGTGCATCAAGGTCTAACGACTCATCGAGAAAAGCTTTAGCCTGTTCCATAGTTAATCCCTATAAATTACGAGCCGGCAAACCTGAATAGGGCTTGTTAAGCCCTGGCCCACAGCGTACACGCAGAAGCAGTAAAGGCGCCAAAGCACGCCAGTCGCCATCACCGCTTCTATTCATCCAGCTCTAAAACCACCATCACATCCCCTGCGGCAATTTGACTTCCAGCCACTCCGGGCGTCTCTAGAACAACACCATTTGCAGGCGCTGTGATCTCATGCTGCATTTTCATGGCCTCTAAGACAGCCAAACGCTGCCCTTTTACCACCGTTTCATTCTGCGCTACTTCGATGGCCAGCAGTAAACCATGCATAGGTGCTACGACCGTACCACCCCCTGCCGCATCGACAGCTTCAGGTGAGACCCTCGTGTGATCCGTAAGGCTCATCGAATACGTGGCATTGGCAAGGTGCAAGGTCGCCGGCACTTCATGAACAAAATTGAACATTTCACGCCGCCCGTTAATCTGCAAAGTACAGCAAGTGTCCGACATGCCCATAAACTCCACCAAAAACTCTTGGCTATCGAACAGGACCTGATACTGCCCCGCTGCCACAGTTTCCAATCGGACACTGACCTCAATGTCATCAATTTGATATTCGCGAGTAGAAACAGTACGTCCTCGGGAGGACCAATCAAGTAGCTCATGGGAGACTAAAGGTGCACGTTCATGGGCCTCACCCATTGCTAAAAGATGCTGTATGACCGCACCACCCACAACAAAAGATCCCTGCACGGGTGCAGGACGAAACTGATCTCCATAGTTTTCGGCGATGAACGCCGTGGTTGCCAAACCATCTTTAAAAGCCTGCTGCTCCAAAGCATCAATCAAAAAATTTCGGTTGTTGCCCAACCCAAGCAAAGCACCATCTTGTAACGCCGTTAATAAGCGACGACGTGCATCCTCACGGGTTTCCCCATAGCCAATAATTTTCGCGATCATGGCATCGTAGTAAGGACTGACCTCGTCCCCAGTAGTAACGCCACTATCGATTCGAATTCCCGAACTCTCAGAAAACTCGAATAAACTGACTGGACCCGTACTGGGAAGAAACCCTTTCTCCGGTTCCTCTGCATACAGCCGAACTTCAATCGCATGTCCTGAGAGCTCGATATCCTCTTGCACTACAGGGAGCGGCTCACCTCTGGCCACCCGAATCTGCCACTCGACTAAATCGTAGCCAGTGACTAACTCGGTGACTGGATGCTCTACCTGAAGGCGGGTATTCATTTCTAAAAAATAAAATTCTCCCGCTTCATCGACCAAAAACTCTACGGTACCGGCACCGACGTAATTTACAGCTTGTGCCACGTTTACCGCCGCCTCGCCCATGGCCTGTCGTAGCTCGGGTGTCATAACCGGGCAGGGAGATTCTTCAATCACTTTCTGATGCCGGCGTTGAACTGAGCAGTCCCGCTCCCCTAAGTGAACGACGTTACCCAATTGATCGGCAAATACCTGTATTTCAACGTGTCTCGGGCGCAGGACAGCGCGCTCGATAATCAGTTCACTAGAGCCAAAAGCATTTTCTGCTTCTGATTGAGCCAAGCCAATCGCATCCTGTAGCTGAGATAATTGAGTGACCAGGCGCATGCCGCGCCCACCACCACCCGCTGCGGCCTTAATCATGACCGGCAGACCAATACGCTCGACAGCCTCAACCAAGGTCTCGATATCCTGAGCTTCATCTTGATAGCCCGGAATACAAGGCACGTCAGCCTCTAGCATGGCTCGTTTAGCGCGGGCTTTATCCCCCATGACCTCAATTGCCTGGTTTGGAGGACCAATAAACAGGATATTGGCCTGCTCACAAGCCGTAGCAAAAGCGGGATTTTCCGATAAAAAACCGTAGCCGGGGTGAATCGCATCGGCCCCTGCCTCCAGTGCCGCTGCCAGAACTCTTTCTTGATTCAGGTAGGAATCAACAGGGGCAGGTCCACCTATACGAATCGCTTGATCGGCTTCTCGCACGTGCAAAGCATCTTCATCGGCATCGGAATAAACAGCAACGGTGCGAATACCCATAGCACGAGCGGTTTGCATCACACGCACGGCGATTTCTCCGCGATTCGCGACCAATAAAGTCGAGAGCGTTTTCATTCGTTAATCTCCACATGCCAACTGGGTTTACGCTTCTCTATAAACGAAGACACGCCCTCTTTTCCTTCATCGCCCTGTAAACATCGACTAAAGTTTTCAGCGGCATAAATTACTTTTTCGTCATCAGGCGTTTGCGGCATTCCCACAATTAAAGCTTTGCAAGCAGCCACCGCACCGGGGGCACAAACCAGAACATCGGTACGAATGTTACGCTCCGCTTCTTCTAGGGCTTCAACCGAATCTACCGCGAGGTCGAGCACACCCAGAGTTGCAGCCTCAGCACCCTGAAATTTCGCCGCGGTAAGCATAAGCCTACGACCCACTGCATACCCGCATTTTTGCAGCACATAACGCGCAATCTGTGCCGGCGTTATGCCGATACGCGTCTCTGAAAAAGCAAACTTTGCGTTGCTCATGCCAACACTAACGTCACAACAACAGGCAAGTCCTAACCCGCCTGCCATAGCCGCACCCTCAATCATTGCCACTGTGACTTGGGGAAGTGCATTAAGATCGGCGAGGATATCCCCGATACGTGTGCTGGTCCTCATAGCTTGCTCGCGAGCACCTGTGGCAATGGCATTGAAACTTTTAAGATCGCCCCCGGCGCAGAAAAAACCGCCTCGCCCTCTGAAGGTAACTCCCCGAACCGAGCGATCATCTCGTACTGATGCGAGAACAATCTCTAAATCATCAACAACGTCATCGGTCAGTGGATTCCGGCGCTCAGGCTGATTAAACCAAACCGTTAGCCAACCGCTATCAAAACTAAGCTCTATTGATTTTGTTTTAGGTAATACGGTCATGGTTACATCCTCGCCACGCCAAAGCTGTTTGATTGCAGGTTACGGTTACGCCCCTCGAAAATAGTTTCCAAACAGAATGCCAACACTTTACGGGTATCTCTTGGGTCAATAATTCCGTGATCGAGTACCCGCCCGGATGTGTAGAAGGCATCTTCTTGGGCATCAAAATGCTGTTTTATTGTCTGCGCCTGCTCTTCAAGCTGAGATTCGGGTATCGACTTACCTTTACGTGCAGCCCCTGCTTTCGCCACCTCGGTCATGGTTATGGCAGCACTCTGACCTGCCATGACACCCGTGCAAGCATTGGGCCATGCAAACAAAAAATCGGGCTCGTAAGCCCAACCGCACATGCCGTAATTTCCAGCGCCATAACTGGCACCCACATACAACGACAACTTCGGCACCCGAGCGTTGGCAACCGCTTGAATCATCTTGGAACCATGCTTAATCATGCCTGCATGCTCATATTGGGTGCCGACCATGTAGCCAGAAGTATTATTCAAAAAGATGATGGGGAGATCAGACTGATCACACAACTGAATAAACTGCGCTGCTTTGGTCGCACCATTTGTATCGATGGGGCCGTTATTGCCAATAAAGCCACAGGCGATGCCGGTGATGGTGGCGTGGCCACAAACTGTAGAAACCCCGTAGCGTGATTTAAATTCTTCAATGGAGGAGTCATCAACAACACGAGCCAGAATTTCTCTAACATCGTAGGGCGTACGGGTATCGGTAGGAATTGCTCCCGCAAGCTCTTCTGCAGAGTATCGAGGCTCGCTGTAAGACCGCCTAGAAAAATCAGTGAGCCGTTTATTCCAATCGATGCAATGCATGACTTCACGGGCTTTCAAAAGGCCGTGGGCATCGTTTTCAACGAGGTATTCCACAACGCCCGACACACTCGCATGCATCTCGGTACCCCTAATTCACGGTCGTCTGCATCTTCACCTGTGGCCGCCTTAACCAGAGCAGCACCGCCCAGCGCTGCCATACCGTTTTCTTTAACACCGATAACATAGTCTGACATGCCGGGCATATAGGCACCCCCGGCAGTTGATCCACCGTGCAGCACGACCATCGTTGGCAAGCCCTTTGCTGACAAGCGCGCCAAATCACGAAATACACTGCCAAACTCTGACCAAAGTTCTACTTTATATTTAAGGAGATTAGCGCCGGCACTTTCAACAAGATGTACTAGGGGTAAGTTTTGCCGTAAGCATATTTTCAGCAGTGACGTGGTTACATTAAGCGTAGAGTCAGTGGCCGCTCCCGCCGCAATACCAGAATCGTCGACCCAAACCATGCAGCGAATACCACTCACAAACCCAATGCCCACAATAACTGAAGCACCTGGGACACTAAGCTCCCGATCGGATTCCTCGACGCAAAAATTGGCCATCGAGTGCAGCTGTAAAAACGGCATTCCAGGATCTATCAGGGCGTCTAAACGCTCTTTAGGTGTTAATTGCCCGCGAGCACGAAAGGTCTTAAGTCGACGGTTAGAAGTCTCCTCGGTACGCTGCTCATAGCGCCTTAGCTGATCAACGAAATCGAGCATACGATCGCGATTTTCACTAAAGGCCTCGGAATCAGTGTTCAAGGTCGAAGTAATAATAGCCATGTTAACTTTCCAACAGTTTTTGTGGGATGGAAATTGGGGTATCGAGCAATATTTGCGCAAAACTTTTGGCTTGGGGATCGTTACGCAAGCTCGCGACACCCCCGCCACCCAGTGCATTGTGAAGGACAAAGTTGAGTGCCGGGAGCCCCGGCAAATAAAATCGGTTAATCGCTGGAGTCGTCATGAAGTGTGCAAACCGCGCAGCAACATACTCAGAGGTTAAAGCCTGAGCAATCCAGGGGAGGTACGCCTCACTGCGTGCCATGATGCCAATGTTCGCTTTGTCGCCTTTGTCACCTGATCGCCCCCAGGCAAGTTGCTCTAGCGGCACAGTTACCAGCTCATTTTGTGCTTGCGCGTCTTGTTCTGAGGTCCCGGGAATCTCAAGAGGCTCAACAACACCATTCAATGTCGGCGTCTCAAACATCTGAGGCAGCTCGTTAGTGCCTCTGTGATCCAGCAAGGATAACGCGACAGATGACTTTGGCACTCTAATAGAAAATAGACGAATAACGGGAGACGGCTTTGCACGAGTGCCGGCAAAAAAAGCGAGGCCTGGTGGCGCACCCAGTGCAGCTCCTGAAACTTCTCGCAATAACAGCGCAACCGCTCGTTTATCCTGGTGTCTACAAGCAATTTTAACGGCTATTTCACGGCTGCGTACGTACCGCGCCGATTCACCCCAGTGGCTCTCATCACCCACGATCTCGACAGTGACATCATCGAAGCCAGAAATACCCAGCGCAGTCAGTTTCTGCTCTGCACGTGTCCGAACTTCCTGCGCAAAAAAACGGGCCTTTTCCGCCGCGTTTCGCCCTAGGTACCAAAGAATAGTGCCCGCCCGCCAGCCATCTGCCCAGGTCATACTCACCTTATAGTCAGCGGGCACGCCTCGGCCTTTCGCGCCTCGGACATGAACCTGATCCTCGCCAATTTGAACTAATTCCACAGCAGAAAAATCACAGATTACGTCGGGAAGGGCGTAGTGCGACGGATCATCGATTTCATAGAGTAGTTGCTCACCAACGGTACCTCGATTGACTACCCCACCCGTATTAGCGGGTTTGGTGATCACCGCTTCACCATCGATTGACACTTGAGCAACCGGGTAGCCCACCTCATAAAGCGACTCAGCAACGGTTTCCCAGTCGGTAAAGTTGCCTCCCGTCACCTGCGGTCCACACTCAATGAGATGCCCTACCAAAGAACCGGCAGCCAATAAATCAAGCGCATCAGGTGCCCAACCAAAGGCATGGATGCAGGCGCCCAAAGTCACCGCACTGTCGACACAACGTCCTGTAATAACGATATCTGCCCCGTGAATAAGCGCCTCTGCGACCGGGAAAGCACCAATATAGGCGTTGGCGCTGGCTATTTTATTGGGGGCAGGCATAGCGTCGGCCGAGAACATTTCCCGAGCTCCGCTGGCCGAAAGTTCGGTAACCCGAGGCAGCAAATCGTCACCCACGATTACCGCGACTTTCAATTGAAGCCCGGCCTTGGCAATGCACTCTCGTATGGCCTCGGCACAGGCCTCAGGGTTAACGCCCCCAGCATTGCTAATGAGTTTCACCCCCGAGTCTGCGATAGCTTTTAGATTGGGTTGCACCATGGCTGTTACAAAGTCAGTGGCATAACCCAAAGAATCATTACTCGAGCGAGCTCTGGCCAAGATCGACATGGTAATTTCAGCCAAATAATCAAATACGACGTAGTCAAGATCGCCTTCTGATAAAAACTGGGCCATAGCAAGATCGGTTTCACCCCAGAACCCCGAAGCGCCCCCAATTTTTATCGACTGCTTAGTACTCATGTCTTTCCCTTCCATAAGGGCCCAAAAAAGCCCAACCCCTGTTTGCATTTATTACCTAGGCACCGCGCCTTGGGTACTGACGTGTCTCTTAAACTTCAGGCACGGCTGCCATCTGAATCCACAACGACCCTCATTAGGACTCAACGACCTATTTTTTTCTGATGGCCATCCTAATATGATTGAAACTCAGTTATTATGAGTGCAACTCATATTGGCTACTATAGGAATCTTTGCCCATGAGCGCAAGTTCCCCCAATCCAAAAAACACCCAGCGCGAGCGCCTTGAAGCGCGAGAACACAGTATTCTAAAAGCGGCCACTGAGGTCTTTACTGCGATGGGTGTTGATGGAACGACCATGGCTGAAATCGCACGGCGGGCGCATATTGCCGAGGGCACGCTTTATCTCTACCACAAGACTAAACAAGATTTACTGGCTGTTGTGGTGCAGAATTTTTGGGCAGAATTGACGCAGGGCGCCATTGAGGCCGTTGAGGTAAACGCTCCCGTAATAGAACAGCTAGAACAGTTAGCGACCTATCATCTCACAGCACTCATTCAGCAATTTGACATGGTAGGGCTGACCTATCGAGCAAGACTAAGGCATGGCGAACCCGAGTATCAGCTGCCGAAAATTCGAGAATACGTGCGTATTTTTGATCAAATTATTGAACGTGGAATAGATCGTAAAGAGCTCTCTAGTGAGCTGCCATTGTGGCAATGCAGAGATGTTTTGTATGGGGCTTTAGAACATTCAGCTCGAACCTTGCTTCTGCGCGAGATACCCTTCGATGCCTCAGTTGTCGAACAACTCCTAGTGATGTTTCAGCCCTATCGTATCGATCACACGCCCAAAGAGCAGGCAGACCCAATAGAAACATCAACGCTTCGTAGACTGGAAAACATAGAGGCCCAACTGGCAATGTTACTCGGTGAAAAAGGCTCCAAATAACGCAAACTTCACGGCCACTGGGCTTTAGCTCAGTGGTATTGCCGATTGAAGGCATCAATAAAAGCGGGCAATTCCTCTTTGGGTAACTGGTTAATGCCTGCGGCTGCCGCCCGGCCGCCACCTGTAGGAAATTGTCGACAGACGGTATCTGCCCCCTCGCGGTTATTCAAAGGCGCTCGGACACTCACGAGGAAACCCTCGGGAATTTCCGTGAGCACGGCATGGGCGCGATGTGGCGTATCGACAGCAAGTTTATTACCCAAAACACCACTAACCCGGCGAGCCCAGGGTGCATTAGGAAGCATTACCACCGCCACAGATGCCTCATTGATTAAGCGATCGGCCGACTCACCGCAGCTCATGTCCTCGCGATAACCCGCCTGCAGAACCTTCATTAAATCAGGGTCCTCGGCCAAACAGATATCCGGATTAGCATAAGGTAGTAAACGCTGATACAAACTTCCAGGATCAAAATGCAGATCACTGACGTGAGCCCCGTAAGCATTGTAATTCATCAAAATGCCAAGCTCTCGCCAAAGCTTCAAGTCAGGAGAACCTGGCAGAGTTTCTGCGATGCGCTTAGCGGTGCTATCAAGATTGTCTCCAAAACAACCGACAACGGCCCAGCTCGCGCCAACTCCTGCTAAATGACCGTTAACCAATGCAGAAGTGCAGACTTCTGGCGCCGTGTTAATGATGAGTTGGAGCCCTGAAGCGGTTGGCAGCTCTCCTGGGTTGTGGTGGTCAACGTAGAAGACCTCAGCACCTGACTGCAGCAGGTGATCAAGAGCCGGTTGGTTTTTCTCAACCGCCACATCGAGCACAGTGACCAGATCTCCACAAGACGCCGACACTCGATTCAGAAGGCTTATATCGCGCTTCACTCCAGTCACCAAAGTCGCGTCGCGAGGAGTATGCTGACGGAGCTGCAACAAGGCGCAGATGCCGTCTGCATCTCCATTGAAAACATCGAAATGCGCCATAGATGAGTCGACTCTTGGGCTTAGCTCTTAAGAACTGATTGACCCTTTTTAGCAGGGAATACCGTCACATTTTCCGCTTGGATGGCCTGGCGAGTGCGCTTACCGACACGACCCTGCTTCAACCAAACAAAATCATGCCGAACTTCATGGGCTTCGAAACCACTGACATGATGGCGTAAGATTTTGGTGATCGCATCGCAATCAAGCTCAGCGCAGGCTTCAATCAAATCAGAAGTCGCCACTTCAAGCACCTCGAAATCTAAACTATCCTCCTCGGCTCGCATAATCATGGGGTGGCCGGTACCTGCAACGGAAGTACCCAACAACAATTCTTCATGAAGTTTCTCACCCGGGCGTAATCCAATAAATTCAATGTCTATGTGGTCTGAGGACATAACGTCACCCTCAAGTTCATACCCACTCAGCCGAATCATTCGCCTCGCGAGATCCACGATTCGAACCGGCTCGCCCATATCAAGAACAAAAACATCACCACCCGTGCCCATTGCGCCCGTCTGTAATACCAGCTGAGCGGCTTCAGTAATACTCATAAAATATCGCGACACATCGGGATGCGTCACCGTAACTGGGCCACCAGACTCGATCTGCTCCCTAAATAAAGGCACCACAGAACCTGACGAACCCAGCACGTTACCGAAACGCACGATGCAAAACTGTGTCGATGTCTCCCGTTGCGCCAGTCCCTGGACAATCAGTTCCGCGTAACGCTTTGACGCCCCCATGATATTAGCCGGGCGCACCGCTTTATCGGTTGAAACCAGAACAAAGGTTTCAACACCGGCGCGCTCAGCCGCAAGAGCTGCAAACCAGGTCCCCTCAACGTTGTTGGCAACACCCTCGGCCACATTATATTCCACCAAAGGGACGTGCTTGTAGGCCGCTGCGTGGTAAACCGTCTGCACCTTAAACGTTCTATATAGCGACTCTAGCTTACGCTCATCACGAACGGAGCCCAGTAGGGTCACAACAGGGAATCGATAGTCAGCCTCTTGGCAGAGCGCCTTAAGCTCCTGCTCAATGCTGTAAAGTGCAAATTCAGAAATATCGAGCAAAATCAGCTCTCGAGGGGCCGACGTCATGATCTGCCGACATAGCTCAGAGCCAATAGATCCCCCAGCTCCGGTCACCATAACAACCTTGTCATGAAGACAACTATCGATAAGCTCAGGATGTGGGGGCACCGGATCCCGACCCAACAAATCATCAAGGTCGACATCTTGAATTTGATTCACACTGGCTCTACCACCCACCAGCTCTGAAATCTTTGGCACAGTGCGAACATGTACGGGAATACCCACCAACGAATTGATGATTTCACGTCGACGATCTGGGGAAGCAGAAGGTACTGCCAATAACACCTGGGCAATTTTTTGATCTTTGACTATGGACTCTATCGCCTCAGAGGGATAAACCGGACGACCATTGATCACCGTATTGCGAAAGGCCACGTCATCATCCACGAATGCGTAGACGTCGTAGGTGGCTCCATGGTTCAAGGCATGTAACAACTGCCGGCCTGATTCACCGGCACCGTAAATAAGCACTTTTCTCGAGCCTCGCTCGGAGGACGCTTGATAGAAAGCTCGCGTTACCAAACGAACGCCACCCGTCCCGAAAAACAGAAGCAACCAGAATATACCGGGCGCCGAAGGTGCAACATCGAGTTCCCAGTAGAAGCTCGCTGCAGCAAAACCCACGGCCACAAGCGTTACCGCCCCGACCAAATCCCATACGGCGTGGGCACCCATGTGCCGGACAAGGGATCGGTAAAGACCACGGCCTACAAAGACTGTTATCGAAAAACAGACAACCCCCAGAAACACAAGAAGTTCAAGGACATTTGCAGGAAATAATGGACGATCGTAACCGACACTGGTCCCCCCAATAAGGGCCAGGCAAACCAGACATAAATCAGTGACCAGCAGCACCGAGAACCTTAAATTTCGTGATGGACGCCATCCCACGACAGCTGGTTGTGTTTCCCTGCCGTGGACAGTTTCAGAATGGGACCGGTCTATACGCTGCGTAAAATGCTTTACCATTGAACCGACATATCCTTAATGCAATACGCTGGTCTTTTGCCCAGACAAAACCAGCTACGGTGCGGACTGGGCAGTTTACGAGTTGCGGCGGCTGTATACCACCAATAACAATGAAGGAATTGCCGAAAAAATTACCGCAAAAACCGGGGAATAAGGTCCGAAAGTTGCCCATAAAGCCATCGGAACCTGCCATAAAACCTGAATTATCAAGAGTCCCCCGTTCACAGCAAGTGGAGACCCTGTAATCTGCATCAAGCGTTGATAACCATGTTCCCTATGGCCCTGTGTTGGCGATTGACCCTGGACTAACCGAATCAGCAGCGTGCAGGTAGCATCAACCACGAAGGGCATCATCATAATCAACCATACCGCGCCAAGTCGACTATCTTGACCCACGGCATACAGACCGACCCAACCCAAGTAGAAGCCCAGGAACACGGCCCCGCTATCGCCCATAAAAATACTAGCGGGTGGCCAATTACGCCATAGGAAAGGCAGTAAGGCCCCTGCAAGCACAAGCGTTAGATGTGTTATTCCTGAGACTTCTGGTATGAACAAACTGATACCTGCCAGGCTCAGGCAAACACACAGGGCTTGAGTAACGACGAAGCCGTCTAGGCCATCCATAAAATTAACGAGATTGATGGTCCAGCCCAGAGCGAGTACAGCCAACCCCATAATGAGTAAGTGAGCCGTTCCTATTAGCGATATCACCGCGAATGTCGAGACAGATAGGTAAGCAAAGAAGCGCACCCAGGGGGGTAATGTAAAACGGTCGTCAACCAAACCCACCGCAGCAATCAGTAATCCACAGCCTTGCAGAACAAAAAGTGATGACGGTTTTCCACTGCCAAGGGCGCTTGGCACAAATAGCGCCAGGTTCACTGACAGAGCAAAGCAAATACCCGCCCCAACCGGCATGGGGGCTCGATGGGCGCTGCGGGCATTGGGCACATCAACAAAACCCCACCCTGGCGCCAATCGGCGAAAACACGCCAGAAGCAACACCGACAGAAAAAAAGCTACAGCGACAGCAATCATCAATGTGCACTCTCAGCTGCAGTAGACTTCAGCAATCGCTCTAGCGACCACACAGGACTGTTGAAAGGCTGAGCAGTTTCGCCACACCAATACCTTCCACCTAAAGAACTGGCTAAAGCCTGTGCCTGACGAAGTGGCAAAATGGCTAAACACATTAACAGTCCGCGCCATAGCGGGGCTGGTAAAGTCACAGTCGTTTTATTAGCAACAGCCCTTCCAATTCGAAAAGCCGAGTAACACTGACCATCTGTCACCGCTAATGGCTGCTCTATAACCTCGTGTCTCTCTCCCGAACGCCAAAGCAACGAAACAATAAGCGCGACGAGATCGGGACGCGCCACCAAGCTGCGATGCCCTGTCGTAGGCAAGGATATCGGCAATAGGCGCTGCCATCTCTTCAATGTAGCAAGATTTGCCGTGAGTGCTCGATCATAAACAAGCGCAGGCCTGAGTATGACGAGTTCGCTTTGGCTGGTACCCATCAAGTTTGCGAGGGCAATTTCAGCCTGCCACTTCGAAGCTGCGTAAAGTGATACTGGCTTTGGTAGTGCAGTAGCCCGGACGCCTGGATCTAGCGTACTCGCAGGCACAACATTAAGGGTGCTCAGAAAAATAAA
>Ga0213863_10001211_pt1 | contig 19131 bp, 12 predicted proteins | sample PICome_8_FD_160128 | JGI IMG/M metagenome (GOLD analysis project Ga0213863, IMG submission 160128) | Coastal seawater microbial communities near Pivers Island, North Carolina, United States - PICO497 | ecosystem: Environmental > Aquatic > Marine > Coastal | place: USA: North Carolina... | reverse complement strand
CACCGAAGTTAAGGCTATTGAAGGTGAAGTCCATGGTGGAATGCGCGACGTTCGGCCAGCAGATGATGATGCGCCATTTTCCGCGCTAGCCTTTAAAATTGCGACTGACCCTTTTGTGGGAACGCTTACCTTTATGCGTGTTTACTCGGGCAAGCTAGAGAGCGGTACGGCAATTTATAACTCGGTTAAAATGAAACGTGAGCGTGTTGGTCGAATGGTGCAGATGCATTCCAACAGCCGTGAAGAAGTTAAAGAAGTCCTTGCCGGTGACATTGTTGCTGCAATTGGCCTTAAAGACGTCACGACCGGAGACACGCTGTGTGCTGAAAACGGAAAAATTGTACTTGAGCGAATGGAATTCCCCGAGCCAGTTATTTCTGTGGCAGTTGAGCCAAGGTCACAAGCGGACCAAGAAAAAATGGGAGTGGCCCTAGGAAAGTTGGCTCAAGAAGACCCCTCGTTTAAAGTTAAAACAGATGAAGAAAGTGGCCAAACAATTATTTCGGGGATGGGTGAGCTCCACCTAGATATCCTAGTCGACCGAATGCGCCGTGAATTTTCTGTGGAAGCAAATATTGGTAAGCCACAGGTAGCCTACCGTGAAACAATCCTCAACAACTGTGAAATTGAAGGTAAGTTTATTCGGCAGTCGGGAGGTCGCGGTCAATATGGGCATGTTTGGCTTAAGTTTGAACCCGCTGAAGATACTGGTGCCGAGGGTCTCGAGTTTGTTAATGAAATTGTCGGCGGCTCAGTGCCTCGAGAGTTTATTCCTGCTGTGAGTAAGGGGATTGAAGAGCAGATGCAAAATGGTGTTCTAGCGGGCTATCCATTACTGGGTGTAAAGGCTACGCTTTATGACGGCTCTTTCCATGATGTGGATTCATCGGAAGTGGCATTTAAGATCGCCGCCTCCATGGCTACCAAAAAATTGGCTGAAGAGGGTGGTGCAGTTTTACTAGAGCCAATGATGACGGTTGAAGTGGTGACTCCTGAAGAAAACATGGGTGATGTAGTGGGCGACCTAAATCGTCGTCGCGGTATTATCCATGGTATGGATGAAAACCCATCGGGTAAGGTAGTCAATGCTGAGGTACCCTTGGCGGAAATGTTTGGTTATGCCACTGATCTGCGATCGGCCACCCAGGGCCGTGCCACCTTTACGATGGAATTTGATAAATATGCAGAAGCGCCAAAGAATGTTTCAGATGCGATTATTTCTAAAAACATGGGCTAATAACTTAAGTGTAAACAGTTAACATTTTTCATAGATAATAAAAAACCCCGCTAGAAGTAGCGGGGTTTTTTGATACAGCAGAGCTAAGTGATTACTTGGCAGCTTTAAGTTCCTTAGCGGCAGCAATAACCTCAGTAGCAATGTTTTGCGGGCAAGGCATATAGTGAGCAAATTCCATAGAGAACTGGCCACGGCCTGATGTCATAGTCCGCAAGTGACCAATGTAGCCAAACATTTCAGAAAGAGGTACATCAGCTTTAATTCGAACGCCTGTTACACCAGCTTCCTGATCCTTGATCATGCCGCGACGACGATTTAGATCACCAATTACATCACCCACATGATCTTCTGGTGTAAATACATCGACCTTCATGATTGGCTCAATAATTTGTGGCCCAGCTTTAGGCATAGATTGACGGAAAGCACCTTTAGCAGCGATTTCAAATGCTACAGCCGAGGAATCAACTGCGTGGAAAGCACCATCATAGAGTTCAACTTCAACGTCCAGAACTGGGTAGCCCGCTAGAGGACCCTCATCCATCATGCCTTTAAAGCCCTTCTCAATCGCTGGGAAGAATTCTTTAGGTACGTTACCGCCAACAACCTTTGATGAAAACATAAAGCCAGAACCTGGCTCGCCAGGACGTATGAAGTAGTCGATCTTACCAAACTGACCAGAACCACCAGACTGCTTCTTATGCGTATAGCTATCTTCAACCGGCATAGTGATGGTTTCACGATAGGCAACCTGAGGCTCACCAACGATTAGATCAACACCATAGGTGCGGTTAAGGATGTCGACCTTAATGTCTAAGTGAAGCTCTCCCATGCCTTTAAGGATAGTCTCACCAGAATCAATGTCAGTCTCAACACGGAACGAAGGATCTTCAGCAATCATCTTACCAATCGCTACACCCATCTTCTCAGAACCGCCTTTATCTTTCGGCTTAACAGAAATCGAGATTACCGGATCAGGAAAGATCATAGGCTCAAGTGTACAAGGATGTTTAGCGTCACATAATGTATGACCTGTTTGAACGTTTTTCATGCCTACAATAGCAATAATGTCGCCAGCCTGAGCGCGATCAATTTCATTGCGGTCATCGGCATGCATTTCAACCATGCGGCCGATACGCTCAGTTTTGCCAGTGAAAGAGTTAAGGATAGTAGTCCCTTTCTCTAGTACGCCTGAATAGATACGTACAAAAGTAAGAGCACCAAAGCGGTCATCCATAATCTTAAAAGCTAATGCTTTAAGCGGCTCTTCAGTAGATACGTTAGCAAACTCACCATTCTCATTACCATCTTCGTCAGTCAGCGGTTGCGGCTTAACATCGGTTGGGCAAGGCAGGTAATCAACTACTGCATCCAATACCATCTGAACGCCTTTGTTCTTAAATGCAGAACCACAGTAGGTAGGGAAGAAGTCCAGAGCGATAGTACCTTTGCGGATACAACGCTTAACGTCATCAATAGAAGGCTCTTCACCTTCCATATAGGCCATTAGCAAATCATCGTCCTGCTCAAGGGCAGTTTCGATCATCATTTCACGGTACTCTTCAACCTTGTCAACCATATCGGCAGGGATATCAACAACTTCAAAGTTTTCTGGAAGACCAGTGTCATCCCAGACGAATGCTTTACGCTCAAGCAGATCAACCAGGCCGATGAAATTTTCTTCAACACCGATTGGTAGGCACATAACCAGCGGGTTAGCGCCTAGAACATTCTTCACCTGACCAACAACGCGCAAAAAGTCTGCACCCATACGATCTAGTTTATTGACGAAAATAATTCTCGCGACTTCAGATTCATTAGCGTAACGCCAATTTGTTTCTGATTGAGGCTCAACACCACCAGAACCACAGAATACACCCACGCCACCATCTAGGACCTTGAGAGAGCGATAAACTTCAACAGTGAAGTCAACGTGCCCGGGGGTATCGATGATGTTTAAGCGGTGATCCTTCCAGAAGCAGGTAGTTGCAGCTGACTGAATGGTAATGCCGCGTTCCTGTTCCTGTTCCATGAAATCAGTTGTTGCTGCACCATCATGAACTTCACCGGTTTTGTGAATTTTACCGGTGAGTTTTAGAATTCTTTCGGTTGTTGTGGTCTTGCCCGCGTCAACGTGGGCGAAGATGCCAATATTTCTGTAATTCGTTAAATCTGTCATTTTTTTACTCGGCTATCTTGACTATTTATGGGATATAAAAACGCGCGTGAGTATACAGGATATTTTTCAAAGAGCGCATAAAATATTGAGCATTTCTGCTTTAAAAGTATAAGTTTTGCAAAAAAAACACGAAAAATGGATAAAAAGCATAAAAAAAGGGACTTTTTGCACCTTAAAAGTTGACTCTTAAAAATCCCAGTATAAGATTGCGTTCCTTACGCGCTCGAGCTTTTTAATTTGCCCGAGTTGCCCAAAAATTATTGAGTAATAGTGATTCGCTTTTGTTGAGGAGACTCTAAGATGTCAAAAGAAAAATTTGAAAGAAATAAGCCGCACGTTAACGTAGGCACAATTGGCCACGTTGACCATGGTAAAACGACCTTAACGGCGGCGATGACGCGCGTTTGTGCTGAAGTATACGGCGGCGAGATGAAAGCCTTCGATCAGATTGATAATGCGCCAGAAGAAAGAGAGCGCGGTATTACGATCTCAACTGCTCACGTTGAGTATGATTCAACGATTCGTCACTACGCACACGTAGATTGCCCGGGTCACGCGGATTACGTTAAGAACATGATTACTGGTGCTGCTCAGATGGACGGCGCTATTTTGGTATGTGGTGCGACTGATGGCCCAATGCCACAGACTCGTGAGCACATCCTATTGTCACGTCAGGTAGGTGTACCTTACGTATTAGTATTCTTGAACAAAGCTGACCTTCTTGCAGAAGACTGTGGTGGTGTTGGTTCAGAAGAGTACACAGAGATGCTAGAGCTAGTTGAGATGGAGCTTCGTGAGTTGCTTGATCTTTATGAGTTCCCTGGTGACGATACTCCTATTATTGTTGGTTCAGCGCTAATGGCGTTGGAAGGAAAAGACGACAACGAGCTAGGTACTACAGCAGTAACTAAGTTGGTTGAAGCGTTAGACGCATACATTCCTGAGCCAGTACGAGCGATTGATCAGCCATTCTTGATGCCAATTGAAGATGTATTCTCAATTGCGGGCCGAGGCACGGTAGTAACAGGTCGAGTTGAGCGCGGTGTTATTAAGGTTGGTGAAGAGATTGAGATTATTGGTATTGCAGCGACAGAGAAGACGACATGTACGGGCGTTGAGATGTTCCGTAAGTTGTTGGATGAGGGTCGTGCAGGTGAGAACGTAGGTGTATTGCTACGTGGTACTAAGCGTGAAGAAGTTCAGCGTGGTCAGGTATTGGCTCATGTTGGTTCTGTTAAGCCACACACCAAGTTCACTTCAGAGATTTATGTGTTGTCTAAAGATGAAGGTGGTCGTCATACGCCATTCTTTAAAGGCTACCGTCCACAGTTTTACTTCCGTACTACTGACGTTACAGGTGCTTGTGAATTACCAGCAGGAACAGAGATGGTAATGCCAGGTGACAACGTTCAGATGGAAGTTGAATTGATTCACCCAATTGCGATGGAAGAAGGTCTTCGTTTTGCAATTCGTGAAGGCGGCCGCACAGTAGGTGCTGGTGTTGTAGCTAAAATCATCGACTAAGATTTTAGTTGTTGTAAGGCATGTAGCCGAGGCATTTTTGATGTCTCGGCTTAGCTGTCAGTAAGGGTAATGTAAAAAAAGTAGGTTATAGGCCAGTAGTTCAATTGGTAGAGCACCGGTCTCCAAAACCGGCTGTTGGGGGTTCGAGTCCCTCCTGGCCTGCCATACACAGAGCGTAAGGTTGACATTGGTAATGAGTGAAATAGTAGAAGAAAAGCAGTTTCAGTTAGATTGGCTTAAGTGGTTAGTAGTAGGTGCTTTGGTTGCTGGAGCAATCTATGGCAACTGGTACTATTCGGCAGAGTCGGTTCTTTACCGGGTTATTGCTCTAATTGTAGTTGCACTGGTTGCGGGCTTTGTTGCTGCGCAAACTTCTAAAGGTGCGGCTATTGTTGAGCTTGCTATTGGTGCTCGCACTGAATGGCGCAAGGTTGTATGGCCAACTAAGCAAGAGCGTAATCAAACAACTATGATCGTTGTGGTTGTGATTTTATTAATGGCTATCGCTCTTTGGGGAATTGATTCTCTGTTGAGCTGGCTTGCTTCACTGATAATGGGCTAGGAGTACTAGATGTCAAAACGTTGGTATGTAGTTCACGCCTATTCGCTATATGAGAAGAAAGTAGCAGCGGCAATCCAAGAGCGTGCAGAGCTGAATGGTTTGCAGGATAAGTTTGGCGAAATTCTTGTTCCTACCGAAGAGGTAGTTGAGATGAGAGACGGTCAAAAGCGCACCAGTGAAAGAATGTTTTTTCCAGGCTATGTTTTAGTCAACATGGAACTAGATGACGATACTTGGCATCTCATTAAAGAGACGCCAAGAGTGATGGGCTTTATCGGTGGTAAAGCGGATAAGCCAGCACCCATATCTGATAAAGAGGCTGATCTAATTCTTCAGCGTGTGCATGACTCGGAAGAGGCGCCACGTCCTAAGACCATGTTTGAGCCTGGTGAGATGGTACGTGTTACCGACGGTCCGTTTAATGACTTTAATGGCACTGTTGAAGAAGTAAATTATGAAAAGAGCAAACTGCGTGTTGCAGTATCGATCTTCGGACGATCTACACCGGTTGAGCTAGAGTTCACTCAGGTAGAAAAAGCCTGATTTAGAATGTAAGGTTAGGTTGGCAATGGTGCTGACCTATCGGGGAGCCAAAGAAAGCAAAGCTGTTCTGCAGTGGTGCTGGAGGCGTTAACTACCCATAATAGGAGAGAGTAATGGCTAAAAAAGTTACAGCCTACATTAAGTTGCAGGTGCCTGCAGGACAGGCAAACCCAAGTCCACCGGTTGGTCCAGCGTTGGGTCAGCACGGTGTAAATATTATGGAATTCTGTAAAGGTTTCAATGCCCAAACTCAGGGTATAGAGCCTGGAGCACCTGTTCCGGTAATTATTACTGTCTATGCAGACCGTAGTTTTACCTTCGAAATGAAAACACCACCTGCTTCTTTCTTGCTTAAGAAAGCTGCTGGTCTTAAGAGTGGTTCAGGTCGTCCGAATACTGAGAAAGTGGGTAGTGTAACTCGCGCTCAGCTAGAAGAAATTGTAAAAACAAAAGAGCCGGACCTTACAGCAGCCGATATGGATGCTGCGGTTCGAACTATTGCTGGTTCAGCCCGCTCAATGGGCATAGAAACGGAGGGCGTGTAAGTGGCTAAATTATCAAAGCGCCGTCGTGCGATTAATGAAAAAGTAGAGCTAGGTAAAGTTTACCAAGCGAGTGAAGCATTCAGTCTGCTTAAAGAGCTTTCTACAGTTAAGTTCTCTGAAACTGTTGATGTTGCCATTAACCTAGGTATTGATTCTCGTAAATCAGACCAGGTTGTTCGTGGTGCAACAACTCTGCCAAATGGCTCGGGTAAAGATATACGCGTATGTGTATTTGCTCAGGGTGATGCGGCGGAAGCAGCAAAAGCTGCGGGTGCTGAGCTGGTGGGTATGGAAGAGCTTGCCGAAGAGATCAAAGGCGGAAAAATGGATTTTGACGTAGTTATTGCTGCGCCAGATGCCATGCGTGTTGTGGGTCTTCTTGGTAAGGTTCTTGGGCCACGCGGTCTGATGCCTAACCCTAAATCTGGCACTGTAACGCCAGATGTAGCTACTGCAGTTAAGAATGCAAAAGCGGGTCAGGTTCGTTTCCGTGCTGACAAAAATGGCATTATTCACGGTGGTATCGGAATTTTGGCATTTGACGCAGATGCACTGCAAAAGAATTTAGAAGCACTTATGACTGATGTTCATAAAGCTAAACCGGCTTCTGCAAAAGGGATATACATCAAGAAGATTACTATTTCTTCTACGATGGGTCCTGGATTAGTTATTGATCAGGCCTCTTTAGGCGCTTGATTATAGGCAGCGTTAGCTGTCGAACAGACTTTGGGGTCTGAGAATTGTTGTTTAATTCTTGGGCCGTCAAAGACCGTAGGTTCCTTCGGGAATAATAAGTTGAAACTGTTTTAAAGCATTGACAGCTTCCCTACGCAGGCGGTGAGCCCAGACCAGAAATTTTGGTATGAATTCACCTTTGGTGGTTGAGAGTTTTTCTCAACTGTAACTTAGGTAAATCGAGGAGATTTATCGTGGCATTAAATCTCGATGACAAGAAAGCAATCGTTGCTGAAGTGAACGAGACAGCCGCCCAGGCTATGTCCTTGGTGATCGCAGACGCCCGTGGCGTTGACGTAACCGACATGAATGCCCTTCGAGCTAAGGCTCGTGCAGAAAACGTGCAATTGCGCGTAGTCCGCAACACCTTAGCAAAGAGAGCGTTCGCAGATACTGACTACGCATGCGTAGACGATGTATTGGTCGGACCGTCATTATTTGCTTTCTCTATGGAAGATCCGGGTGCGGCAGCGCGTTTATTCAAAGACTTCGCGAAAGAAAACGAAGAATTTGAAGTGAAGGCGTTGTCGGTTGGTGGACAGCTACTAGCGAGTGAACAGCTTGATGTTCTAGCTACGTTGCCTACCTTAGAACAGGCCCTTGGCATGTTGGCTGGCGTAACTCTTGCTCCTGTCACTAAGTTGGTTCGTACTCTTAACGAGATACCAACTAAGACGGCACGAGTAGTTTCTGCAGTTCGTGATGCAAAACAGGAAGCCGCATAAGCGACTTCATGGTAAACAGATAAATTAGGAGGCTAAAATGGCCCTTTCAAATGAAGATATTTTGAACGCAATCGCTGAAATGAGCGTAATGGATGTAGTAGAGCTTGTTAGTGCAATGGAAGAAAAATTTGGTGTATCTGCTCAAGCGGCTGTTGCTGCTGTAGCTGCCCCAGCTGCTGGCGGCGAAGCTGCTGCTGCGGCTCAGACCGAATTTGACGTTGTTCTATCTGCTGTAGGCGACAAGAAAGTTAATGTGATTAAAGCAGTTCGTGCAATCACAGGTCTTGGTCTTAAAGAAGCTAAAGAAATGGTTGATGGTGCTCCATCTACTATTAAAGAAGCTGCTTCTAAAGACGATGCAGAAGAAGCGAAGAAGCAATTGGAAGAAGCAGGCGCAACAGCTGAGCTTAAATAGGTTGCTGTCTCGCATGCCTGAATTTTCAGGCTGGGCTGAGGGGGATATCCCTTCAGCCCTTTCTTGCTTGTAAGTAGGGGTATTTATAAGCAGAACGATCTTGAGATTGTCTCTTGATCACCAATTCAATACAGAACTGTCCCGAGGAATATAGATGGCTTACTCCTTCACAGAGAAGAAACGTATCCGCAAGAGCTTTGGCAAGTTGCCAGACGTCATGGATTTGCCTTATTTATTGGCAATTCAACTTGATTCCTATAAAAATTTTACACAGGCTGGTGTGGCTTTGGAAGATCGAAAGCACACGGGCTTGCACGCTGCATTAAAGTCGATTTTCCCTATCGTGGGATACTCTGGGCATGCTGCCCTTGAGTATGTCGACTACGTTTTAGGTAAGCCTGCCTTTGACGTTGAAGAATGTAAGTTGCGCGGTGTGACCTTTTCCGTACCCTTAAGAGTACGGGTTCGCTTGGTAATCTATGATAAAGAATCTACCAATAAAGCGATCAAAGATATTCGCGAGCAAGAAGTTTATCTTGGCGAAATCCCTCTAATGACTGATAACGGTACCTTTATTATTAATGGTACCGAGCGTGTTATCGTATCTCAGCTTCATAGAGCGCCGGGCGTGGTATTTGACCACGACAAAGGTAAAACTCACTCGTCAGGTAAGCTGTTGTATACAGCGCGTGTTATTCCTTACCGTGGTTCATGGCTGGACTTTGAGTTTGATCCAAAAGATCTTCTTTTTGTTCGAATTGACCGTCGCAGAAAGCTACCAGTAACTATCCTGTTAAGAGCTTTAGGCTATAACTCTGAAGAAATTCTTGGGATGTTCTTTGATACTAGTACTTTCCACTATAAGAAAGGTGAGTACAGTCTTGATCTTGATCCTGAGCGTCTTCGTGGTGAAATTGCGGTGTTCGATATCGTCGACAAGAAAGGCACAGTTGTTGTTGCCAAAGGTCGCCGTATTACAGCAAGACATATTCGCCAGCTAGAGAAAGGCAAGGTCACTACTCTTGCTGTTACCAGTGAATACTTGGTAGGTCGAGCTTCAGCGAAAGATATTGCTGATCCCAAAACTGGTGAATTGTTACTTGAGTGTAATGCTGAGTTAACAGAAGAAAATCTAGCGGCTTTTAATGATGCGGGTATCAAGGAAATTGAAACCCTTTATACCAACGACCTAGATTGTGGTTCATTTATTTCGGATACCTTGCGAACAGATCCCTCAAAGACTCAGCTTGAGGCTATGATTGAGATTTACCGCATGATGCGTCCAGGTGAGCCGCCAACTAAAGAGTCAGCGGAAAATCTATTCTTCAATCTTTTCTTCAACCTAGAGCGCTATGATCTTTCTGCTGTAGGCCGTATGAAATTCAACCGTCGTTTAGATCGACCATCAGAAGAGGGTGCAGGCATCCTTTATGATCAGCGATTCTACTCAACCGTTAAAAGCGATGAAGCTAAAGAATTGCAGGAAAAATATGGCGAAGGCTCAGATATTGTTGATGTGATTAAAACATTGATTGAGATTCGTAACGGTAAAGGTGCCGTGGATGATATTGATCATCTGGGTAACCGACGTGTTCGTTCTGTTGGCGAGATGGCTGAAAACCAATTCCGTGTTGGTTTGGTTCGTGTTGAGCGCGCTGTTAAAGAGCGTCTTGGTGTTGCCGAGTCTGAGCAGCTTATGCCTCAGGATCTTGTGAATGCTAAGCCGGTCGCTGCTGCTATTAAAGAGTTCTTTGGTTCAAGTCAGCTGTCTCAGTTTATGGATCAAAACAACCCGCTTTCAGAAGTGACGCACAAACGTCGTGTGTCAGCTTTAGGGCCGGGTGGTCTGACTCGTGAGCGTGCTGGTTTTGAGGTGCGAGATGTGCATCCAACTCACTACGGTCGCGTATGTCCAATTGAAACGCCAGAGGGACCAAACATTGGTTTGATTAACTCTTTGGCAACCTATGCTCGCACTAACAATTACGGCTTTATTGAAGCACCATACCGTAAAGTTATTAACGGCAAGGTTAGCGATGAGATTGAATACTTATCAGCTATTAATGAGTCTCAGTACGTAATTGCACAGGCTTCTGCGAAGCTAGATGGCAAAGGTAAGTTTGTTGAAGACATGGTGGCTGTGCGTCATCTCAATGAATTTACAGTTAAAGGGCCAGATGAAATTGAATATATGGATGTTTCGCCGCGTCAGGTAGTATCTGTGGCTGCATCTTTGATTCCTTTCCTAGAGCATGATGATGCAAACCGTGCATTGATGGGCTCGAACATGCAGAGACAGGCTGTTCCTACTCTCAGGGCTGAAACGCCGTTGGTAGGTACAGGGATCGAGCGCACCGTAGCAAGTGATTCTGGTGTTTGTGAGGTTGCACGTCGCGGCGGTGTTATCGAGAGTGTTGACTCTGCCCGTATTGTTGTAAGAGTTGGTGATAAAGAAGTCGAGTCAGGTGAAGCTGGTGTAGATATCTACAACCTAACCAAGTATACCCGATCTAACCAAAACACCTGTATTAATCAGCGTCCAATCGTCAAGCAGGGTGATACTGTTTCACGTGGCGATGTACTGGCAGACGGTCCATCGGTTGATTTGGGTGAGCTAGCACTAGGGCAAAATATGCGTATCGCATTTATGCCCTGGAATGGTTATAACTTTGAAGATTCGATTCTTATTTCTGAGCGCGTGGTTCAAGAAGATCGTTTCACTACGATTCATATTCAAGAACTTACCTGTGTGGCGCGTGATACCAAGTTAGGGTCTGAAGAAATTACTTCAGATATCCCAAATGTTGGTGAAGCTGCATTAGGTCGTCTAGATGAGTCGGGTATTGTTCACATCGGTGCTGAAGTTGTTGCTGGCGATATTCTCGTTGGTAAGGTAACGCCTAAGGGTGAAACCCAGCTGACACCGGAGGAAAAACTTCTGCGTGCAATCTTTGGCGAGAAGGCTTCTGATGTTAAAGACACTTCACTACGTGTACCAAGCAGTATTAAAGGAACCGTTATTGATGTTCAGGTCTTTACTCGTGACGGCCTTGAGAAAGATCAGCGATCTCAGGATATTGAGAAAGCTGCTCTAAACCAGTATCGCAAAGATCTTAATGACGAATATCGCATTATTGAAAATGCAACATTGGGTCGTTTGTTCAATGCGCTTAAGGGTAACAAAGTAGTTAAGGCTACTGACCTTAAGAAAGGTGCTGAGCTTACTCCGGAAGCTGTTGCTGAATTCAAGGCTGACGATTGGTTCGCAATTCGCATGCAAGATGCAGAGCTTAATGAGTTGATTTCTGGTGCTCAGGATCAACTGGCAGAGCGAAGAGCTGATCTTGATGCGCGCTTTGATGAAAAGAGCGGCAAGCTTAAAAGCGGTGATGACCTAGCACCTGGCGTACTAAAAACAGTTAAGGTTTATTTGGCTGTTAAGCGTCGTATCCAGCCTGGCGATAAGATGGCCGGACGACATGGTAACAAAGGGGTTATTTCGGTTATCAAGCCGGTTGAAGATATGCCCTATGACGAAAATGGCGAGCCAGTGGATATTGTTTTGAATCCACTAGGTGTACCTTCTCGAATGAATGTGGGTCAGGTTTTAGAGACTCATATGGGTATGGCTGCTAGAGGTTTGGGCGTTAAGATTGATGCAATGCTCAAGCAGCAGGCAAAAACTGCTGAGGTCCGTAAGTTCCTTCAAGAGATTTATGATGTTGGCGATACAGTGTATGGCACTGATATCAAAGAACTGAATGATTCTGAGGTTATGGAGCTAGCTGGAAACCTAAGAAAAGGTGTTCCAATCGCTACCCCAGTATTTGATGGTGCAAGTGAAGTTGAGTTGAAGCAATTATTAACTCTTGCGGACCTTCCAGAAAGTGGACAGGTGGTGCTTCATGATGGACGTACCGGAGACAAGTTTGATAGGCCAGTCACAGTAGGCTACATGTATATGTTGAAACTCAACCACTTGGTTGATGACAAAATGCATGCACGGTCAACAGGGTCATACAGCTTGGTTACTCAGCAACCGCTGGGTGGTAAGGCGCAGTTTGGTGGTCAAAGATTTGGTGAGATGGAGGTATGGGCACTTGAAGCATATGGTGCAGCTTATACTCTACAAGAAATGCTCACCGTTAAGTCTGATGACGTCAACGGTCGAACTAAGATGTACAAAAATATTGTGGATGGTGATCATAGAATGGAACCTGGCATGCCGGAATCATTCAATGTATTGGTTAAAGAAATCCGCTCACTCGGCATTAATGTCGAGCTGGAAAACGAATAAGCACTATATTGCTTACTGACCGCTGGGGCTCCTTAGGAGTCTCGGCTCATTCAGTCACTGGAGGATAAGCCTTGAAAGACTTAGTCAATCTACTCAAGCAGCAAGAGCAGAATACAGAGTTCGATAATATTCGAATTGGTCTAGCATCACCTGAAATGATCCGTTCATGGTCATTTGGTGAAGTTAAAAAGCCTGAAACGATTAATTACCGTACATTTAAGCCCGAAAGAGAAGGTCTATTTTGTGCCAAGATTTTTGGTCCAATAAAAGATTATGAGTGTCTCTGCGGCAAATATAAGCGAATGAAGCACCGCGGCATTGTCTGTGAGAAATGTGGTGTTGAGGTTACGCTAACCAAGGTACGTCGTGAACGTATGGGTCATATTGAATTGGCCTGTCCTGTTGCGCATATCTGGTTCTTAAAATCATTGCCATCTCGTATCGGTTTAATGCTCGATATGACTTTGCGTGAAATTGAGCGCGTACTCTACTTTGAATCATTCGTGGTTACTGAGCCTGGCCTTACTACTTTAGAAAAAGGTCAGCTTTTAACCGATGAAGAATACTACGACGCACTTGAAGAGTTCGGTGATGAGTTTTCTGCCGCTATGGGTGCAGAAGCGATTCAGTCGTTACTTAAAGAAGTTAATCTTGATGACGAGATTGCAGATATTCGTGAGGAAATTCCGAATACTAAATCTGAAACTAAGATTAAGAAATTTTCAAAGCGTCTCAAACTATTAGAAGCATTCCATGGTTCGGGTAACAAGCCTGAGTGGATGGTATTGGAAGTACTTCCAGTATTACCGCCAGACTTACGTCCGCTAGTACCTTTGGATGGTGGTCGTTTTGCGACCTCTGATCTTAATGATCTGTATCGTCGAGTCATTAACCGTAATAATCGTTTAAAGCGTCTGCTTGATCTAAGCGCGCCAGACATTATTGTGCGTAACGAAAAACGTATGCTGCAAGAATCAGTTGATGCCTTGCTAGATAACGGTCGTCGCGGAAGAGCGATTACTGGTTCTAACAAGCGTCCGCTTAAATCTTTAGCCGATATGATTAAAGGTAAGCAGGGTCGTTTCCGTCAGAACCTTCTAGGTAAGCGAGTTGATTACTCAGGACGTTCGGTAATTGTTGTTGGTCCTACGCTAAAATTGCATCAGTGCGGTCTTCCAAAGCGTATGGCTCTTGAATTATTCAAGCCATTTATTTTCAGTAAGCTTTCACTACGTGGTCTTGCGACTACCGTTAAAGCGGCGAAGAAAATGGTTGAGCGTGAAGAAGCTGTAGTATGGGATATCTTGGACGAAGTGATTCGCGAGCATCCGGTATTACTCAACCGTGCACCAACACTTCACAGGCTGGGTATTCAAGCATTTGAACCCGTTCTAATTGAAGGTAAAGCTATTCAGTTACACCCCTTAGTTTGTGCGGCTTATAACGCTGACTTTGATGGTGATCAGATGGCGGTTCACGTGCCGCTAACTATTGAAGCGCAGATGGAATCGCGCGCCTTGATGATGTCGACTAATAATGTTCTTTCGCCAGCTTCTGGTGATCCGATTATTGTACCCTCTCAGGATGTTGTACTGGGCCTATATTATATGACTCGCGATCGAGTTAACGCTCGCGGTGAAGGCATGGTCTTCTCTGATGTGCGTGAAGTATCGCGCGCTTATTATTCAGGCAATGTTGATCTTCAGGCTCGCGTTAAAGTTCGTATTATTGAAAAGTTGCTTGATAAAGCAACGGGCGAGCTTAATTCAGAACAAAAAATTGTTGATACCACCATTGGTCGTGCCTTGCTTTGGGAAGTTGTTCCTGCAGGCCTGCCTTTTGAAATGGTCAACAAGCCTATGGTTAAGAAGGCGATCTCGCAAATCATTAACGAGTGCTACCGAAATGTTGGCCTTAAAGATACGGTAATTTTTGCTGATAAGCTAATGTATACCGGCTTTAAGCATTCGACTACCTCAGGTGCCTCTATTGGTGTAAACGACTTCGTTATTCCAGATAGTAAAGATAAGATTATTGGCGCTGCCGAAGAGCAGGTCCGAGAAATCGAAAGTCAATTCTCTTCTGGTCTTGTTACTCAGGGCGAAAAATATAACAAAGTTATCGATATCTGGTCGCAAGCGAATGACCGTGTTGCTAAATCGATGATGGAAGGCATTAGTACTGAAATGGTTAAAAACCGTGACGGTGAAGATGAGAAACAAGATTCCTTCAACTCAGTATTTATCATGGCTGACTCTGGTGCTCGTGGTTCACCTGCTCAGATTCGACAGCTAGCGGGTATGCGTGGCTTGATGGCGCGTCCGGATGGCTCGATTATTGAAACACCGATCACGGCAAACTTCCGTGAAGGTCTAAGTGTACTTCAGTACTTTATTTCGACTCACGGTGCGCGTAAAGGTCTAGCCGATACAGCACTTAAGACCGCTAACTCTGGTTACCTAACTCGTCGTCTAGTCGATGTTGCACAGGATGTTGTTGTAACTGAAGTGGACTGTGGAACTGAAGACGGATTGTTAATGGCGCCAGTAATTGAAGGCGGTGACATTATTGAAAGTCTGGGTGATCGTATTCTTGGCCGTGTTGTAGCTAAGGACGTATTGAAACCTGGAACTGAAGAAGTTGTTGTGCCAGCCGGTACTATGGTTGATGAGCAGTGGGTTGTTCGTATTGAGAAGATGGGTATTGATGAAGTATTAGTTCGTTCACCGATCACCTGTACAGTAACTCATGGTATCTGTTCGGCCTGTTACGGCCGTGATTTGGCCCGTGGGCATGTTGTTAATCAGGGTGAAGCGGTTGGTGTTATTGCAGCGCAGTCAATTGGTGAGCCAGGAACACAGCTTACTATGCGTACTTTCCACATTGGTGGTGCGGCATCTCGAGCTTCTGCTGTAGATAGCATCAAAGTTAAGCAAGACGGTGTTGTACGCCTACTTAACCTTAAAACAGTTGAAAACAAAGATGGCCACCTTGTCGCAGTATCGCGCTCGGGTGAGCTAGCTGTTGCAGATGCTAATGGTCGTGAGCGTGAGCGTTATAAGCTTCCATATGGTGCTGTGATTAAAGTTAAAGATGCTGATCAGGTTGGTGCTGGTGATGTGGTTGCTAACTGGGATCCGCATACACACCCAATCGTATCTGAAGTTGCTGGTAAAGTAGCCTTCTCTGGAATGGAAGAAGGTCTAAGTATCCGCCAGCAAACAGACGATTTGACAGGTTTGACGAGCATTTCGGTTATTGATCCTAATGAGCGTCCAGCAGCGGGTAAAGACCTGAAGCCAATGATTACCTTGACTGATAAGAAAGGGAAAGAATTGATCTTCCCTAACTCTACAGTTCCTGCGCACTATCCACTACCTGCTAACGCAAGTGTGAATGTGACAGATGGCGACACTATTGGTATTGGTCAAATTATTGCACGTATTCCACAGGAATCAGGTGGTACTAAAGATATTACTGGTGGTCTTCCTCGAGTAGCTGATCTGTTTGAAGCGCGTAAGCCAAAAGATCCAGCAATTCTGGCCGAGATCACAGGTACGGTAACACTGGGTAAAGAAACCAAAGGTAAGTTACGTCTTATTATTACACCTGACGATGGTCAGCCGCTTGCAAACGGCAAGGCTCATTATGAAGAGCTTATTCCAAAGTGGCGTCAGCTGAGTGTGTTCGAGGGTGAGCATGTTGAGAAGGGTGAGGTTATCTCTGATGGACCGCCAACGCCACACGATATCTTGCGTCTTAAAGGTGTTAGTGAATTAGCCAAGTACATTGTTAATGAGATTCAAGATGTTTACCGTCTACAGGGTGTGAAGATCAATGATAAGCACGTTGAAACCATCACTCGTCAGATGTTGCGTAAAGTAGAGGTTACCGACATGGGTGACTCTAGCTTCATTCGTGGTGAGCAGGTTGAGTACCGTAAGATTCTTGAAGAAAACGAGAAATTACGTAGTGAAGATCGTCAACCAGCTAAGTTTGAAAGACAGCTACTGGGTATTACTAAAGCCTCGTTGGCAACAGACAGCTTTATCTCTGCTGCCTCGTTCCAGGAGACTACAAGAGTACTGACTGAAGCTGCGGTAACCGGTAAGGCTGATCCATTACGCGGATTGAAAGAAAATGTTGTTGTAGGTCGACTGATCCCAGCAGGTACGGGATTGGCATATCATGCAGAGCGTCGTAAGAAGCGCGTGGTCGAAGAAGATATGGCCATGAGTGCTGCTGATGTCGAAGCTGCGCTAAGTGAAGCGCTCAGTGCAGACCTAGCTGAAGAATAGGAGAAGTTAGCGTACATTTGCTAATTAAAACCCCAGCTTTTGAGTGCTTATTGCTGTGGTGGACAAATGTACGCTTGACTCCTTTAACTGCGGTATTTAGAATGCCGCTCCTCCTTGGTGTTAGAGGCTCGTTTGAGTTTCCATTGAGGGGTTAAACGCCCAACCTAGTTGGGTAAATTTTACATTTGGAGAAAATTGCATGGCAACGATCAACCAGTTGGTTCGTAAGCCGAGAAAACGCAAGGTAAGTAAAAGCGATGTTCCAGCACTTCAGGCCTGTCCGCAGCGTCGTGGTGTTTGTACTCGTGTATATACCACAACTCCGAAGAAGCCAAACTCTGCATTGCGTAAAGTTTGTCGTGTTCGCCTAACCAGTGGTTTTGAGGTTACCTCATACATTGGTGGTGAAGGCCACAACTTGCAAGAGCACAGTGTTGTGCTAATTCGTGGGGGTCGTGTAAAAGACTTACCAGGTGTTCGCTATCATACAGTTCGAGGTACTTTGGATACTGCCGGTGTTAATGGCCGTACTAAAAGACGTTCGAAGTATGGTACTAAGCGACCCAAGAGCTAAGCGTAATTTCGGATAAACAAACCAAGTAAGGCTAGGTTAAATTCCTAGGCAAACCTGAAGAGAAGGGCAAAACGATGCCAAGAAGAAGAGTAGTAGCAAAGCGTGAAATCTTACCGGATCCAAAATTCGGTGACATTACCCTCGCTAAATTTATGAACCACGTTATGGTCAGCGGTAAGAAATCAGTTGCTGAGCGGATTGTATATGGTGCGTTGGATCTTGTTGAACAACGCCTTAAGAAAAATCCCGTGGAAGTATTCCAAGAAGCTTTGGACAACGTAGCACCTATGGTCGAGGTTAAATCTCGCCGTGTAGGTGGTGCCACTTATCAAGTACCTGTTGAAGTTCGTCCATCGCGAAGAACTGCATTGGCTATGAGATGGTTGGTAGACTACGCCCGAGACCGTGGTGAGAAATCTATGCCGCAACGTCTAGCTGGTGAGCTGATCGATGCAGTTCAAGGCAAGGGTGGAGCCGTTAAGAAGCGTGAAGATGTACACCGTATGGCAGAAGCTAACAAGGCGTTCTCGCACTTCCGTTTCTAAGCTATACTTAGTAGTATTGTTCGTGAAAAGGCGGCTATTTTAGCCGCCTTTTTGCGCTTAAAAATAATAGTTTCAGAGGAAAAATTGTGGCCCGCAAAACCCCCATCAGTCGTTATCGTAATATTGGTATCTGTGCGCATGTTGACGCAGGTAAAACCACCACTACTGAGCGCGTACTTTTTTATACGGGTTTATCTCACAAAATAGGTGAGGTACATGACGGTGCTGCAACAATGGATTGGATGGAGCAAGAGCAAGAACGTGGTATTACCATTACCTCCGCCGCCACTACCTGTTTCTGGCGCGGTATGGACGCTCAGTTTCCCGATCACCGAATTAACATTATTGATACGCCTGGGCACGTAGATTTCACAATTGAAGTAGAGCGCTCACTGCGAGTACTAGATGGCGCGGTGGTTGTTTTATGTGGCTCCTCGGGCGTTCAGCCGCAAACGGAAACCGTATGGCGACAGGCTAACAAATATGAAGTGCCACGCATGGTATTCGTCAACAAGATGGATCGCGCCGGTGCAGATTTTAAGGAAGTGGTCAATCAATTGGGCACGCGATTAGGTGCCACCGCTGTTCCGCTACAGATGACCATCGGTGCAGAAGAAAATTTTAAAGGCGTGGTCGATCTTATCAAAATGAAGGCTATCCTGTGGAATGAAGCTGACCAAGGCATGACTTTTGAATATTCGGATATTCCAGAAGACTTGGTTGATGAATGTACTGAAATGCATGAGTTTGTTCTTGAGGCTGCCGCGGAAGCCAATGACGATCTAATGGAAAAATACCTCGAGGGTGAAACCCTAACTGAGGAAGAAATTAAGCAGGGTATTCGCTCACGTACCTTGGCGAATGAAATTGTGCCAGTTCTCGGTGGGTCAGCCTTCAAAAATAAAGGTGTTCAAGCCATGCTCGATGCGGTTGTTGAATATCTTCCCTCACCCAC
>Ga0213863_10001210_pt1 | contig 19135 bp, 14 predicted proteins | sample PICome_8_FD_160128 | JGI IMG/M metagenome (GOLD analysis project Ga0213863, IMG submission 160128) | Coastal seawater microbial communities near Pivers Island, North Carolina, United States - PICO497 | ecosystem: Environmental > Aquatic > Marine > Coastal | place: USA: North Carolina... | reverse complement strand
TTGAATACTTGTCGACATTGCCCATACAAAACCCAGTACCATGACCACGCTCAATGATTACTTCAGTTGACTGAAATTTATTCTGCGCATAATGGCCTTTGTATGTAGAGTCAATATATTCTTGAAACTCTTCGATTAGTTCTCGTTCGTTAAATTTGTAATCAATAGCCATGTTAATCCTTGTATACTGCTTGTAAGTTCATTTTTAGATCATTCAAGCTATCTTCGTTTGCTTGATACCTAATACCAATACCGCCTTTTTCAATCCATCTGGCAATATTAGTTGGCTTATCGTCAACAAGAATATTTGGAGTTCCTGTTAAGTCATCAACTGCATGATTCTCTTTTTGACCTGTAAAGATTAGATGTTGTACTTGCGGCATAAAGCCGTGCCTAGTCAACCATACACGTTTGTGATAAGAACTATTTTGATGATCACCTCTCAACGGACTTGAACAAATGCCATAGTTATCACCAGCAAGATCTCTAACAAAATTTACAAGTTCCACTGATGTTGGAAATAACTCAAGTATATCAAAAAAGTTTGAGTGTTTTAAATCAGTAATTGCTTTTTCTTTATTAGGAAGTTTCTTCCAATGATCAACTCCGTAAAAGGATTCAAGACCTCCGAAGAAGTCTGCAATTACACCGTCCATATCTAAATATAAAATCATGTTAGCCTCTATTATTGCCTATAGTTAATACTAACATCTTTTACTGTTTTGTCAACCTAAAAATCTGGAGTAAGGTCTCCCTGTCGCCATGTATAACCTTCCTTCTGAATAATACGTTGGCAATTAGCACATACAGTTTTTAAGTTACTAGGTCGACAATTCTGTAAGTCTCCGTCAATATGATATACATTGAATTGTTCGTGATGCGCAGATTTAAATCTACATTTTTCGCAATATGTTTTTTTCTCATAACCTGACATAACCCATCTAGGAATGCCGTAGCCTATTATGCCATGCTTTAAACATGTTTCGCATTTTTTGCGATAATACGTTTTTCCTTCTTTTATATAGTTTATAGCAGCAGGTCTTTGATTACATATACATAATGGTCTCATATTGTATTTATCATACCTTTTCGGTCCCTTTTCCAGCGAGCTAAACTGTCTATTTTATAAAAATAGCATAAATACATTTGATATAACCTTATAAGGAGAAATATGATGGCATTAGTCTCACCAGGTGTAGAGGTCCAGGTAATTGATGAGAGTTTTTACACTCCAAGTGCACCGGGTACTGTACCAATGATATTTGTTGCAACTGCGGAAAATAAAACTAACTCAGCAGGAACGGGTATTGCAACAGGAACAACAAAAGCAAACGCAGGTGTTCCATTTTTATTAACAAGTCAGAAAGACTTAGGAGATCTATTTGGAGATCCAAGTTTCTATTCAGACACAAGCGGAAATATGATTCACGGTAGTGAATTAAACGAATACGGTTTGCAAACAGCATACTCGTTACTAGGCGTAACTAACCAAGTATTTGTTGTTAGAGCAGACTTTGATCTAGCTAAACTAACACCAAGTGCAAACGCTCCAGGCGGCACACCAGTAGACGGTGCATACTGGTTAGACACACAAAACACAAGCTACGGTTTACTAGAGTGGAATGCAGCAGCAGTAACAGCAGGCGGACAAAGCTTCACAGCAATTAATCCAATTGTAGTAAACAAAGCAAGCGAACTAGACGGCACAATGCCAGCAACATCAGTTGGTGTTATTGGTGATTATGCAGTAGTTACAGCAAACAACATGAACAGAATGTTCTACAAGAATACATCAGGTGCATGGGTACAAGTAGGTTCAGCAGACTGGAAAGCAAGTTGGCCAACAGTTGTTTCTACAGAAGCAGGTGTTACAGTTCCAGCAAGTGATACTATCGAAATTAACGGCCAAGCAGTTAACCTTACTGCAGGACAAAGTCTTGCAGATGCAGCTACAGCTATAAACAATGCTAGCTTGCCTGGAATCACAGTAAGCTATAATACTAATACACAAGTTTTAGAATTCTTTAGCACAGGTGTTGCTATTACATTGGCAGACACAAACAATACATTATTTACAGGTTTAGGATTGACAGCAGGAACATACAACGCTCCTGCACTAAAAATTGCTCCACATACTAGTGTTCCTGAATTTAAAACAGGCGAAGCAGCAGAAGCACCAACAGGTAGTATTTGGATGAAAACAACTACACCAAACGGTGGCGCTAACTGGAATATTAAATCATACAGTGCTGACACAGCATTATGGTCAACTGTTGCAGCACCAGTGTATACTTCAAATGCAGCAGCATTAAATGCACTTGATTCAACAGGCAATGGTAGTAACTTAGCAGTAGGCACTACATATGTAAAAGCAAATGTAAACGATGCATCACCAGTAGAAGCAGATGCTAAAATTTATAGAAGAGTAGCAGCAGGTGCAACTACAATTACTAGTGCAAAGATTGTAGCAGATAAAGTAAGTGCAGCAACAGTTACAGCAGATATTGCTGAAACCAAAGTAGGTTCGGCAGTATTAGATACACCTAAAACAGTAACTTGGACGCCAACAGGCGGCACAGGCGATGCAGCACTTCTAGTAGCAGCAATTAATAATGCAGGCTTTGCAAATGTTTCAGCATCAGTTACTGATCAAAATAGAGTTGTAATTAGCCACAAACTAGGCGGCGACTTTACTTTAGCAGATACAAGTGGCGCACTAGCAGAGTATGGATTTGCACCATATGATGTCAATGATAGTTCAACAACTGTAAACATGTATGATCCAAACGCAACAGGCACATGGACTGCAACACTTTGGAAAACATTAGCATATGATGCATCAGCAACTGAACCAACAACGCTAACAGCAGATGGCGAAGTATGGTACAACTCAGTAATTGACGAAGTTGACATTATGTATCATAATGGCACAACATGGCAAGGTTACAAAAACGCATTTGGAAGTACAATGGGTCCTATCGTTGCAGCAAGTGAACCAACAGCACAAGCAGACGGTTCAGCTATTGAAGATAATGATCTTTGGATTGACACAAGCGATTTAGAAAACTTTCCAACTATCTATCGTTGGAACGCAGGACTAAGTGCATGGAACTTAATTGACAAAGGTGACCAAACAAGTGAAAACGGAATTCTATTTGCAGATGCACGTTGGAGCACAGCAGGCGCAGATGTTGTTGCAGCTGATATCGAAGACTTACTAGAAAGTGATTACTTAGATCCAGATGCACCAGATCCAGCACTGTATCCAAAAGGTATGCTACTATGGAACCTAAGACGTTCTGGCTTTAATGTTAAGCGTTTTGTTCGTAACCATATTGCAGTTGGTCAAAACAATGGCCGCAACGGTGACGAATCAATGGCAGCATATAATCCAAATCGTTGGGTTACTGAATCAGCAAATAACGTTGACGGTTCAGGCAGCTTTGGACGTAACGCACAGCGTAAGTCAGTAGTACAAGCACTACAAGCAATGGTAAACAGTAACCAAGAAATTAGAGATGACGAGCGTAGATTCTTTAACTTAATGGCAACACCTGGTTATCCAGAGCTAATTGGTGAGATGATTAGTCTTAACTATGATAGAAAACTAACATCGTTTATTGTTGGTGATTCACCAATGAGACTTGCACCAGATGCAACAGGACTTAACAACTGGGCAACTAACGTTGAACTAGCTGTTGAAGATAATGATAGAGGCTTAGTAAGCAGAGATGAGTACTTAGGCGTTTATTACCCAGCAGGCTTTACAAGTGATAACGCAGGAAACAACATTGTTGTTCCGGCATCACACATGGCACTAAGAACAATGATCCTAAGTGATCAAGTTTCGTATCCATGGATGGCTCCAGCAGGCACAAGACGTGGTGCAGTTAGCAATGCTACAGCAACAGGTTACCTAAGTGCCGAAGGCGAATTTGTAAGTATTTCACTAAACAATGGTCAGCGTAACGTACTATATTCAAACAACATTAACCCAATTACTCCTATTACAGGAAGTGGATTAGTTGTGTTTGGACAGAAAACTCGTGCTAAAAATGCAAGTGCATTAGACAGAGTTAACGTTGCAAGACTAACAGTTTACTTACGTAGACAGTTAGAAATTCTTGCAAGACCATATCTATTTGAACCAAATGATGCTGGTACAAGAGATCAAGTAAAAGCAGCAGCAGATGCGCTATTACTAGAACTAGTAGGATTAAGAGGCATTTACGATTTCGTAACTGTTTGTGACACTACAAACAATACACCTGCAAGAGTTGATAAGAACGAATTGTATTTAGATGTAGCTATTGAACCAATTAAAGCTATTGAGTTTATTTACATTCCGTTACGTATTAAAAACACAGGCGAAATAGCGTCTTTAGGCTAAGACATAAATACTATTAGGAGAATAGAATGCCAGTAACAACATTACAAAACTTATCAGTACCGTTCGAGGGCGAGGCTAATTCATCACTGTTAATGCCTAAATTACAGTATCGTTTTAGAGTAGCTTTTGATCTATTTGGCGCTGATGTAGATGATAGTCTACGTGTTCTACAAAGACAAGTTGTGGACGTAACCCGTCCTAACTTATCATTTGAACAAATCACACTTGATGCATACAACTCAAGAACTTACTTAGCAGGTAAACATACGTGGGAGCCAATTACGCTTACACTACGTGAAGATGCAAGTAATAACATTCAAAGAGCAGTAGGCAGTCAGTTGCAGAAACAGTTTGACTTCTTTGAGCAAGCAAGTGCAACAGCAGCAAGTGATTATAAATTCCACACTAAGATTGAAATCCTTGATGGCGGCAATGGCGACAAAGATCCTATTGTACTTGATAGATTTGAACTTAAAGGATGCTATATTGAATCAGCAAACTATAACACATTAGCATATGCAACAAGTGACGCAGTTACAGTTTCATTAACTATTCGTTATGATAACGCAATTCAAAAAGGCGTAAACGGCGGCGCAATTAGCGGCATCGGGCAACCAACAGCTAGATAAGTTGAATAAAATTAACAATAAAGACAGGGACTTTTTGGTTCCTGTTTTTTTATGGATAAATACTATATGACACTACAATATGATCCAGAGAATAATGTACACCTAAGAGATGCAGAACATGCACGTAAATTGTATACACAATACAATCTTTCGTATGCACCTAAAACTAAATTTCTTTATCATGTGGTGTTTATGTTAAAAGATGAGGCAGCTAGAAATGCTGCGCCTAATACGCAGAATAGTATTAAGGAACTAGGTGTTTTAGCAAAGTCAGTAGACTTGCCTAATTATAGAGTAAGCACAGAAACACGTCAGCAGTATAATAGAAAAAAGAATGTCCAAACTAGAATCGATTATGACGAATGTAGATTTGTTTTCCATGATGATAATTCTAGTACAACAAGTTCGCTTATGAAAGAGTATTATAATTTTTACTACAGAGATGGTAAGAACGATGTACTTGATTTTGGAACACGAAATAAATTTGCATTACCGAATAAAAAGTTTGGTTTAGATAACGGAATGAAGGATACATTTTTTAGTCATATAAAAATTTATCAATTAACACAACGTAGATGGTGGTCTTATACATTAGTAAACCCACTAGTCACATCATTCGGACATGACTCACTAGATAATGCCGACGGCAGCGGCATGATGGAAAATAACATGTCGATTGCATACGAAGGTGTAATTTATAACCAAGGTAACATTGCTGAGACATTGCCTACTAATTTTACTGATAATGAAACAGGGTACGACAACACACCTAGTCCATTGATAAATGGTACGCAAGGATATATACCTAAAAATGATGCACAGGCAAATTACGGAGCAACTACTACAACATTTGTTAGCAATCCAACATCAGGTAATTTCTTTGATAACCTGTTCGGCGATTTACTACGTGGTAATAGTCTGTTTAGTCCTACACAAGCAGTGGGACGCTATGCAACTACTACTCCTACTAGTATATTACCGTCAACTAGAATATTAAGTGAACTAACAAATAATCCGTCATATGTAGCATCATTGGCTAGTACATCAGTGTTGCTAGGGATTGTATCAGGTGATTCGCCACAACAAGCAATTCGAGACACTGTAGTTGATCTTGCAACAAGAGATCCTAACAGTAGTTCCGATACATTTAAATTAGCACAACTAGCAACAAAGATTATAGCAGGAAAGTAAGATGACTGAAATTATTTCACCCACTACTAGTACACCGATTAATTCGAATGAATTTGATGCACTAGTTGGATATTTTAAAAAAAGAGGATTTGAAGATATTCCTTCTAGAGAAATTAGTGGAATTTTTATACAAAAAGCATCTAGCGATAATATACCAGTGTTTAGGTTAGTAGATACGCTAAAGGGTCTGAATCCAATAGAACTTAACACAATTATTACACAAGTGATTAATTCTGATAGATTAAGATCGAGTACAGTTGGATTTAAAAAAGAAATTAAAACTGACACATATGATTTAAGAAATATAGAATCACTTACAAAAGATTTTGCAGAAATAGAGGGTGCAAAAGAAGAAACAATTATTAGGATAGTAAACGGAAGCTATGTACAAGAAGGATACGTAGATCCAAATTATGTTGATTAGGGGGAATATCAATGCCATTAATTTTAAGAACAAATAAAACAGAACCTCTAACTCATACAGAGTTAGACGGCAATCTAAGTCACTTAGACCAAAGAATTACAGCACTCACAAATGCTGAAGCAAATAAAATTATTACTTGGACAGAGATACAGTCTAAGCCAGTATTGTTTGACGGCGACTATAATAGTTTAAGTAATCTACCTTCGTTATTTAACGGAGACTATAACAATCTTACAAACACTCCTGTTATTTTTGACGGAAACTATCAGAGCTTAACAAATAAACCTAGTATTCCATCTAATTTAACAGACTTAGCAAATGTACAAAATACTGTTCCTGGCATTGATCAAGTATTAACATGGAATGGGTCATCTTGGTCCCCTCAAGACAAATTTAGTGCAGACTATAATGATCTTACTAACAAACCAGTAGTACCGACACTGTTAGGAGATTTAAGCAATGTATCCCCTACTGCTCCTGCACAGGACGAAGTTCTTAAATGGGATGGCTCACAATGGGCTCCGGGTTCTGATGTAGGTAATATCCCAACATATGCTGAAGTAACTGACAAAAATACTGCAAACGGACCTAGTAAAATAGCAATCGGAACAATTGCAGGCTCAACAAATCAAGGCAACCTTGCAGTGGCGATTGGATACGAAGCAGGTAAAACAAACCAAGGTGCAAATTCAATAGCAATCGGTGTTAATGCAGGTGAAACAACACAAAGCACTAATGCAACCGCAGTGGGTATTTCCGCAGGTGAAACAACACAGGGAGCAAATGCTACTGCACTAGGCTATTATGCAGGTAATGCAAATCAAGGATCTGAAGCAGTTGCAATAGGTGACCTAGCAGGTTCAACAAATCAAGGTGCTAATGCTACCGCAGTAGGTAATGGTGCTGGCGAAGATACACAAGGCATCAGTGCAGTTGCAATAGGTGATGTTGCAGGCACACTTAATCAAAATACCTTTGCTGTAGCAGTTGGTGCAAGTGCTGGTATGTCAAGCCAAGGACAAGCAGCCGTAGCAATTGGTAAGAATTCAGGTGAAACACTTCAAGGTTCAGATACAGTAGCAATAGGTAATAGTGCTGGTAATGCAAACCAAACAGCAAAGGCAGTTGCAATTGGTGACTGGGCTGGTAAAACTGCCCAAGGTGCAAGTGCAGTAGCATTAGGACATTTGGCCGGAACAACAAATCAAGGCCAATATGCAACAGCACTTGGTCATTATGCTGGCGCAAATAATCAAAGTTCAAATGCAATTGCAGTTGGTTATAATGCTGCTTACGAAAATCAAGGCGTACAATCTATTGCAATTGGTGTCTCAACAGCTAATAATCAGGGAGCAAACGCAATAGCAATTGGCGCTAGTGCAGCAAATAACACACAAAGTGAAAAAGCAATAGCAATTGGGTTTCAAGCTGGTAATGGAACACAAGGCGAACAAGCTATCGCAATTGGCACAGATGCAGGGCTAACAACTCAAAGTGATTATGCAATAGCAATCGGTCAAGAAGCAGGTAAAACTACACAAGGTACTCTTGCATTAGCAGTTGGAAATAGTGCTGGTGTAACTTCGCAAGGTGATGGCGCAGTAGCATTAGGATATACTGCCGGTAACGCAAGTCAAGGCATACAAGCTATTGCAATTGGTCATGCCGCAGGTACAACAACTCAAGGTACAAAAGCAATAGCAATCGGTGAAGATGCCGGTAACGCAAGTCAAGGTATAAATGCCATTGCAGTAGGTAGCGATGCAGGTAAAACATCACAAGGCAATGACGGCGTTGCAATTGGTACAAGTGCTGCATTGGTTACTCAAGGAATTAATTCGGTTGCAATCGGTAACCTAGCAGCGAATAATAACCAAGGCGATAATGCAATTGCTATTGGTCCTGACGCTGGTAAAACTACGCAAGGCGATTACGCAATAGCAATCGGTAACGCAGCAGGTGAGACAAATCAAGCAGCAAATAGTATTGTTATGAATGCAACTTCGACCGCAGTAGAAAATACAACAGCAGATTCATTTGTTGTAAAACCAATTAGAAATGCAGGCGGCACACATCAATTAGAGTATAACCCGACAACAGGGGAAATTACATATGATGCACTAGGCGCAGGCGGATACGGAAATTCTGATGTAGATCAACACCTTGCTCTTCGATTCTCACCTACAGATGGTTATGTTCTAAGTTGGAATACAACTACTGTTGATTATGAATGGGTAGCACAAACAGGCGGTAGTGCTACTACACTATCAGGCTTAACAGATGTTGATAGTGGTGATACACCAACTACAGGTGATATGATTTTATGGGACGGAAGTGAATGGAAATATATTTTACTTGAAGATGAAATCAATACTCGTATTTCAACACAGGTATATTCAGATGCAAAAGTTGACCTACATTTAAATCAAAGCAATCCAACAAGCGGTTATGTTTTAAGTTGGAACGGCTCAGACTATGCATGGGTTGCGCAAAGTAGCGGAGGTATTGCGTTAGGTGATTTAAGTGTAGGTGCTGAAGATCCTGCCTCAGGCGATGGCGGTATTTCTTATGATAATACAACTGGAGTTTTTACTTATGCTCCCCCAGATCTATCACAGTATCAGCCAGTAGGCAACTTGAATGCAGACATTGATGCTCATTTAAACACAAGCACTGCAACTGCTAACCAAATACTAAGTTGGAACGGTACAGATTATCTTTGGGTTGCAGACCAAACAAGTGCTGGTGGTACTGATACTGTTATTGCACCATTTGCATTTGCAAGAGTTGCTACAACTTCAAATGGATCTGGTAATGGTATTAGTTGGGGTAACTATAACTCGGATGATGGGTCACTAGATTTTACTTTTGATAATGCACAAGCTGACACCAACTATGTTGTAGTCACAGACGCAGAAACATTTGATGATTATCATGTTGGTATTAGTAGTAAAACTGTAAATGGATTTACTGCCGAATTTTATGACAGTTCAGGAACAAGACTACCAAGTAGTTTTTCACCGTTTGGAATTATTGTTTACGGCTCAACACCAACAATAACAATTACAGGTTCAAATATAAGCAACGCCAGTATAGGTGCATTAAACGATGTTAGCATTAGTTCAGCAACAACTGGACAAGTTCTAAAGTATAACGGCAGTAGTTGGGTTAACGATACTGACGCTGGTGGCAGTGTTACTAACATGGCTTCACTAACAGATGTTGACAGTAGTGACACAGTTGACGGTGGTGACTTTTTACTATTTGATGACATTTCAAGTGAATATAAATTTGTTGCTTTTGAATCAGAAGTAAATGGTTTAATTGACAGTAGAACTGGCGGAAGTGGACATATTAGTACACAATCACAATACACAACCAAAGTAATAACAGATGCCTCAGACCCAACAAATACTGCACATCATGTACTAAGCAATACTGGTACAAGTGTACAGGGTGCAAGTACAGCATGGTACTACGGTGACGTAGTAAGTGATCCAGCAAACCCAACAACCAGTGTGGTGCTTGATATAGATAGTGCTACACTAACAGGCAATGTTATGGGCGAACTGAATGGCGATGTAAAAACAGCAGATGGCGGAACACTTATCCTTGATGTAGACGCAGGCGCAGGCACAGCAATGTACACAGGTGATGTAACTGGTAATGTAACTGGTAATGTAACTGGATTTGTTGAAAATGAATTTGATTTAACAGGAAGTACAAGTTCTAATTATGTGTTTAATGCTGATTCTAAATATTTTACATCAAACACAAATAATCCTACACTATACTTAAAGAGAGGTGAAAGATATAAATTTAAAAACATTGATGGCGCTCACCCATTTAGAATACAATCTGTTAATTCAGCAGGAGGCACTTTATATAACGACGGTGTTACTAATAACGGAGGCACAGGCACTGTAACATTTATACCACCAATGGATGCACCAGATGAATTATATTATTATTGTGCTAACCATAGCGCAATGAACGGTGTTATTAAGATTGTAGGAGAAGGTGGCACTGCTCCGGTAACAAGTGTAAACACTCAAACAGGTGTAGTTGTTTTAGACACAGACGATGTAGCAGAAGGAACAAATAATTTATATATCCAAACGAGAACAACAGGCGCTGCTACTGCAACTTCATTAGGAGATGAGTCAGCTGCTGATATTACAATTCCATGTGCAAAAACATTTACATTATTAAAAATACAGACTAGTCATGCTGCATGGGTAACATTGTATATTGACACAGCATCAAGAACTAATGATGCAGGTAGAGATATTAACACTGACCCTGAAGCAGGTTCAGGCGTACTTGCTGAAGTTATTACATCAGATGGTAGCACAATTAACATTACACCTGGCACAATAGGTTGGAACAATGACGGAACACCAGCTGCTCAGGTATATGCAAAAGTTGTAAACAAAAGCGGAAGCCAGCAAGATATAACAGTAACATTACACTATGTAGCACTGGAGGTGTAACATGGCAGAATATGTTGTAACTCTTTTCCGTAAAGAAGATCTCGAGCAGTTTTATTTAGATATGACGTCTGCAGGTTATAATTGTTTGTTAAAACGTCCTTTGAGCAGAAATACACATTATGACTTAACACCAGAGCAAGCAATTGATATTCAGGCAGATTCTCGAGTATGGGGAGTAGAACTTGCAGAAGAAATTAAAATTGCAAGGCAAATGTATACGCCTAATCAACCATATCAAATTAACGGAACATTCTGGAAAGATGATACAATAGCACCTTCAACTGTCAGCGTAAATGATTATCAATGGGCGCATCTACATTGCAGTGGCAATATTGCAGATAGACAAAAAGGTAATTGGGGGTCAACTGATGCAGTTGAAACTGTAACAGCCGGACCTTTTGAAATTTATAATGCAGGTAAAAATGTAGATGTAGTCATTGTAGATGATACAATGGCTTTCGATTGTGAAGAATGGTATAGTCCTACTACAGATGTAAATAGATTTGTTCAATACCAATGGTTTAACATACATAATAGCGAAGTAGGTTCTATCGACGATGACGGCCAAACACTACCTACCGGTTCAATTACATACTATGAAAATGTTAATCTTCCAGAATATCATGGCAATCATGTTGGAGGAACTATTGCAGGAAAACATTACGGCTGGGCAAATGAAGCAAATATATACAATTTATCTGTACTAAGTCCATATGTAACAGGACAGCAAGTAGGAGCATTGTTGATTTTTGACTATTTGAGAGCATTTCATTTAAATAAAGAAATTAATTCAGAAACAGGTTATCGAAATCCTACAATTACAAATCATAGTTACGGCGGTGTAAGGGTAAAAACAGATGAAACTAATATTGTATTTGGAGATATTACACAGTTTGTGTACCAAGGAGCAACTTACACTCCAGCATCTCCTCCTTCAGGAGGATGGACTCAAACTGTTTTAGAAACAGATTTTGGACTAAGGTTCAGCACAAGCGCATATCCATCTCATAGCACTTCAATTGTTGCAGATGTACAAGATGCTATTGAAGATGGAGTTGTAATTATAGGTGCAGCAGGCAATGACAACTTATACATGGCCGAAAGTACATTAGATCCAAATTGGAATAACACTGTAACAATTACAGGAATAGGTACCATACCTTATATGAGAGGTGCTTGGCCTAATAGTGTAGACTCTGGTGCAATTACTGTTGGCTCATTAAGCAACCGTGCTGACTTTAGACGATCTTCTTTTAGTAACTTTGGTCCAGCTATAGATATATTTGCACCAGGAAATAAAATTTTATCTGCATGGCCTAATCCGTATGCAATACCACTCGGTAGTAGTTTAAGAGAAAAAGGCTTTGATGACACAAAAGGAGCAGATCGAGGCAGCGGCAATTGGTTTTATCCTCTCAGCGGGACTAGCATGGCCCGTCCTCAAGTAGCTGGTATAATAGCCTGTGCAGCAAGTGGTAAGAAAAGATTTTCACAAGAAGATGCTTATAGCCTAATACATAATACTTCTGAGCGTAATGACATGTCATTTGATATCGCAGGCGGTTCATACAATGATGACACTTCTCAACATAATAGCCCTAATGAATATGTACTTTCTCATAATCCAAGAAAATCACAAGGTTACATAAGCGGTTGGAATGGCAACACTTTAAAGGGCAAACGCAAGTCCAAAGATGTATCGAGGGGATTAACAGCTCAGGCACAATTATTTCCTAGACAGAATACTTTAGTTGATATAGATCCGGAATACACCTTAACCACAAATGGCGTAGTTACAACTAATGAGGGTTCTAACGTAACCTTTGTACTACAAACAAAAAACGTAAGCCCAGACACACAAATACCTTTTACTATAACAGGCGTATCTAGTGCAGACATAGACGGTGCAAGTTTGACGGGAGTATTTACAGCATTGTCTGGTACTTCGCAAACATTTAACATAACAAGCGATAACTTACTTGAAGGTTTTGAAACAATGACTGTTACGCTAGATGGTTTAGGTGTAAGCGCAGCAGTAGGAATAAATGACACAAGTTATCCTAATTGGGATCCAGGTACTGACATAACTGCCGCGGCTTGGTTAGATGCTTCAGACACTAGTAGTTACACATTGAGCAGTTCAACACTTAATACTGTAACTGACAAAGCAGGTTCATTTACAGTAAGTGTAGACGGTACACCTACAAGAGTTACTAACGGATTGAACAGTTTAAATGTATGGGACTTTGACGGAAGTGAGAGTTTAATTACAGGATCAGGACCTTATGCTAGTAGCGGTAACCACTGGGCTATTGGTGTGTTTCAGTGGCACACTGTTACAGGCGACAGAGATAGTTTCTTTAGTGCTGACGGCACAAGAACTTATGCAGTAAGCTCAGGCAATTCGCCAAGTTGGCCTGGTGAGATAGACTATGACGGTAATAATAGTATCAGCACTGGCTTTGCCAAAAACGACTTTACAGTTAGTATTTCTTCAAATACATGGGTTATTGTCAGTGTTGTGTTTAATAAAACAGGTAATCAAATATTTGGTAGATTAAACGGTACTACTAGAACAGATATAGATCCTTATAGTAACAGCATAGACACAACTGCCAATGACATTCGTATGATGCGTAATAGAGCAGGACTCAAATTAGATGGACGCATGGCAGAATATTTCCATGTAGCAGGTGTGCCGGGCACAGGCGGAACTAATATTGATGATGTAGAAAAAGCAGAAGGCTACCTTGCACACAAGTGGGGACTGACAGGAAGCTTACCGGCAAACCATCCATATAAGAATAGTCCTCCATAAATACAATATGAATAGACGATTCGCACAAGGTAAGTTTCATATGAAAAACCCAGACAAGTATATGGGCAATACCTCGCCTACATATCGTAGCGGCTGGGAATATCATTTTATGAAGTTTTGTGATGATCATCCTAATGTAGAGAAATGGGTAAGCGAAGGTATACGCATACCATATCGAAATCCGTTGTCAGGTAAGCAAACAATATATGTACCAGATTTTTTTATTAGTTATATGGATGTGTCAGGTAAAAAACACAACGAGTTAATAGAAGTAAAGCCTAGTAATCAAGCACTAAAAGAAAAAGTAGGCAAGTCAAAATACAATCAAGCACACTATGTTATTAATCAAGCCAAGTGGGGCGCAGCAAGAGCATGGTGTAAACAGAAAGGTGTGATCTTTCGAATTGTAACTGAGCAAGACATTTTTCATACCGGTGGTAGAAGATAGCGATAAATACTACTATAACTAGGTAAGCATTATGACAAAAAAATTAGAAGACCTTTTAAATCTTCCTGACTCTAAAGAAATTATTCAAGCAGCAGAAAAAGAAGAAAAGAAAGAGGTTAAAAAAGAAATAAAAGCTCAAGAAAAAACATTTCGCGATATAGAAGAGTTTGATAAAATTAGCACAGCATTGCCGGCTGTCAAAGGCTTAGGCGAAATGGCTGATAAAGAGCTTAATGAAGTTGCTGACAAAGCAATGACTGCATACGACGATTTAATGGACTTAGGTATGAATGTTGAAAGTCGTTACAGTGGTAGAGTGTTTGAAGTAGCAGGAACAATGCTTAAAACATCATTAGATGCTAAAATTGCAAAACTAGATAAAAAATTAAAGATGGTAGACTTGCAATTAAAGAAAGAAAAGATGGACAAAGACAGTAATCCCCGCGGTGACGGAGACATTGTAAGCGGTGAAGGGTATGTTGTTACTGATCGCAATAGCTTATTACAGAAGCTTAAAGGCCTAGATAATGATAAATAATGTATAAGGAATTACAATGAGATCATTCGCAGATATTTTAACAGAATCTAAAAAGACATATGAATTCAAAATAGGCGTTGCAGGCGAACTACCAGAAGGTTGCGTAGATAGCTTAGAAACATGCTTAGAAAAGTTTTCACTAGTAAACATGTCAACAGGTAAGAAAACACCAATTCAGGAACGTCCACTAGACTTTCCACAGCTACAAAATATGGAAGTTACATATTATGATGTAGAAGTTTCGTATCCGACAACAACACAAGTACTACAAGAGTATGTTGGTCGTTGCTGCGGTATTAATCAAAGTCACATTATTGTACGTGGCGCAGATGATCCTAGAATTGAAGAACAAGAAGAAAAACAAGACGGTCCATACGAACCTATCTTAACTAAAGAAGAGCTAGAAGGCGAGTCAGGCCAAGATGCAGTAGCAGGTAATAGAGTAATGGACTTACTTAAAGAACTAGAAACTGCTCGCAAAGAACGCGATCACGATCCTGCAAAAGCAGCTACAACGGAGAAATAAAATGAATATGAAGCGATTAATCGAATCAATGGATAACATCGAAGAGTGTGGCATGAATGCTAGTGCTGATCCTATGATTGCACCGCAACCTGCAGACGAAGGTAGCCCAGTAACAATGAACATTAGTTTAAATGCTAGTGGTGAAAAGAATGTATCTGATTTACTTAATATGATGAAAAATGCAGGCCTTAAAGATGCAGAGCCAGTAACACCAGCTATGATGCCAATGCGTCAAGATATGGAAAGACTAAATGCTATCGTAGGCGAACCAGCAGATGGATTAGCACCTGGTGCAGATCAACTGCCAACAGAGCCAGAAATGGAACCATCAGTAGGCCAAGAAGAAATTGGCATGGATGACGAAGCTGAAGAATCTTATGATAATGCTCCAGATCCTGAATATGCTGATCATCAAATGATGACTAAAGATTTATCAGGTGGATTAAACCGTGAAAAGAAAATGCACAAGCCGGCAGCAGGCGGCGACAATGCAATGGCAATTGAAGACGGCGAAGAAGAGTCATACTCAATCAAAGGTAAAAGCCCAGAAGCACAACAAGAACTAGCAAGACGTGCAACTGGTGTTGATGTAGCAGCACTTGAGTCTCAGCTTAAATCAAAGCTAATGTCTGCACTAGCTGAAAAGAAAAAACAACCAGATTTAAATGACGATGGCAAGAATGACTTCAAGGATGTTCAGATTGCACGTAAGAACGCAGCAGCAAAAGCAGCAGCTAAAAAGAAATAAGAACGTTCTACCGACAGAGCGAACGGCCCAAATAGCACCTTAGGGTGCTATTTTTTTGGTTAAATATATTATGAACATTAGTATAGAGAAAACCCCTAAGCAAGTTTTATCTCACTATGCAGTTGATACCGCAAGTGCAGTTAGCATAACACATTTGCCAGGTACACACTTATCTAAAGTAAAAGACGCTGCTATTGAACTAAATGAAATTGCAGGTAGTGCAAAAGCTGTAATGCACATAGGTGCTAGAAATATTCAAACCGAATCTGAATTACATGAAACATGCGTTGCTGCAAAGAAAGCCGGTATTGATAAAATACTATGTATAGGCGGCAGTACATATGAAGGTAAAGTATACCAAACTGTATTTGACTTATATGATCAACTAGCTCCTTATGGGTTTGAACTATCATGTGGTGTATATCCTCAATCAGAAAGCTTTAACAACGTAGATTGGGTACGCTACAATAAGTTTAGAGGAGGCGGGATAACTCAGTTATGTTTTAATCCTAAGATACTAAACAACTGGGTTAAGAAAACTAAAATAGGCGTACCGAGTAATTGTAGTCTAAAAGGCTTATATAAATATATTAGACTATGTGGGTTGACAGATAGTTTAGCACATGCACTAGGTAATCTAAAAGGTATGCGTTATGTTACTACTGACGGATTTAACACAGTTAAGTTTGTAAAGGATCTAAACGGACAAGATATTCACATCTACAATTTTGGAAAACTAGATCAAACATTAATGCAGTTGGAGTTTAAATGAGTAAATCACTTGACGGAGTTTTAGTTAAAAAGGCTAATAAACAAGAAACATTTACTGAAGAACAAATACAGGATTTACAAAAATGCATGGATCCTGACACCGGGTATCTGTACTTTGCAAAGAATTTTGCATATATTCAACATCCTGTAAAAGGTAAGCTGTTGTTCGAACCGTTTGACTATCAACTTGGATTAATGCATAGTTATCACAACTATCGCTTTAATATCAATATGATGCCAAGACAAACAGGTAAGACGACTTGTGCTAGTATATACCTAGCTTGGTATGCAATGTTTATACCTGATCAAACTTGTTTAATCGCAGCTCACAAATATACCGGTGCTCAAGAGATCATGCAACGTATTAGGTACGTGTATGAAATGTGTCCTGATTATATTAGAGCAGGTGTTACAAGTTACAACAAAGGCTCAATAGAGTTTGAAAATGGAAGTCGAATAGTTAGTCAAACAACAACAGGCAATACAGGACGTGGTATGTCAATCTCATTACTATACTGTGACGAGTTTGCATTTGTTATGCCTAATATCGCTGAAGAGTTCTGGACTTCGATATCACCTACATTAGCAACAGGTGGTCGTGCTATTCTTACAAGTACACCAAACTCAGACGAAGACACGTTTGCTACTATCTGGAAACAAGCTGAAGATAAGTTTGATGAATACGGCAACGAGCAAGAAGTAGGTACAAACGGATTTCACTCGTTTATTGCACATTGGAGCGAACATCCCGACCGTGATGAAGAATGGAAAGCAGCAGAGATTGGACGTATTGGCGAAGAAAAGTTTCGTCGTGAATACGGCTGCGAGTTCTTAGTCTTTGACGAAACATTAATTAACAGTCTTAAACTTGTAAACATGATAGGGATTTCGCCAATCACTAACATGGGACAAATACGTTGGTATAAGAAACCAACAAGTGATTATACATATTGCATTGCATTAGATCCATCGATGGGAACCGGGGGTGACTATGCTGCAATACAAGTATTCGAATTACCAACATATAAGCAAGTTGCTGAATGGCAACACAATACAACTGCTATTCCAGGACAGATTAGAGTTCTATCTGAGGTGTGCAAATATCTAGTAGAACAAACGCAAAACCCGCAAGGAATTTACTGGAGCGTGGAGAACAATGGCATAGGCGAGGCTGCCCTTATCGTTATAAACGACTTCGGTGAAGAGAACATTCCGGGTTTGTTCGTCAGTGAGCCTATCCGCAAGGGCCACGTCCGTAAATTCCGCAAAGGATTTAATACTACACACAGTACAAAAATTACAGCGTGTAGTCGATTAAAAACTATGATCGAAAATGATAAGATGGAAGTGTCAAGTAAGCCATTGATATCAGAACTAAAAAACTTTGTTGCAACATCAAGTTCGTTTCAAGCAAAACCTGGCACAACTGATGACCTAGTAAGTGCAACTTTGCTTGCTATCAGAATGATGGCAGTGCTTAAAGATTGGGATCCTCGGGTCTACGATTCGTTTAATCAAACAGATGATTTAGACGATTACGATATGCCAATGCCTATCTTCATTAGTAGTAATTATTGATAAATACATTATGAAAGATCTTAATACAATAGGCGAAGAATTATTCGATAAAATTAGAGGTCGTTTTCCTAGCGTCACTATCGGCGGCGAAGACGGCAAGACTACTAACGAACCAACAGACGCTAGGTTCTTTGATTTTGAATATCAAGAATCAGGCAGACCACTTGGCAACGTAAGTGTGTCTATATCAGAAGATGACGGCTTAACAGTAATATACTCCAAAGATATTGTTGCCAACGAAGATAGTGCAACAAAGAATACATGGTTTGAATTTTTAAAAGACCTTAGACAGTTTAGCAAAAAGCGTCTAATGGACTTTGATGTAAGAGATATTACTAAATCAAATTTAACAAAAAGAGATTATAAATTTTTAGCGAACAGACGTTTCGGAGACAGTAACATGAACGAATCAAAACTATATGGCACAGCACGTACTAGCTATCAAAAGGTTGGCGAAGCACGTATAATGATTAAGCACACAGAAAATGTAAACTTAGAAACATCCAATCCACGTACAAAAAAGATTGGTACTATCTACATTGAAAGTGCAGGCGGTGAAAGATTTAAGTATCCATTTACGC
>Ga0213863_10001209_pt1 | contig 19136 bp, 24 predicted proteins | sample PICome_8_FD_160128 | JGI IMG/M metagenome (GOLD analysis project Ga0213863, IMG submission 160128) | Coastal seawater microbial communities near Pivers Island, North Carolina, United States - PICO497 | ecosystem: Environmental > Aquatic > Marine > Coastal | place: USA: North Carolina... | reverse complement strand
TAAAGGTGGAGTTATTACAGACGTACTAACTGGTGGTGTGCAAACAACAAATTCAGATAGTAAACCAACAGTTGGTGAACTGGACACAGCATACCAATTCTTTGCAGACTCAGCGACAGTTGACATTAACCTCGTAATGGCAGGTTCAACTGAAGTTGGAGTTGCTGGTGCAGACGGTGTAACTCATGCAACTAACGTCATTGACCTCGTAGAGGCAAGAAAAGATTGTATCTGTTTCATCTCACCTACTAGAACTGATGTTGTAAGTGTTCCTTCATCTATCACACAAACTTCAAACGTCAAAGGTTTCTTTGACCAACTTGCAAGTTCGTCTTATGCAGTATTCGATAGTGGATACAAGTATATGTACGATAGATATAATGATGTGTATCGTTTCGTTCCACTCAATGGTGATGTTGCCGGTTTGGCCGCATACACTGACCAAGTTGCAGACGCATGGTTCTCACCTGCTGGACTTAACAGAGGTCAAATTCGTGGTGCAGTGAAACTTGCATATAACCCAAACAAGGCACAAAGAGATATTCTTTACCCTGCTAGAATTAACCCAGTTATTTCTGAGGCAGGATCAGGAACATTCCTCTTTGGTGACAAGACAGCCCTCGCAAGACCTTCTGCATTTGACAGAATTAACGTGCGTAGATTGTTCCTTGTTCTTGAAAAGGCAATTGCAAATGCAGCCAAGTTCCAACTCTTTGAATTCAACGATGACTTCACAAGAGCACAGTTTAAGAACTTAATTGAGCCTTTCTTGAGAGATGTGCAAGGACGTAGAGGTATCACAGACTTTAAAGTAATCTGTGATGAGACAAACAACACAGGTGAGGTTGTTGACAGAAACGAGTTTATTGGTGACATATACATCAAACCAGCCCGTTCTATTAACTTCATCACACTGAACTTCATCGCCGTAAGAACTGGCGTTGAGTTCTCAGAGATAGCAGGATAAGGAGAGAAAAAATGGCAACAATTGATCAATTTAAAGCTCAACTTATCGGTGGTGGTGCAAGAGCAAACCAATTCAGAGTTATTCTGAATACACCGCCAGGAATTGCAACTGGTTTACCATTGGGAACTTCATCGTTCTTTATTAAGGCAGCAAGTTTGCCTGGCCAGACAATCCCTGAAATTACTGTGAACTTCAGAGGACGCCAATTGTTCCTCGCTGGTGACAGAACATTTGAAACATGGACAACTACTATCCTTAACGATACTGATTTTGCAATCAGAAACGGTATGGAAAGATGGATGAACGGTATCAACGACCTTGATACTAATACTGGTGTTACTAATGTTACTGACTATACTGCCGATATGGTAGTACAGCAACTTGACAGAGATGATACTGTACTAAAACAGTACACTCTAACTAGTTGTTGGCCACAGGCACTTGCTCCAATCGAACTGAGCATGGACACAGTAAGTGATATTGAAACTTTTGATATTACATGGCGTTATACGTCATTTAATGCAGGCGTATAATCTAGTTTTACAAACCGACTAAATAGTTTGGTAAAATTAGGAGAACTATAGTATGGCTGAACTTTTTGGTTTCAGAATCACACGAGCAGACAAAGGGAGTGGTGATGGTTTCACCGCTCCCCCTTCTGATGATGGCACACTTGATATTGTATCAGGCGGTGGACATTATGCATCTGTGCTTGACATGGATGGGCGTGATAAAAATGAACTTGACTTAATTAGAAGATATCGTGACATTGCACAACAACCAGAGTGTGATAGTGCAATTGAAGATATTGCAAACGAAGCGATTGTCTCAGATGAAAGAGATAAATCGGTTTCACTTTCCCTTGATAGGCTAGACCTTTCCAAAAATATTAAATCTAAAATTCGTGAAGAATTTGATGAAGTTCTGCGTTTGATGGACTTCAATGCAAAAGGACATGATATTTTTAGACGTTGGTATGTAGATGGGCGTATCTATTATCACAAGGTAATTGATACAAAGGCTCCACGAAAGGGTATTAAAGAATTACGTTATATCGACCCTCGTAAGATTAAGAAGGTTAGAGAACAACGAAAAGAAAAAGATCCAAAGACAGGTATGGATATGGTAAAGGGTATTGAAGATTATTACCTTTACAATGAAAAAGGATTAGATCAAAATACTGGAACTACCAGTGGTGTAAAGATTACACAAGATTCTGTCTCATATTGTCCTTCTGGTGTTGTGGATATGCATAAGGGAACAGTCCTTTCATATCTCAATAAAGCAATTAAACCTGTTAATCAGTTGCGTATGATTGAGGATGCGTTAGTTATCTATCGTATCTCTCGTGCGCCTGAAAGACGTATCTTCTACATTGATGTTGGTAACTTACCTAAAGTCAAAGCAGAGGCTTACCTCAAAGACGTAATGAATCGTTATCGAAACAAGTTAGTGTATGATGCACGAACTGGTGAAATTCGTGACGATAGAAATCATATGTCTATGTTGGAAGATTTCTGGCTGCCTCGTAGAGAAGGTGGTAGAGGTACAGAGATTACAACTTTGCCAGGCGGTTCAAACCTTGGTGAGATTGATGATATCAAATACTTCCAGAATAAACTGTATCGTTCATTGAATGTTCCTATCTCAAGATTGGAATCAGAATCACAGTTTTCTATTGGACGCTCTGATAACATTACTCGTGACGAACTGAAGTTTACTAAGTTTGTACAAAAGCTTCGTAAGAAGTTTTCAGTATTGTTTATGGATATTCTAAAAACACAATTGGTTCTCAAAGGTGTTATTGCAATGGAAGAATGGGATTCTATGAAAGAACACATTCAGTTTGACTTCATGCAAGATGGACACTTTACAGAGTTGAAGAATGCAGAAATTCTACAGAACCGTTTAGATATGCTTGGACAGATTGAAAGTTATGTTGGTACATACTTCTCTAAAGAATATGTACGCAAAAATGTTCTTCGTATGAATGATGAAGAAATTGAAGAAGTCGAAAATCAAATTAAAGATGAAGAAGGTGGTGAAATGGGTGGAGATGACGATGGTATGTTCGCTACCAATGATCCAAAATTAGGAGATAGATAATGGATACAATAAAAGATTTTGTTAGTGCTATTGGAGATGGAGACAATCTCTCAGCAGAGACACATTTTAATAACGCACTTGCAGCCAAAGTTGGTGACGCATTGGAAACAAAAAGACAAGATGTTGCGAAATCATTCGTAACGCATCATGTACCAGAGGTAGAAGATAGTGAGTAAAGCTTTTTCAAAGTTCGCACAAGAACTTCCAGAAAAAGATGAACACAAGACATCTAAGGAGTATAAGAAGTTGTCTCCTAAGATGAAAGATGCTGTTGATGCTATTTTTAAGGAAATGGATTCTAAACCCTCAGATTTCCTAAATACTTTTGACAAAACAATAAATAGTGTTTCAAAGAAGTTTAAAGTTCCGCCAAAGAAACTTTTGGACTATTTTGAGGCAGAAGTACTATCAATTTAAGGAAAGTAACATGAAGATAATCGGAGCAGAAGAAGCGCTGGCCACTGGAAGCACTAAGGGGAAATCCCATACTGCACATTATGTGTTCAATAATGGCTCAAAACAATCGGTTACAATCAGAAACGCTGCAGATGATGGTGATACTGGTTCAATCAAAATTAATGCAAACGCTGGTGTTGTTATTCATACTGACATTGGTGTAGGGATGCGTGGTGCAACATCACTGTTTATTACACCAATAGTTTCGGCGGGGTTCTAACATGAAACTTATTGCAGAACAGATACAAGAAGTAGAGTACATCACTGAAGAAAAAGACGGTGGTGGCAAAGAAATGAAGATTCGTGGAATCTTTATGCAAGCCGACCAGAAAAATAGAAATGGTCGTGTATATCCAATGGGCGTACTTACTAAAGAAGTCGCTCGTTATAACAAAGAATTTGTTGCTGAAGGTCGTGCGTTTGGGGAACTTGGTCACCCAGAGGGCCCAACTGTCAATCTCGACAGAGTATCGCACATGATCACAAAACTTGAAGCTAATGGAAAGAACTTCGTTGGTGAGGCAAAATTGTTGTCTACTCCTATGGGGGAAATTGCGAAAGCACTAATCAAGGATGGTGGTAAACTTGGTGTCTCTTCAAGAGGCATGGGTTCACTAGAATCTAAGGGTGGTGCAAATTATGTGAAAGACGATTTCTATCTCGCTACTGCGGCAGATATCGTTGCAGACCCTTCTGCACCTCAAGCCTTCGTTGAGGGTATTATGGAAGGTAAGGAATGGGTGTGGGATAATGGTATTCTCAAAGAAGTTGAGATTGCTGGAATCAAAGATGAGATCAATGAAAGTGTAAGACGTAGACAGGAAAATGTTTCCGCTCTTGCATTTGCAAAGTTCTTGTCAAAACTTTAATCATTATAAATATGATAAGACAAACAAAACTCAAGGAGAAATCCCTATGTCAGAACTAGACAAGACAATTGAGGAACTAGAAGCGGAAGTTCAGAGTGAGCTTGAAGAGGCAGCTCAGGATACCCCTAAAAAGGGTGCCGCCAAAGGTGAATCAATGGATAAAGTAGAGGGTGAAGTCCAAGACCTCGGCGGTGCCGGTGAAGAGTCAACAGAAGCAGAATCAGGTTCAGCAAAGGCTGGAGATAAAATGAAGAAAGTTTCTGACGCTCAAACCAAGGGTGCAAAAGATGCCGGTGGTGCAGACACACCAACTAAAATTAAAGAACCTCTAGCCGCTGGTAATGAAATTGACCATGACGGTGAGGAACTAGAAGAAGGTAAAATGAAGAAAGCAGATATGCTCGCTGCAATGTATTCCGAAATGGAAAAGATGAAAGCGACAGATTTGAAAGCTTCATACGACAAAATGATGTCAAAAGAAGAAGAAAAGGAAGAAGAGAAGGTTGAAGAATCTACTCTTGAAGATAGACTTTCTTCTGTAGATGTTTCTGAAGATGTTACTGCTCTTACACAGGGTGAGGAACTTTCTGAAGAATTTAAAGAAAAGGCTGCTACAATTTTTGAAGCCGCTGTCAAATCTAAACTTCGTTCTGAAGTCGAAAGAATTGAACAAGAAAAGGTTCAAGAAGTCGCTGAAGAAATCAATACTGTTCGTGATGAGTTGACTGAAAAGGTTGACAACTACATGAACTATGTTGTAGAAGAGTGGATGAAAGAAAATGAAATCGCAATCGAGCGTGGACTCAAAGGCGAAATCGCAGAGGACTTTATCTCTGGACTGAAAGATTTGTTCGCAGAACATTACATTGACGTTCCAGATGAAAAGTACGACCTTCTAGGAACTCAGTCTGAAAAGATTGACGAATTGGAAGCAAAACTGAACGAACAAATTGAAAAGAGTGCTGAGATGAAAAAATCACATGACCTTCTAGTTCGTGAAAGTGTTTTTGCAGAAGTATCTTCTGATCTTGCTGCTACTGAAGTTGAGAAATTTAAGTCTCTCGCAGAAGAAGTAGATTTTAGTAATGAAGAATCTTTCAAGGAAAAACTCGACCAGCTCAAGGAAAGTTATTTTCCAAAAGCAACAACTGTCGCTGAATCAGTAGACTCTGAAACAGATGGTTCAGAATCTTTCGATACAACTGGTGCAATGGCCGCTTACATGGCTGCAATCAGTACAAATGTAAAGCGGGCGAAATAAAAACTAAGAAATTAGTTTTTTATAAATATTATAAGAAAACTCAATAAGGAGAAACTAAAATGTTCAAAACAGAACATCTACAGGAAAAGTGGCAGCCAGTACTAGAGCACAACGATCTTCCAGAGATCAATGACTCTTATCGTAAGGCTGTAACCACAGTAATCCTAGAAAACCAAGAAAAAGCTCTCAATGAGGACAGAGGTTTCCTCGGCGAAGCAGCCCCAGTAAACGCAACAGGATCATCTGTTGACAATTGGGATCCGATCCTCATCTCCCTCGTAAGACGGGCGATGCCTAACCTTATCGCATATGATATTGCTGGTGTCCAGCCAATGACTGGCCCAACAGGACTTATCTTTGCGATGCGTTCACGTTACAAGACTCAGGCTGGTACTGAGGCAATGTTTGACGAAGCAGAATCAGCATTCTCAGGTGCTGCTGCAAATACTAACATCCCAGGCTCTGCCGGTACTTCATCTAACGGTGAAACTAACCCAGCAGTACTTAACGATGGTTCGCCAGGTGCATTTACCGCTGACGGTGGTATGACTACTGCAACTGCTGAAGCATTGGGTGATGCGGCAAACAACGCTTTTGCAGAAATGGCATTCTCAATCGAGAAGCAAACCGTTGAAGCAAAATCAAGAGCTCTTAAAGCTGAGTACACAATGGAACTCGCACAAGACCTTAAAGCAATTCATGGTTTGGATGCAGAAACAGAGTTGGCAAACATCTTGTCATCTGAAATTCTTGCTGAAATCAACCGTGAAGTTGTCCGTACAATCTATGTAACTGCAAAGCCAGGCGCACAGACTGATACTGCAACTGCTGGTATCTTCGACATGGACGTTGACTCAAACGGCCGTTGGAGTGTTGAGAAGTTTAAAGGACTTATGTTCCAAGTTGAGCGTGATGCCAACGCAATTGCACAACAAACACGCAGAGGAAAAGGTAACATGATTATCTGTTCTTCAGATGTTGCTTCTGCATTGCAAATGGCTGGTGTACTTGATTACACACCTGCTCTTAACAACAACTTGAATGTTGACGATGCTGGTAACACTTTCGCTGGTGTTCTTAACGGACGCTACAAAGTGTATATCGACCCATATTCTGCAAACGGTGCTGCAAAACAGTACTACACTGTAGGTTATAAGGGTACTTCACCTTACGATGCAGGTCTGTTCTACTGCCCATACGTTCCACTACAGATGGTTCGTGCAGTGGGTGAGAACAACTTCCAGCCTAAAATTGGTTTCAAGACTCGTTACGGTCTTACTGCAAACCCATTTGCTGGTGGTACAACTGCTCGTCTTGGCGCACTTACTGCCAACGACAACGTATATTACAGAAGAGTACAAGTTACAAACATCATGTAATAAGAGTTGTTTTAACAACCGAAACTCAAAGGGGAGCAGAAATGCTCCTCTTTTTTCGTTATAAATAGTATAAAGGAAAAATACTATGGCAAAAATAAATCCATTACAAAGACAACCTACTAACATGGACTTTGCAAGTCCTACACAGTTTAGGTTTACATTGTTGAAGATACCTAACGTGGAATATTTTACAACAAACGTAAACATTCCTGGCATAAATTTTTCAGGTGACGCATCTATTAATACACGATTCAAATCTATTGCGTTCATGGGAGATACTATTGACTTTGAGGATTTGACTATTACGTTCTTAGTAAATGAAGATTTGTCTAATTATCGTGAAATCCATGATTGGATGATTGGTATTGGTTTTCCTAAAAACAACGAACAATTCACTTCGGCTATCGCATCAGAGGCACAAACAAACCCTGGCGAACCTTCAATAAACACACAAAGAAAAAGTGTAGGTAAACCATCAGTATTGATGAGTGATGCAACACTTACTATTCTAACTAACAAAAACAATCCAAAGGTAAGAGTAAACTTTAGTAACTGTTTCCCAACAGCTCTTACTGGTATTGACTACAATACACAAGTTACAGATACAGAACAGTTGACTGCAACTGTTACAATGAAATATGACTTGTACGAGTTTGAAAGCATATAAATATACCGAGCAGAAAATGGTTGACTTGGACACCCTTTTTTGAGGCTCTCTCGTAGAGACAATATAGTAACGCAAGTTACAACCCAATCTGCTCACTTTATACTATGGAGATATAATGAAACTTGATGAACTTCAGCAGATGGCTGAGAACGACTTGAAACAGGATGACTTAGAACTCGCAGACGAGTCTCTAAGAAACGCATCCCTTCACCAAAAATATCTTAATCACTTAAATCACTATAAACAACTTCTCATTATGAAGAGAGGTGAATATAATATTCTCAAAAGAAAAAAATGGGAATATTATTCAGGAAAATCTGACCCTGAAGTGTATCGTGATAACCCATTTGACCACAAAATACTAAAAGCAGATTTACATATTTACCTAGATTCAGATAAGGAAATGGTAGAGATGAAACAACTCATAGAATATTATGAGATGTGTGTGTCTACTTGTGAATCTATTATGAAGAATGTTTCTGATAGACAATGGAACATTAAGAATGCAATTGCTTGGCGTAAATTTGTAGATGGTGCGATTTAGTGACCACAGTCTCAAAGAAAAATGAAGTTTTTCTAAGAGTAGAGACTGAACCATCTATTGCAAGGATGTTATCAGATTACTTTACCTTTGAAGTGCCAGGCGCTAGATTTATGCCTGCATATAGAAATCGTATTTGGGATGGAAAGATACGTTTATTCTCTCCAGCCAACGGAGAATTATATGTTGGACTGTTACCCTATTTAACTAAATATCTAGATGATTTTGAAGAAGATTACACCATAAGTGAGGACTTGCAAGATGAGAAACAAATCGACAGACAAATATTGGATGGATTCATACGCAGCCTTAGACTTCGATCCAATGGAAGAGGAATTAAACCTCGTGACTATCAAGTGGCTGCAGTGGAGTACGCAATTAGAAAACATCGTGCATTACTCCTTAGTCCTACTGCTTCGGGCAAGTCTTTAATAATTTATATTCTGATACGATATTATGATATGTTGTTATCAGAGACAGAACAGGATAAGATATTAATACTTGTTCCCACAACATCTTTGGTTGAACAAATGTATTCTGACTTTATTGATTATGGATGGTTGGAAGCATATATGCAAAAGGTATATAGTGGGTATGATAGAAAAGTAGAAAAGAAACTTGTAATATCTACATGGCAATCTCTGTACAAAATGCCCAAGAGTTATTTTGAACAGTTTGGTTGTGTGATTGGGGATGAGGCCCATTTATTTAAGTCAAAATCCTTGACATCTATTCTAACTAAACTACATTTATGTAAGTATCGTTTTGGGTTGACAGGTACATTGGATGGTATGCAAACTCATCGACTTGTACTGGAAGGCCTGTTCGGCAGTCTAAATAAAGTTATTACTACAAAAGAACTAATTGATAAGAAAACTCTTGCAGATTTTTCTATTAAAGCATTAGTTTTATCTTACCCTGAAAATGAATGCAAGTTAGTAAAAGATATGAACTACCAAGAAGAGGTAGATTATATTGTGCGTCACACAGAAAGAAATAAATTTATTTTAGGGTTGACAAAGACAATAAAAGGTAATACATTAGTACTATTTCAATTTGTGGAAAAACATGGTTCTGTTTTATATGATATGATGAAAGACTTAGATAGAAAAGTTTTCTATGTACATGGTGGAACAGATACACAGACAAGGGAAGATATTCGTGCGATCACTGAGAAAGAAAATAATGCGATTATTGTTGCATCCTATGGTACTTTTTCTACTGGCATTAATATTCGTAATCTCCACAACATCGTGTTCTCTTCCCCCTCTAAAAGTCGTATTAGGGTATTGCAATCAATCGGAAGAGGCTTGCGAGTTGGAGATAGTAAAGATACCGCTACCTTATTCGACATCAGTGATGATTTTACCCACAAGTCAAAACGTAACTTTACATTGAATCACTTTTTAGAAAGAATAAATATATACAATGAAGAACAGTTTGATTATGAAATCAAAAGGATAAAAATGAAATGATTCACGATACAAAAATACTAAAATTATCAAGTGGTGAGGAAATCATTTGCAAGGTAGTTCATCAACCAGATAATGATTATATGAGTCTTGTGCAACCAATGAAATTGAGTTCTTATCCAAAGGCTACCAAGCATGGACTTGAAGAAGCACTGTCTCTACAAAGATGGATTCATTTTGCAGAAACAGACACCTTTAATGTTGCAAAATCTCAAGTTCTGGTATTAACAGAAGCCTCTTTAGGCTTAGTAAGATTTTATGAATACTGTGTTAATAAAGCAAAAAGGGAAGAAGATGAAATTCTATCCCCATCCAATCAAGAATTAAATGATATTGAAAATGAAGAGATGTGGGAAGAGTTTGGTGAACCTAACCCTAATACTATACATTAGATCTATCTATTCTCAAACCCAGCATAGCTGTTATACCAAGTTGTCAAGGGCTTGTCAATAACTTTTTGAAATTAAATGAATATTAATTTATCTATTGACATTTGAATCAAGATATAGTATCATGTATCTATTAATCGCATAAAAGCGATAAATTATGTGGAGTTATTATGGCTAAAAGAAAATCAGGAGTGCATTATGTAAACAATGCACAATTCCTAGAAGCAATGAAAGAATGGAAAGATCGTTGCAAAGAAGCAGAGGAACTAGGTGAACCACAACCACCAGTGACTAACTATATTGGTGAATGCTTCTTGAAAATTGCAAACCATCTTTCTTACAGACCAAATTTTATTAATTATACCTATAGAGATGAGATGATTTCAGACGGTATTGAGAACTGTCTACAATACTGCGGCAACTTCAATCCAGAGAAATCAAAGAATCCATTTGCGTATTTTACACAGATTATCTACTACGCATTCATTCGTAGAATTCAAAAAGAAAAGAAACAACAACACATTCGTCACAAAGTGATTGAGAATATGAATGTTGATATTCTTGCAGTCGGTGAGGATATGGAACAGACACAGTTTGTGGAGTATCTACAGAAGAACTTCCTACCAGCTGAAGATGTATATAAACCCAAAAAGAAAAAGAAAACTGAACCCAAAGGACTAGAGAAATTTTACGATGAAGATAGCGCTGATAACTGATACCCACTTTGGCGCTCGCAATGATAATCTAGCATTCAACGAATACTTTTACAAGTTTTGGGAAGATATATTCTTTCCTTATCTTGATGAGCATAAGATTGATACGATTATTCATCTTGGCGATTTGATGGACAGACGTAAGTTTGTTTCTTATAAGATTGCAAAAGATTTGCGTGAGCGTTTTATCCTACCTATTGTATCTAGAGGAATCAAGATGCACATTATGGCAGGAAACCATGATACTTATTATAAAAATACTAATGATATCAACTCACTCTATGAACTACTAGGCGGGCCAGGAGAAGAAAAATATCCAGGCATCCAATGTTATGATGGGCCATGTACTGAAGAGTTTGATGGAACTGGTATTCACTTTATGCCGTGGATTTGTTCTGATAACTATGAGCGTTCCATGAGAAGTATCGAAATGACTTATGCACAAGTTTGTATGGGGCATTTTGAAATCAATGGTTTTGAAATGCACAAAGGACACTTCTCAGAAAACGGTTACGATAAGAAGTTTCTAAATAAGTTCGATACTGTGTTCTCTGGACACTTTCACAAGAAGTCTGATGATGGCCATGTGTACTATCTTGGTAACACATACCAGATGACTTGGAGTGATGATGGATGCCAGAAAGGGTTTCATATCTTTGACACCAACACCAGAGAACTAGAACGTATCGTCAATCCTTATACTATATTTGAAAAAGTATATTATGATGATACTACTACAAATTATAATGACTTTGACATCTTGACATTAAGGGATAAGTTTGTTAAAATAGTAGTAGTAAATAAAAAAGACTTGTATCAATTCGATAGATTTATTGATAAAGTTCTTGGTGAGTCTGGAGCCCATGAGGTAAAGATTGTTGAGGACTTTAGTGATTTGGATGCATCGAATGTTGATGATGCAATCATTGAGAATGCAGAGGATACTATGACTCTGTTAGAGCGCTACATTGATGAACTTGATGTAGATTTAGATAAGAAAAGATTGACTAGTATGATGAAGTCACTTTATGTAGAAGCGAGCGACTTGGAACTTTGATTACATTTAATAAAGTAAGGTGGAAAAACTTTCTATCCACTGGAAATCAATTCACTGAAATACAGTTGGACTATGCTCCAACTACACTAATTATTGGAGAAAACGGAGCCGGTAAATCTACCATTCTGGATGCGCTTTGTTTTGTCCTGTTTAATAAACCTTTCCGTAATATCTCAAAATCACAACTCGTGAACTCTGTCAATGGTAATGGTACTATTGTTGAGGTAGAGTTTAATGTGAACAATAAAGATGTAAAGGTTGTTCGTGGTATCAAACCAAACAAGTTTGAAGTTTGGATTGGTGGCACTATGATAAATCAAGATGCAAATGCAAGGGATTACCAGAAACATCTAGAACAACAAATCTTAGGATTGAACTATCGTTCTTTTACACAAGTTGTTATTCTTGGTTCGTCTACCTTTGTTCCTTTCATGCAGTTATCCACTAAGGCCCGCCGTGAGGTTGTTGAAGATATCCTAGATATCAAGATTTTCTCACTGATGAACTTTCTCCTCAAGAACAAAAACAAGTCTCTTGTAGAGGATATTCGTGAGGTTCAGTATAACTTTGATTTGACAAAAGAGAAGGTTACACTGCAAGAAAAGTTTATTGAAGAAGTTGTAAATAATAAGTCAGCAATTATTGCAGAGAACCAACAAAAATTATGGGATAATAAAAGTACTATTGACTTCAGAAGAGATGATGTTAAAGCATTAGAGATTGATAATGAAAATCTATCTTATGATGCAGAAGAGAAAGCGAAATTAGAACAGAAACTAAAGAAACTAACTCAAACAGAAGCAGCCCTTCAGAACAGGAAATCTGAACATGACCGTCAAATCCAATTTTTCCAGAACAACGATGAATGCCCGTCTTGCGAACAACCGATTACAGAATCAACTAAGCAGACGCAGATTGAATCCAGAACCACAAAGATCGGAGATATCGAAAACGGTATCGCAGATTTACAAAGAATGGAATCAGAAGAACAAGACAGACTCCAATCAATCTTAGTAGACTTAGAAACTATTCGTAAGAATGATGTTGAGAAAGCCAAGATACTTTCTTCTATTTCAGAACTAGAAAAGTTCAATGCAAAACTGGAAAAAGATATTGAGGCATATAAGAATGGTTCTGTGTCAGAAGAAGATAGATTGAAACTTGCCGAACTTAAAGGACAAATTAAGTCGGTTGAAGAACAAAAAACTAAGTTGAATGAAGATAAGTTTTACATTGATGTTGCCCGTAATCTTTTACAAGATAGTGGTATTAAGACAAAGATTGTAAAACAATATTTGCCTATTATGAATAAGTTGGTGAATACATATCTATCGTCTATGGATTTCTTTGTCAACTTTAATATTGATGAAAACTTCAATGAAACAATTAAGTCACGTTTCAGAGATGAGTTCTCTTATGCATCATTCTCAGAAGGTGAGAAGATGCGAATTGATTTGGCACTTCTATTTACATGGAGAGCCATTGCAAAGATGAAAAACTCTACGAATACGAATCTACTAATACTAGATGAGATATTTGATTCATCTTTGGATAATACTGGTACTGATGATTTTCTAAAGATTTTGAATACATTTGACAAACAGAATGTATTTGTTATATCACACAAACAGGATATGTTGTTTGATAAGTTTAGAAACATTATTCAGTTTAAGAAAGAAAAAAACTTTAGTAGGATGGTATAATGGATCAAAGTGAACGGTTTAAAGAATTACTAGAAGAAATGAAAAAGACACACGATGCAAAGCGTCACGACTATGCAAGTGTGGAAGATATATTTGCAAACTTTAGAACCTGTGAGATGGGTGGTATCCCAGCATGGAAGGGATGTTGTGTTCGACTAGGAGACAAGTTCAGCCGTATTATGGGGTTTGCAAAGAAAGAACTACTTGAGGTTAAAGATGAGAGTATCAAGGATACACTTATTGACATGGCCAACTATGCTTTGATAGCATTAATTCTTTATGAGGAATATAAGGATGGGAAAAAGAAGTGATTTTGAGAGGGTGGAAAGAGATTTCTATCCTACTCCTATAGAGGCAGTAAGGCCTCTTGTTCCCCACTTACCAAAGAAAGGATTGTTTGCAGAACCTTGTGCTGGTGATGGTAGACTGATTCGACACATAGAAGAACTGACAGAACTATTAGGGTACTGGATGACTGACATAGAACCTATGGCAGACTTTGTTGGTGATGGGGATGCAATGACTGATAAGATTGTGGGGTGTGATGTTTGCATAACAAATCCACCTTGGAATCGTAAGATACTTCACCCCCTTATTGTAAATCTATCTGACCAGTTACCGACATGGTTGTTGTTTGATGCAGATTGGATGCATACGAAACAAAGTATAGAATTCATGCCTAGGTTGAGGAAGGTAGTCAGTATCGGCCGTGTGAAGTGGATAGAAGGTAGTAAGAGTACAGGTAAGGACAATTGTTGTTGGTATCTGTTCGATAAACCAGATGGTGAATGGCCAACACAATTTTTTGGAAGAAACTGAAAAAAAGTTATAAAAACATCTTGACTTTTGTTATAAGAACGTATATACTGTATAAGTAAAGTGAGAAAACAAAGTCGTTAGGAGACAAATATTATGGCACATGAACTTGAAATCGTAAACGGAAACGCACAAATGGCATACGTTGGTGACGTTCCTTGGCATGGACTTGGTACTAAGGTAGAGGCTGACCTCACACCTGGCCAGTTCCAAAAAGTTGCTGGACTTGATTGGGAAGTAACTAAAGAAAAACTTGTTACCCCACAAGGTGCAATCGTGAAGAACAAGGAAGCACTTGTTCGTACATCAGACAACTCAGTACTTGATGTTGTTGGAACTGGATGGAATCCAGTACAAAACTCAGAGGCATTTGAGTTCTTCCACGACTATGTAATGGCTGGTGATATGGAGATGCATACTGCTGGTTCATTGAAGAATGGACAACTTGTATGGGCTCTTGCAAAAACCAAAGAGAGTTTTGAACTCTTCAATGGTGACTTGACAGAGAACTACTTCCTGTTCACTAACCCTCACCAGTTTGGTAAGGCACTAAACATTCGTATGACACCAATTCGTGTCGTATGTAACAACACCCTCACATTGTCTCTGTCACAAGACACTGACAAGATGGTTACTGTAAATCACCGTAAGGCATTTGATGCCGCTGAGGTGAAAGAACAGATGGGTATCGCTCGTGAGAAAATGGAACAATATAAGTCAATGGCTCAGTTCCTTGGTAGTAAACCTGCCACTGGCGATAATGTTATCCAATACTTCAATGAAGTGTTTGGTGCGCCTGCGAAAGAGAAAGTAGACAATGTTCTTCCTTTCACTTCTCGTAATGCCAAGATTGCAATGGAAAACTTGCAGACACAGCCAGGGGCAAACTTTGCTGAAGGTTCTTGGTGGCAGGCATTTAACTCTGTAACATACATGACTGACCACTTACAGGGTCGTGAAGGTGACTCACGTTTGCAGTCTGCATGGTATGGACGTAACCGTAAGGTTAAATTAAATGCCCTTGATAAAGCTCTAGAGTACGCTGAGGCTGCATAAGTCTTATATATAATACAGGGTGCTGTTCGTAAGTCGCCCTGTACGTCACATAATATGCTTACTCTGTGACGCAAATCACGGTTTTGGTAGTTTCCGCCCAAAAAACTACCATTATAAATAAACGTGATACGCCATATAATATGGGTGTCACACTGTATCTTGCTTAATAAAGGAGATTAAATATGGTAAATACAGCCTTTACACTAGATCCGTCAAGGATCAATACTTACTCTATCGGTTTCGATAGAATGTTTGACAATTTGATGGGGAATCATCCTAATCAAACTAGTCCTTCAAGTTATCCCCCTTACAACATCGTAAAACACGATGATGATAAGTTCACCATTGAGATTGCCGTTGCTGGTTTCTCAAAGGATGAGATTGAGATTGAGTTTAGAGAGAATGTTCTCAAGATTGAATCTAAGTCTCGACCAGAGGGTGATGACGAAAAGGAATATCTACACAAAGGTATTTCAAACAAACGATTTAAAAAGGCATTTACACTATCAGATGATGTAGTTGTAGATGGTGCTGATATGAAAGATGGTATTCTTAAAATCAATATGGAAAGAATTATTCCAGAAGAGAAGAAGCCACGTTCAATCAAAATCAAGTAAGTAAAGTGAAGGTGCCTCTTGACAGGGGCACCTTTTTATGTTATAGTATGATTAATTGAAATTGAGGATTCGTAATGTTTAAGAAAAAAGATGAACCTGTAGTCGCCGCCAAACGGATTGATTACAAATACTCAGAGGATAGAATCCTCAAAGAAATGGCCGAGTATATAGATAAAACCTATAACGCCCATTATTCCCACAACAAATTTCAAGCAACAGAATTCATCATGGACAGTGGCCATGGAGAAGGTTTCTGTATCGGTAATATTTTAAAGTATTCACAACGATACGGAAAGAAAGATGGCAAGAACAGAAATGACTTGCTAAAGGTGATCCATTATGGTATAATGGCTTTACATAATCACGATACTCAGGAGAAAAATTGAAAATGAAACTTAGTAATGATACACGAGAGGTTCTAAAGAACTTCTCAACCATTAATCAGAACCTTATGGTAAAAAATGGTAATGCGATTGGAACAATGTCTGCGATGAAAAACATCGTTGCAAAGGCAACTGTTCCAGATACTTTCAACAACGAATTTGCTATCTATGACTTGAACGAGTTCTTGTCTGCAATGTCTTTATTCAAAGATCCAACTCTTACTTTTGATGAGAAGAGCGTTAGACTTAATGAAGAGGGCGGTGGTAGTAATCTAACTTATATGTTCAGTGACCCATCTATCGTGACTGCACCAAAGACTGAAATCACTATGCCAAGTGTTGATGTAGAGTTTACCTTTACACAGGATACGTTTAATCAAATCCTAAAGGCCTCTGCTGTTCTTGGTGTTCCAGATGTGGTTCTTGCTGGAACTGCTGGTGGTGATATTAAACTGACTGTTACTGACCGTAAGAATGATACGTCTAATGATTTCAGTATTACAGTTGGTGAAAATTCACCATCTGACTTTACCTACTTCTTTAAAGTAGAAAACTTAAAACTTCTTTCTGGTGACTACAAGGTACAAGTATCACAACAAGGTATTTCTCATTTTGCAAATGTGACTAAACCTATTGAATACTTTATTGCTCTCGAAGCGGCCTAACCAGAAGGAACTATATTATGAATGATGTGATGCTGTGGGTGGAGAAATACCGCCCAGCGAAAATCAGCGAGTGTATTCTCACTGATGAGTTAAAGAATACCTTTCAGACTTTTGTGAATGAAGGACATATACCAAACCTTCTTTTGTCTGGAGGCCCTGGCGTTGGTAAGACTACTGTTGCGAAAGCAATGTTAGAGGAAATCGGTGCCACCTATATGATGATTAACGGTTCTGAAGAATCAGGTATTGATGTACTCAGAAACAAAATCAAGAACTTTGCAAGTACTGTCTCTATGGATGGTAATCGTAAGTTCGTGATTCTTGATGAGGCAGACTATCTAAATCCTCAATCTACACAGCCTGCGTTGCGTGGATTCATTGAGGAGTTTCATAAGAACTGTGGGTTTATTCTAACCTGTAATTTTAAGAACCGTATCATCGAACCACTACACAGTCGGTGTTCTGTAGTGGAGTTTCGTATTCCGCCAACAGAGAAACCAACACTTGCTGGACAATTTTTCAAACGAGTACAGGACATTCTCAAATCTGAGGATGTCCAGTTTGAACCAAAGGCTGTTGCTGGTATCGTTGAGAAACACTTCCCAGATTGGAGAAGAGTTCTAAACGAACTGCAAAGGTATTCTGCCTCTGGTATGATTGACAGTGGTATCCTTGTTAATCTATCAGAAACAAACATGAAAGACTTGAGTTCTTATCTAAAAGATAAAGACTTTAAATCTATTCGCAAATGGGTTGCAAACAATCTAGACAACGACCCCTCTCGTATGTATCGTAAAATCTATGATACATTATATGAAGAAATACAACCTCAAACCGTACCCCACTTAGTTCTTGCAACAGCAGACTATTCTTACAAATCGGCCTTTGTTGCAGATCAAGAAATCAATATGCTTGCATATATGGTTGAGATTATGACACAGGTGAGTTGGAAATGAGTGGTTACGAATTAAAACACTACCTAAAATCTCTTAACGAAACAAAGGAACATCTGATGGAGTCGGATGATCCTATGTGGGAAAAGAAATATTCTCCCTTTATCATTAACAAGTGTTTGGCTCCATTCAATGATACTATAATGCTTGTTAATGAAATGAATATGCGTCACCACCTTGACAGTAAACTACAATATGAATTTTTACTAAATACTATTAGACCTAAGAAAAGATATGCTCCTTGGGTGAAAGCGGATAAGTTGAAAAACTTAGACTATGTAAAAGAATATTATGGTTATAGTAATGAGAAGGCCAAACAAGCATTATCAATACTAAATGATGACCAGATAACCACTATTAAAAATAGTTTGAATAAAGGTGGAAGAAAATGAACGAAACTGAATGGCATCCAGAAGAGATGCTGGAAATTAAACTTAAAGAACCTGATGACTTTTTGAAGGTTCGTGAGACACTATCAAGAATTGGTGTCGCCTCTCGTAAAGAGAGAAAACTATATCAATCCTGTCACATTCTACATAAACAGGGTAAGTACTACATTGTGCATTTCAAAGAACTCTTTGCACTAGATGGTAAAGATACAAACTTAAATGAAAATGACATATCTCGTAGAAACTCTATCGCTTCTTTATTGGGCGATTGGGGTTTAGTAGAAATTGTAGGAAGTGCAGAACCTAAGGCTCCTCTTTCACAAATTAAAGTGATTGCTTTTAAGGAGAAAGATGAATGGGTTCTAGAAACAAAATACAACATTGGTAAGAAAAGAGAAGTATAGTTGGCACGCTCATTTACAGATTTTATCACAGAAGAAGAACAGATTAAAAACTATAAGGTAGTAATCCTTACAGTTGAACATGGTGATAAATCAATTACTGCAAATAAGTTTGAGAAACAAGCCCAGAAGATGGGCATGGAAGTTTTTCTATCAGACTTTAAAGGTGTCTCTTTGATTTTTGATGATGGTAATTATATTATCAAAGATAAAAACAAAAGTATGAAACTTGTTACTCAAGATACAGTTGTATTTATCAGAGGAACACCAACAAGA
>Ga0213863_10001207_pt1 | contig 19145 bp, 10 predicted proteins | sample PICome_8_FD_160128 | JGI IMG/M metagenome (GOLD analysis project Ga0213863, IMG submission 160128) | Coastal seawater microbial communities near Pivers Island, North Carolina, United States - PICO497 | ecosystem: Environmental > Aquatic > Marine > Coastal | place: USA: North Carolina... | reverse complement strand
TTCTTCTACTAGTCTCTTGTCGTCACCTGTGGTTCTTTCTATCGCATTCGCTGGAAGTTTATTCTCATCGCCGCGGGAGACTTTTGTCTTTTGATCGATCGTTTCTATCGCTTTTGCCTTTTCTTCTTCCTTCTTCTCGTTTTGCGCAACAACTGCTGGCGAATGAACGAGTTTAGGCTCGGGTGCTTTCCTGGAGTGCGTCGCGGTATCACCCCCAGTTGCTACGTTTCTATTCATCAAGTTCGCATAGAACGACGTCATATCGGATTTCCCTTGTACCTCTCGTTCCTTTTCTCTCTGTTCGCGCTCGAGCTCTTCTTTCTTCCACTTTTCGTCTTCCTCCAACTTCTTCCTGTACGCGGACGTTATGAACTTTTCTTTGTCTCCGTACAGCTCGTCCTCCTTCTCGCGTTCTTTCATCAATCGTCTCTCGTAAGTAACATCCTGTTCACGCTTCCTGAAATCAGCCGCTTCTTTCAGTTGAGCGATGTACCTCGATTTCCGTTCGATTTTTTCCCCGTCTTTTTCTCGCAAAGTAGCTTCTCTTCCTTTTTTAATATCAGTTAATGCATCGTCGTATGCGAACACGTTCGGGTCTTCTTTCAAAGCCTTCTCGTAGATTTCCTTAGCTTCGGCGTCTCCCTTTGCTTGTGCGGCTTCTTGCTGTCGTTTAATCTCCTCGTTGTGTCGTTTTTTCGCTCTCTCTGCTTCGCTCATCGTGCCGTTTCTGTTGTCGTCGTTTTCTTCGTCGCTGCTTTCATCGTTCGCGAAAAGATTTACAAGCTTCGGCTTCTTTTTGTTTTTCGAAGAAGAAGCTTTCGCGGCGGGGTTCAAACCGTACTTCAACTTTGTCGTAAAGTCCATTCTTCTTCTTCTTCGTCGTCTTCTTCTTCTTGTTGTTATCGATGGTGTTATGTTTTGTTCATACGTGTATGTTCTTTGGGGGTGTATAAAATTTGGAGAACAATTTGAAGAGTTAGTTCGTCACTTTTCGAAAAGAGCTCTGTTTCTCTTCCTCACGAGTCCTCATCATCATCATCATCATGCGTGCGCTCTCCTCGTTGAGCGCATCCACATCGCGCGTTGCAACAAAAGCGCAAAGACGAAGAGGACAAAATTCAACAATAATGAGAGCGACGACGAATGAGAACGATGATGATGGAGACGGAAAGAGAGGAAACAACAGAGATGGAAGGACAGGAAAGAAGGGGAAGGACATCTCGCCGCTGTCTGAGTTGCAAAGATTATCAGAGGAGCAACCGCGAGAGTGGACGGAAAGTTACAACAAAATCACTTTGGACGACGAGGAGGAGGAGGAAGGAAAAGCGAAAAACAAAACCGACGAGGACGAGGACGACGAGGATGAACCAAAAACGAAATTATTGAGTGGGGAGTGGTTGGAGAACGAAAAAACCAGCGAAGCGACGGCACTGGCGAACGAAGCATTGGTCATGTTTGCTGCTTCTTTCGTACTCGGTCCTTTACTCGATCATCAACACTCTCGCTTTGACGTCTTGCATTACGCGCATCCGGTGTCTTTAGATATGAACATCATCCTAGCTCCCATTCTTCACAATCCGCTGTCCGAGCAGTTTATTAGCGTATTCTCGGGTCCTATTGGATTCTTCTTCGTCGGCGAGTCTGGAACGATCGAAACGGATTGGTGGGTAGGACCACTTTTTGGCGTAGCTGGCATAATTATGGGCTTAGGGACGACGACGCTGGATTCGATATTTCTTAGAAATGGCGTGAAAGCGCGACGCATCAAGGAAATTGAAGGTAACTTACAGCCAGTACGAACGAAAGCTTTAATAGCAAAATCTCCCGCAAAACCTGCGGGTGGATGGGAGCCTTCGTGGGGATTTACGCTTGCTTCAATATCGTTCTTCGCGTTACAATACGCCGCGTCGGGCATGCTTGCCTCGCCCGATTTTGATTTCCTCTCAGGCGGCGAGGGGCATTTACCGTACCACTCGATCGATGTTTTTTTGCTCTTATGGGCGGCAGGTGCGTGGGCGTACTTTGATAAGACATACCAAGGACTAGTCATAGCAGGTGCGGCAGCGGTTGGAGGACCAATCATCGAGATTGTCTTGATTAACGTGTTTCATCTTTACACGTATACGAATCCAGATATATTCGGTATTCCGTCGTGGATTCCGTGGGTTTACGCGTGCGGCGGACCAGCTGTTGGTAACCTTTCGCGCACAGCGAGAGGCAAATTGCGCGCATTCTTGAATTTAGCAGGACCGGTATGCAGAGTACCAATCTATGAAAGTCGACCGAGTTGGCGTCCGCCGCCGAGAGGATTCGATCCGCGCACGTTTCGCGCTTCCGGCGTGAAGAGAAACGCCGGGGATGATCAGATGAAAGGTAAATTTGTTATATTAGTAGATGGACCGGTCGATTTGACTGGAGTACAATCTTTAGATGATATAGATGCGAAGAAGATATTCGTTTCGGCTGGGAGACGATACGGTGCAGTGAGCGAGGATGATGCAAAAGATTCTTCTTCTTTTTCCTCTTCACCTTCCGGTAACGAAAAGCCGAAAATGCCTCGATTTCAACGCGTGCGAAATTTGTTCAAACGCTTTCGAAAAAACGGGAAAGGGAAGAAAGACGTCGACGAGGAAATGACAGAAGAAAAAGATGAAAAAGAAAAAGAAGCAGAAGAGTCGACGTCGAGAAAAGAGGAATCCATCGCCCAGAAATTGCCTCCGCTTTTACCGACAAAGCAGCCTCTGTTGTTGCCGGCGACGTCGTCGAATCAAAAAATTGAACAAAAGTTATTGCCTTTGGAAAAAGAAGAAAAAATCGATGGCGCCGAGAGTGCGACGCAATCAACGAATACGAACACGAACGATGACATTAAAACGCCGAGAGAAAAAGCAATCGCTCAACCAGCACTTTCAAAGGATGAGCGCGTGTTGGATGTCAAACGAAGGATGGCGGAGGTCGAGTCTCAGATTGAAGAGTTGGAGAAGTTGAAGACTTTAAAGGTTCGATTGACGGAGATGAAAATGCAATCGGAGGATGCTTCGCCTCCGATCGGACCAAAGATTCAGCGCGCGCGCGCCAAGATTACGGAGAGCGTCCCGGAACTTTTACAACCGTCTGTAAAAAAAATGAACGAAAGCATCGATAAAGTCACGGAGAAAATAATAACATCCAATCCAAAAATTAAGGATAGTCGCGTTGTCCGTAAATTGACCAGAGAAGATAACCCGGAAGAACGGTTACGTAAGATTAAAGCGCTGAAAGAGAATTTGAAGCGCGTGCAAAAAGAAGATTTGAAGCCGGCGATAGAGATGATGACGACGAAAAAGGAAAGAGGGGATGTGGAGACGAGCGCGGAAGCCGAGGAATGATATATTTTAGGTGTTCAAGGTCCAGGTCAACCGCAAAGGAGATCAGAGAAACCCCGTTTGTTGTTCGAGTCGAACTTGGTCGGAGGTTATGTCAACGTATTTGTAAAACGAATTAGGAATTCATGCATCAGAAAAAAAATACATCCGGACCACTTTTCTTTTTTGGAGCGCATGTGTAATACCGCATTTAAAAAAAACGCCTGCTTTTTTTATTCTATCTAAGCGGCGCGAATGAAGACTTAAAGATAGAATATCGTCTGCTCGCGTTGCCAAATATGAGGAGAATGTCGATGGTGCTGCTAACTTGTTGGCCTCGATGCGCGCGTTTCATCCTTTTTTCACTCTTTCTTTTAGGTGAACGAGTTGCAAGTTTCTCCTTCAACGGTGACGTTTTCGTTTCCTCCACGAGACGGAGCGGTTTTCGAATGATCCTATACGGAGCTAATGATTATATGAATGAAACTGAAAGTACGGATGACAGAGATGCGATTGCGAGTAACGTTACGCACATCAGTGGGAAACTTTCGCTGACTGGCACGTTTGATTCGAGTGAACGAAGTTCTATTTTTCACAAACTTAGGAGTGTTGGGAGCTTGACCGTATTCGATAACTACGAAAATACAGGCGATATCCTTTCTTCTTTGATGTACGTCAAAGGAAACTTGACGATTACGAACAGCGATGTATTATCATCGCGAGACGATTTCTTACCAAACTTGCGAATCATTCGCGGATCGTTCGTCTATATTGATACGTCATCTTCCTCGACGTTCTCCCTGAGGAGAAGCATGCGAAACTCGGCGGCGAATCTTGAAAAAGTTGGTCAAAACTTCGAACTCCACGTCTCAGGAGTGCATCAAAGAGTTGAATCGACAGCGTTTCCGTCCCTTGAATCTGTTGGTGGGTCGTTTATAATCAGCGCTTCGAAAAGTTTAGAAGTTCTTGAGATTGGATGTTTCAGAAACCTTTGGCACGTCGGGAAAGACTTCGTAATATCGAGCGAAAGCATAAGGCGTATATCCAACTTCATGTCTTTGCAAGTCGTAGAGGGTAGATTGGACTTAAACGCGACGAAAAATTTACGTTCACTCGATGGATTACAGAATTTGAGACGCGTTGGCTCGGGCGATATTGCTTTGGGAAGCTCTGCGGTAAAAAACGGGGAGCAGTTTGGAAAATGTGGATTTATAATGCTCGACGAAGATAAATTCAGGGAGTCGAACAAAACTGCATACCTCATTCAACACGCTTGCTTTTACGATGCCTATAAATGGTGTCAATCTATGCTACTTCCCAACGCGTACCGATGCGTAAACTCTATCGCGACAAAAATAACCACAAACAGAAACTTGCGGAAGTTTTCTCGTATTCTCGAATCAAGCGGTGAAGTCTTGAGACTACAAGCGTTACAGAAACCAATCACGGTGTTTGCGCCCATCGACGCAGCATTTTTATTTCTCCGATCTACCCTGAGAGAACGAAACGGGCGTAATAGCTCGGAGTACGATGAGCTTTCATTTTCGGCTACGCAAGCGACATTAAGAAATGTCGCCCGAGCGCATTTGTATTCGTCCACGATTGATCTCTCAATGCTAATGAATGAAGTGAAGTTAATCTCCGAACTTGGTGAAATGGAAGCGCTCGAAATATTGCTTTCGCAAAATGGAGAAATCAATACATATCCACATCCAGGCGCACACGCTTTAGCAGTCCGGAGACAAGCTCCTTTATTTCGATCAGTCTCGCCAATCGATAAAAGCGTCTGCGAGTCGTTTTCATTTCACAGCGTTTCGACAACAAATGCGTTATATTCAAAGTACTGCAAAGATACGACATTATCTGCGCGCGCTATGCTGCGACCAATCGATATTGTTCCTTATAATGAGGAAAACGAAGCCGTTAGCACGAACGCATCTTCTTCGTCAGCATCAACTATGGAAAATATGGACACGACGTCTTCCACCTGCTTAAACAGGTGTGGTACTTGCGATAACATTGAACTGAAAACGTGTTGTTGCGACGAAGCGTGCGTTCAAAATGGTGATTGTTGCGGTGACTTTTCCTATTTTTGTTCAATACAATACTTTTTATCGAGGGAAGAGCGAGTTAATAACGTTGTGCAACGAAGCAGTGCCTTTACGACGAACCGAAACTTTGCGTCTGGTGAAACAGAACGCGCGGCTCTAATAATCAAATCGAACGTCGCGCAATCGCACAACGGGGCGAAGTTGATTCTTATCGATCGCGTCTTACATCCAATCGAACGTTATCACAGTTCTCAACTGTTATTGTACGAAGTTAAGCAGAGCGAAGCGAACGAAGACTTTGACGGCGACTATTTTCCAGATGTGAGCTCTCCGTCTCCGCCTCCGCCTCCTCCCAGGCCACCTCCAGCTCCGCGGCGCGTCACCGAATTCAGTTGGCTATATCAAACGAGACCGCCACCACCGTCAACTTCTGTCGATTTAAAGAGTCCTCCGCCACCTGAATCGCCTCCGTCATCCGCTCCTACAACAACAATACCACCGCCACCACTTACGTCTTCTTCTTCGCCTCCGTCGCCGCCACAGAACACGCACATCGGTAGTTGCCAAGTACAGCTTCCAAACATCTGCGGTTTGTGTGATTACACAGATGAATCAAATGTGTGCTGCTGTGATTCAATGTGTGTATCTACGGGAGATTGCTGTGGAGATTACACAAACTTATGCGTATAGAAAATGAAAATATTTTGTTTTTCAAAAAGGCAAAGGGTACAACACTACAGATTACTAACTACTACGGGCATGGTAATGATAAATCTCCTACTAAAAACGATTCAAAACGTTAATGCGCATCGTCCTCTGATGCACTGATATCTGATTCGCCTAGCATCGCACGCGCAGCCTTAATTAAACTCACCGGGCGTTCCGTTTTCATGGCATAAATTGGAATACCTCTCGATCTTGCCGCGTGCCGTAACCACTTCGCACTCTTTACGCGAGTTTTTACGCCCAAAATTGCATCTGCATCCTCCAAACGACTCACCAGATGAATTAAAGTTTCGAATCCGAGCTCTAAGAAAACCTTTCTAACTTCACTTTCGTTCAATTCAAACGGAAAGACGCACAGAACCGCCTCTTCGTCGCTGTTTCCGTTTGAATAGTCGTCGTCGTCGTCGTCTTCGTCATCCTCGTCGTCCTCATCTTCATCGTTGTTTTCCATACTTTCTTTTACGGAACGATCCCCACTGAGACGTCGATTCATCATAACATCTGCTGCCTCTGATGCGGATGATTTACGTTCTCGAAGAAGTGCTGCGTTGGCGATTTCTTGCGCCACATATCCAGCTGAAGTCAACGGTGGAGGTGCCGACGGCCGAGGCGCTTTCCGTCGCAATCCAGAGTCTCTTTCATCTGCACCCAAGTACCCAGACGACCCGTACGCTTCACTAACATTCGGGGGCGTGTTAAATTGTTTCGTGACAGCCGCTTCGGTCGCAAGAGAGGATCGATTACCGTACGACGAAGAAGTGGAAGTTGACGCCGAACCCGGACGGGATCGATATTGCATCGCGCCGACACCAAATTTGGGAGCAGATGCTCCTGGCCCGCTATTTGATGCATACGATCGAGAGTTTTCGCGAAACTCGGGAACTTGTACGACTATACCGTCCTCTCGAAGCGCTCGCAATTCGGTAAACGGAGCTTGCCCGGCTAAAAGTGCATCTACGGACGACGCCACGTCCGTATGCACCCTCCAGAGTCCGATGTCGAGCATCTCTACGGCAATGCTGAAGGTTGGCGGACCTTCTCGCTCCAAAATTGTTTTCTGCCCGCGTCTTCTTCGCGCTTCGTCGTCGCCAAGCGTGACGGATTGGACCCCGCCAACTAAATCACAAAGAGATGGGTTCTTCAAGACATTTTCTAACGTGTGACCGTGCGCGGTGGCAATCATTTTCACTCCTCGTTCTGATATAGTTCGCGCAGCCATTGCTTCCTCCTCCGTACCAATCTCGTCAACAATAACGACTTGCGGCGTGTGGTTCTCCACTGCTTCTATTAACACTGCGTGTTGGAGTTTCGGATCCGCTACTTGCATGCGCCTGGAGTTTCCTACGCCAGGATGCGCCACGTCGCCGTCGCCGCCGATTTCATTCGAAGTGTCCACGATGACAACTCTTTGATTAAAATCCGCCGATAACAACCTGGACATTTCGCGAATAGCCGTCGTTTTGCCCACACCGGGTGGACCTAGTAATAGTACCGAGCTCGATTCTTCTGAGCTCACTAAGTCTTTACATAATTCAGCCGCGCCTTTGACCGCTCGTCCAACTCGACACGTCAAACCAATCACGGTTCCTCTTCTGTTTCTAATCATCGAGATACGGTGTAAAGTACCATCAATTCCCGCTCGGTTATCTCCGCCAACTTCACCGAGTAAGCTCACGGCTTCGTCGATGTCATCCATGGTAATTTTCGAGCTTTCTGCGTCCCAGACATCGAATTTCTTCAGGCTCTCTTTCGAATACAACGGCTCCGCAGGGCCTTCCGGGAATCTCGCCAAGGGCACTCTCCCGACGTCCATGACGACTTCGATGAGTTCAAGTTTTCTTTCGTGTTTATGCAATTGCTCGCGAATTCTCGATGGTAACACCCGCAAAAGCATGTTCAATTCGTTTTCGTCCGTTACCAAGGCGAGATTTTTCTTCAACCCTCCGCCGCCGCTCCCGCTCTCTGGGCTTGTTGTTTTTTTATCCTCGTGCTCTTTTTCAGTTTTTGTTTCCATCATCATCGTGAGACTCGCTTTCATTTCTTCGGGTGTTTTCGGCATCTGCCTCCTTTCCCGCGCTTGCAAATCGGCCTCATCGAACGAATCAGACATCAATAGCTCTTCCGTGCCTTTCACTTCACCTTCTTGTTCCTCTTCTTCCTCCTCTTCCGCTCTCTTCACTCCTTCATCGATGCTACTGTTACCGCTACCTCTCTGAGCACTGCTTAAACGACTAGGACGACATTGTTGTCGTCGTCGACAGTTTTGGATAATCACCTTTAGTGCGTGTTTCTGTTGTTCGCTCGCGCGAAAAGAATGACAATAAGAAGAAGAAGAAGAAGATACAAACGATGAGGATAGGTTTGACGACGCCGATGAAAAGAACGTCATGATATGTTGTTGTTGTTGTTGTTGTTGTTGTGTGCGCTCGAGCGTGTTATATTCTCTTCTTAAAAATTTGTGCCGAAAGAATTTGATTTTTACTCTTGAAAACTCGTATTCAATTCTCGCGACAAAACAAAGAAGATGACGATGACTGTCGCCAACGGCGGCGAGGAAAAGCAGGAACACGAGGTCAAGAAAGAACCCGAGGAGAAAGACCAAGCGATGATGCAGGTGGACCCTCCTCCTCCTGCGGCACCGGCTCCCGCAGTAGAAGTTGCAAATGCAACGCCTCCACTCGCTCCTCCTGTACCCCAACAACAACAACAACAACAACAACTCCCTCAAAGAAAGATGATTCCAAACCCACAGGACGTGAATAAAGCGGCGTCTATTGCCTCGGAAAGAGCTCTGATAGACGCCAAGAAAGCCATCTCTGTGCGTTTAAAGTTTAAAAGCAAAGAAGGAGGAAAAGGAGATAAAAAGAAAGACGATTTCTTTCGGACGGCCAAGGACGTGCTCGAAACGTTGATGCCGTTTCACGCGTTCGCCGACCAGAGAGGTTTGTTTCAGTTTGACCCTTCTTTTCCTTCTTCTTTGATGGTCGACGACGACGAAGACAATAAAAACAAGAACGCGAGGAGGAAGAAGTTGCGACTGTTGCGCGAGGCTGTCGGGATGTTAATAGCCGAGAAGGAAGGATTCAGCACAAAAGAAGAGGAAGAAAAAGAAAAAGAGGAAGACAAAAAGGAAGAAGGAGAGGAGAGGAAAGCGAGTGAGAACAACGAAAACGAACAGAAAGTAAAGAGAAGACGACTGAATGAAGCTTACGCTTTGCTCACGGAAGAGAACGTTTTACGTAGCGGGTTTGCGTTTCGTATGAATAGAGTTGATGACGGTTTGCTTAAAGAGCTTCGAACACTACACAAAGGAATCGAAGTGTGCGAACAAAGTTGCGCGCGGTTGCAAAGACACTCAGACGAAGATTCAACGTCGGCGAACGTTTTATCCAAAGCCGAAGAGTTCTTAATAGAACGTCTCGTATCCGAGGAAACTCGAATTGTTCTCGATGCTAAATCGAGCGAGCTCCGTAAAATAGCTCAAGAAGAGCGGCAAAAGATGGCCGATGTGCGCAAAGCCGAAACGGCATTTGCGCTCGCATCAAAAGCTGCCGCTGCTGCGCAGCAACAACAACAAATACAATTGCGCTTTCAACAACAACAACAACAAATACAACAACAACAACAACAAATACAACAACAGCAAACGAATTAGTAGCTAGAAACTTTTCGATCTTAGTAATATAAGCGCATATAGTAAAAAAATAAATTAAATGGAGTTGGGACTAATAATAATGAGTTATGAAGCCGCTGCTTTCTTCTTTCGCGCCTTCCATTCCGCGTAGCTTTCGTTCGCTTTTGGCGTTTCCGCACTTTCGCGCAACGTGAACTGTCGAGAAAAAGATGGCGACGAAACATAAACCTTCGTTTTGCTGTTATCTGTGGATGAAGGCACCGAAGAAGCAAGATTTCCCAACGTCGACGACGTGTTGTTGTTCTCCTCCTGGTTCATAGATCGTTGTTGCAAGAAGCTCGAGCCACCTTCTTTCAGGCCTTTAACATAGAGCTCTTGCTTTGATTTTATCTTTTGAGAAAACATTCGTAAAATTTGCCTTAAGCGCACCGAAGCTATGATGACTTGAATTGGCCCTCCTTCGTACGGTTCGTCGTTTTCATCTCTTTTCCCGTCCCCTTCGCCTTCGTTGTCGTCATCGTCGTCATCATCTTCATCAATTTCCTCGCCGTGAGCAAACGTAAAACGCTCTAGTAGAATAGCCACGAATAAGTTTCCAAAAAGAAATATCGATAGAACGACGTAGATCACGAAGAAGAACGCACTGGCAATATCCGGGGAACATTTTGGCTCAGAACCCGGCTCCGGTGCATCAACCGAGAAGCAGTCTTCCTTCACGTACAAGTCGTTAAAGAAACCTTGCCAATTCCCTGAAAACGCGATGAAGAGCGCCGTAAACGCGCGCTGAAAGTTGCTAAAATTCGAGTACTCGCCAATGGCGTTACCATCGAAAGGACCGGTATCGTTTCCAAACAAAGATACGCCAAGGCACGAGAATATGAAAATTACCAACAACGATAACGCGGAGACGTTAATCACTCCGGGTATGGCAGAGACTGCGGTAAGCACAAGCGTTCTCAAACCTTTGAAAACCTGTATTACTTTCAAAAGCCTGAAGAAACGAACCATTCGAATAATATTTGACGGGAGAATACCCGGTAAAATAGCGCCAAGCCCACCGCTCCACGCGACGACAAAGTCAATCTTATTCCACATGGACTCCCAATACAAGTACCATCCCATACCAATGATGAGAAAAAGAGATTCAAAGCAATACCAAACAGTAAATATATACCCAGCGTACGATTGGAAATCCATCTCAGCTTGGCTTCCGTTCGCGCGATATGCAATCAACACAAACATATTCAGCACGATCATGGTGATTGAAAGTTTATCGAACCAATCCGTTGCGATAATTGAGTGAACTTTCTTGCGCATCAGGTTCTTCGGAACAATTTTTCGCCAGCGATTCGTGTGCACGCGATTTGCAATCAACATGGCTTGTTGCCACTCTCGCTGCTTCTCTGTCGTTAAAGTGACGCCGGCGCTCGCCAAGGTTGTAAAATTATCAACTAATGCACTCACAAAAAGGTTCGCCCACAACATCATGGCAAATAGGATTGAAAAGACGAAAAATGCAGCGGCACCTTTGTTCGCGTCTCGTTCTGGTGCCGTATCGTCACCGGTAGAATCCATGGCTACGTACATGATATCTTGCCAATTATCGCCGGTGGAAATGATGAATATTGTGATAATAGCTTGGCCGATGTTATCGAAATTGAAGCGGTTAGCTCGCCACACGCCACCCTGTTCGAGACACGCTGCTTTGTCTAAGTTACTCTTCTCAGTGAGCGGGTCGATTGTATCCTCGCCGCCAGCTAACGTGCACGAAGCCATTTGTCCGAGAAATAGTTCCATACCTGTGATGCCTAAAACAATCATCATCCCAAAGCCAATTATGCACACGTATTTAATGGCAGGAAGAGATTGCAGGATCACGGTGATGACCAATTTCAAACCCGGGAGCCTTTGAATCGTTCTCAACGGTCTCAATACGCGCAGAATACGAAGCGTTTTGACAGGAATCGCGTCTCCGACCGCGTACGTGACTAAAGATGAAAGCACGACGAAGCAATCGAGGCGATTGAAGCCTGTCTTTAAATACGCACCGGGACCTTTCCAGATGCCATAGCCAATCATTTTTAACACCATTTCCAAGGTGAAAACAGCGTTAAAAATGATATCAATCAAATTGTAAGCGTCGTCAACTTTCGTGCCTGCAACAGGCCATCTTTGCGTGTTCGTCGCCATCATCGCCGAAGAGGCAATAATCAAGAGTAAAATGAGCGTATCAAACCAGAAATTCGTAGCAATTTTCAGGCATATCCATCGAAAAGAACCCCAGCCCGTGACTGGATCAATTGCAAGATATTTACGTATTTGTTGACAGTTATCTTCGCAAACATCGCGCATTTGCGGGCTCATCAATCTTTCCGGCGCGCGCATAAAGATTGGTTTTACAAAATCCGGATTCATCTTTTCCTGATCAAACTTAACCCAAATATCGTCTGAATCCATCACGTTACAACGCAAGGACATAGCGCGCGGTATCGTTCTTACATTTTCGAGTTTTTCGCTCAAGTGCTCACGTGCGATTTTCAGTTCTTCCTTCGCTTGCTTTACTCTTCTTTCGCGATAACACGTTAATCGTTTTCGGGCGCGCACCACGTGACCTGGTCTCAAAGACTCTTGGATTTTCAGACTCTCCTCGGTATGGTGCGCGAATCCGATCGAGACGAGCCATTGTCGGACAACGGCAACTTCTTGGGCCGAACGCTGTACTCTTGATTCGTTATCGTCTCGACCAAAATCTGCAGCTGACAATTTTTCTTTCTTCGCCTTGGCTCTTCTCTTCGCAGCGTAATAATGCTCCCCGTTTTCATCGTCGTCGGTGGAATTTTCTTCTTCGACAAACGTCTTCCCGAGCGTGGACTGGGAAGACGCGCGCTTTCGAATTTCTTCGATGACACTTGTCGAGCCTTCCTCGTGAAATTCACCTTCTTCTATTAAAAACGTCTCCGACGCGATCGCGTCAATCAGAATACCGAGAATCAACGCCAAGACGGCGGTGGTGATGAAACACCAGATTATCATATAAATGCCGGCGGCGATATTCGTTACTTTCATAGAGCTCCAAGCTACTTCAAATGTATTCTCACCAGTTGACACTGCAAATAAGGTTATCAAAGCTGATCCAAAGTTTTTAAAACTCAAGCGCTCTTCGTCGAAACTTTCTCTCGCCGCGAACAGTTGCACTCCGAGAATCGCGAAAATTGCCAAGAACATGAGCCACACGAGTAAAAACACCCACATGTTTTGCGTCGCCGAAATCGCAGAGTTTGCGATTTTCGAAAACTCCGCGTTATTTCGCACGATTTTGAGCGTTCTTAAAATACGAAACACGCGGAATACTCTGAGAAAAGATAAATCGACTGGTGTACCGCCTTCTTCATCGCCTCCTGAATTTGACATCCCGTAGGTCAACGAGAAATCGATGATGCTCACGAGCACTACAAACCCATCCAATTTGTTCCAGTTATTCTTCCAGTATCGCACTACTCCTAATCCAATGTGTTTGAGTACGAATTCAAAGAGAAAGATGCCCGAACACGTGAGGTCTATGATCAATTCGACATCCTTGAACGAATCGGTTTTATCCACGTGATTAGCGCACATCAATCCCGTGTTCACGAGAATTGTAAACGTGATAAAGTTTTGGAAGATTGGATGATTGGTTAAATCTAAAATCATCTGCCTCGGTTTGTGCGCGCACGCGTGTTCTAGTTGAGGGTACGCTTCCTCCGGCTCCAGAGATTTCTCGTGCGCCTCTCGCAACTCTTCCATCTCTTTCTCGTGCGCTTCCGGATCATCGTCTTCTTCGACTTCACCCAACGTAGCGCAAATGACCGCGGTAAATAACTGAAACACGAAGAACCCACCTAGAACGGCGACGGCGCAAAAGTACGACATGGCGGGAACGTACCCCGCCGTGTTCGCGACTGGCCACGCGAGTTCGTTCCAACCGTCAATTGTAATCACGTGAAGAACGATAAACATCCCGCGAGCAAAATTGTCGAAATTCAAGTAATTATCAAACGGTGAAACGCCAGAATCGCAGCAATACACGTTTGATTCGACACCATCGAGCAGAGTTGCGTTTTTTACAAGCGTGTCGACATCACTGTTCAAACATAACTCCTCGTCGCCGGGTACACCGCCATCATCATAGCGCGATATGCTCACACCGTCTACAGTTCCGTAATTTGACACGAGAAATGAACATCTTTCTTTCGGGTCACCTCCTAAATTTGCAACGTCTTCATAGTTGCGTCCGCTCATAATCGTGCCAAAAAGCATGACGCCCATAACCGTGGCTAAAATGACGAACCACAGAAGCAAGAGTACTACGTCTATCATCATCGGTAAGGCTTTTTCTGCGGTATCCATCACCATTCTTCCCGCTTTATACTTACTCAGCGCTTTGAGCGGTTGGAAACATTTCATTAATCTCAACGTCGTGATCCATCCGCCTCCGTCTAAAATGACGTCCAAGATACCGGTGATGACGATGAACAAATCAAACACGTTCCAATACGACCACATGTACGAGTCTGGTCCGTTGAGTAAGAATCCGTACGCTACTATTTTAACGATAGCTTCCAAGCCGAACAAAATTAAGAACGCGTTTCCTAACCAAAACGTGACATCTTTTGGAATGTGTGGCTTCGTTCCGTACATTTCCACCCCTCTATCTGGAGTATCCAACGCGACAATGACGCCGTTCAAAATCACGACGAATAAAATCGCGCGCGAAAAGTATATCGAGTTTGCAACTTTACTGCACATTTTCCGAACCGGATTCGAGGCTTGTAAAAAGCCGAGAGATCGGTCAAAGTTGAGTTTGTTCGACCTGTTGTTATTATATGTATGCATATATATACAAGTATGTGTTAAGAAGAAGACAATGTGAGTCGAATGGTGAGCTAAGCCATGTAAACACCGAGAACAAACACCGCGTGAACGTAGGTTTTCATTTTTTGGTCCGTTTGTTTGTTTGTTTTTTCGGGAAGAATTGAGAGAAAAGCGAATTGAACAATGCGCGTGTCTACCGCTGCTGTCTGACGATGAAGAAAGACGATGGGAAGACACTTCGAGCGCGACTGGACGGCGAGACAGAGAGAGCAAAAGAATAAACACGCTACGAAAACGCACACTGTTTCTTTGATGGACGTTTTCTTCTTCTTCTTCTTCTTTCCCGACGACGACGACGGGGACTTGTTGTTGTTGTTGTTTTTCCCTTCCTCATCGGCTTTGAAACCTTCGTTTAAAGTGTATCCTCCTCCCTTTTTATCTTTCGTCGTCTTCTTTCCCTCGTATCGTTCGTCGTCGTAAGAGTACGATCTGTTTTCGTCATCATCACTCGACGATGATGGCATCGTCGATGGCATCTTTTATTATATTAATAAATAATTAAAGACGCCTTTGCGAGGATGAAGATGGGCTTTGGGTGTGATGACAGAAGAGTGAGGAAAGAATTTTGATTTTGGGGTTGAGGACTCAGAAAATTCAACAGGAGTGAGTGTTCAAGGACACACCACACTTTTTAATTAATAAGAAGTTCATTAGTCTCAAAATCGCTGAGATGATGATAGAACGACTACACGCAACGAAGCAATCACACGCACACCTCCCCGCGTTATTTTTGCGCAAACATCCGTTCCGTCCTTCGCTCTTTCGTTCTCGCGCTTTGTTTTCGTCGTCGAGAAAACGAAGCAGCAAAATTAGAACGGAAAAAGTAGTTGAAACAAAAAGCAGTGATGATGATGATGAAAAGAGTAAATACGATGAACAGAAAAGGAAACGATTGAATCACATGCCGTGGTTGTACGACATCGAGAAGCATAAAACGTTCGCCAAAACGTGGCAGAAAGATGTGCAGGAAAAGCTTATGGAATTGGAGACCGTAGAGTTTATAGGAGACGACACGTTTATGGCCGACGTGAATGTGAACGTCTTTGCCGAGAGAGGAAGAAAAATTGTGTTTCATAATAACTGTCGCATAGCAGCGAACGTATATTTACACGGGCCCATAGAAGTAGGGGAAAACGTTTCGATCAATCAGCACTGTCACATGGAAGGACCCATCGTGATAGGGAGCGATTCGAGGATAGGCCCGTCCACTTCTATTTTCGCCTTTAACCACAACTTCGACGAGTCAGAAACACTCATTCGCTCACAGAAAGTAAAATCAGAAGGAGTACACATTGGAGAGGACGTGTGGATAGGCGCAAACGTTTCAATCGTCGATGGTGTGACTATAGGCGCACACTCCGTCGTCGGCATTGCATCAGTTGTTACGAAGAATATTCCAGAGTATGAGGTATGGGCAGGCAATCCGTGTAAAAAAATAGGCGAACGCAAGCGACCCCCCCCTCGGGAATGAAAAAGAGTACTCGTAGTTTTACAGAAGATACATTACCATGGTACATCTAATATCAATACATATTCTAATCTAAACTAGCCTAAAAATTCTTCTACCGACGCTTTCGGCTCGGCGTACAAGAAATCTTCGTCATCCGCATCGAAGGAAGCAAAGGCAATACTTGAGAGCTCGTTTTCTAAATCCTCTCGAAATTTTTCGTCTCGCGTGATGATGTTGAGCTCTTGAAATTGACCAAACGAGCGCTGTCGCATGTTGCAACTCCCTAAAGAAGCGATGCCTACGTCTGGATTCGTCGTACTTTTCGCCACGAAAGCTTTGGCGTGTAACATTTCCGGTAACAATTTGATCGACAGTCGAGGCGCGGACGTTTTCGATCTCAATTTAATCAACTCGTGAACTTTTTTCAATTTTGCCAACGCTTTTCTGTTCGCGTCGTGATACACGTTCGGGAAACACGGCATTAAGATTGTCACGTTCGCGTTTCGGTCGATGATTTTGCGAATCATCGCAACTCCGGAGGAATCTAAGTACGCTATAGAAAACGTGTAATCGTCAAACTGTCTATCGTTCAAAATCTCCTCGAACGACTTCTTGACGCCAAACGTGCCCGGGAAATTTTTTATTCGTGGAAACGCCCAAGCTAAAGGACAAAAACCGGTTGGATTGTTCGAGACAAACTTGGTGTGAATTTCCTCTTTATTCTTTGCATCTTTCTTTCCATTTGGCCACCGCAACTTCTCAAACAACTTTGACGTCGACAACGACGACAAAGAAGGAGTAAAAGAAGCACCAGAGGATACTGAACTTTCCAACGCTTCGACGAGCGTTTGGCCTTGGACGAGAACCGTGAAATCGCGCCAATTCTCAAATCGATCTCCGATGTTAATGCCACCTAACATTCCGGTGTACTCGCCATTATTCTTTCGTTTAAACGTCGCGAACTTCGCGTGCGTTGGAATCGTGCTCTCTAAAAGCTCAAACTCGTTCGCGTTGTTCCGCTCTTTTTCCAACTCTCGCAACTTTTCGACCAAAGTCGTCGACTGTTCGCACCACCTCGTGAACTTTGACACAGCGGAACCGTCAACTTTTACGCGAACCGATACGCCTCGATTACACGCGTTCGATAAACTTTCAATTACTTTTTCGGTCGATTTACCGTGCTCAAACACGTAAACGCTAAGTTGAATCTCATCTCCTCTGTTCGTGTCGTTTATTTCTCGGGTCAAGTTTTCGATGCTTCTCGAATACCCGCTGACGAGTGTAATTTTATTTTTCGTGTTGGTGTTGTTTCTCACGGTCAACTCCTTCTCGAACTCGCGCGCAACCATCGAGGATTGAATTTCACGCGTCTCTCCACCTCTTAAACGCTTCCCTTCTTCGTTTGGAGAGACAGACGTCTTCTCAATCGCGAACGATGATGATGATGATGATGATGATGATGATGACAAAGCTCCGTTTACGCTTCTTCGGTTCAAACTTCTTTGAAGAGGATGCCTCGCAAAATTCGCGCCTCTATTTTTTCTTCCATTCCATTTCCCATCGATCGCGGATGAAAAAGTTAACGACGACGACGACGACGAGAAGGATGTAGAAGACATCATCGTCTTCCAACGCGCGAACCGATCGGTACTCTCTGTGTGTGTAAGAGTTACAGAGAGAGAGAGATTTTGGGTTCGTTTTTTGGCGTCTTAAAAGTGATTAATATCTTTGCTTTTTGTGGATCCACCGTGGCAAAGATTCTGTTTGTTTTGTCTTTTTTCGTGCTCGAAGCAAAAATACTATTATGGCGTCGTATGCATATATCGCATTCTTATTAAAACAAAAATCTGGGTAAGCTAAAAGATGGGAAATCGAAGAACGATACGCTCGACGCAGGTTCTTCTTCTGCGACTGCAGTGGGTGGAGTAGTGGACGAAGGAGTCACCTTCGTCGGTGTCGTTGCTACTGTTGCAGCTCTCGGACTCGTCCCGTTTTTACTGGCTACTACCGTTGGTTTCACCGGCGGCGTCGCCGATAATTTCAAGGCGACTGTCGCCGTTTCCAATTTCCCGGAAGTATCCGGTCGAAACGTGTGGAACTCGTTTTCAAAAATCGTTTCTACGCCAGGGTAATGCACCGCAGCCTTGTCAATCAGTCTGCGCAACTCGCGCACGTGATCTAAAGTTTCCTCGTACCGTTCGGATGTCTTCTCCACTAAGAATATCACCTCGCGTTCTCTCGTGTAATTTTTCTCCGCCGCCTCGTACGACTCGATGGCGTGCATCTCTTTCAACTGTTCGATTTCAAATTCGTGTTCTAACTTCATTCGATTCGCGCGATCTCTATAAAACTCGATTTCCTCCGTCAATTTCTCCGTCGTCGTTTCGATTTCTTCCGTTAACGTTTGTTTCATCAACTCGAACGTTTCCTCGCGTTCGGTTTCGATTCTATTCAACTCGCTCAAATATTTCTCTTTCAGTTCGAGCAAGTCTTCTTCGTGCACTTTGTTAATGTCCGCTTTGAACTCTTCCACGTGTTGTTCCTTTTCTAACATTTTCTTCATGTCTCTTTTTTCCGTCTCTTGTATTTGTTTCAGAAGCAATTCGATTCTTGTTTCGTTCCTTTTCAGTTTCTCATTGGCTTCGTCCAACTCTTTTCTCAAAGCGTCCATCTCTTGTACTTTTTCTTTAAACTCCACCGCTTTCTTATACGTCTTCTCCTCCGCTTCTATGGTTTCTTTGAGCTCTTCCTCTGTCTTTTGTAACTCCATTTGCAACTGCTCCACCATCTCTTCCGCGTCTAATCTCATTTTGGTTTCCTCGTCGAGCAACTCTTTCAAAGAGTCGAGCTCGTCTCTTAACTCCGACAATCGGTTCCCGATCGGTCGGACGTTTTCGCCGTTGGCTTCATCGTCTTCACCGGAGAAGTCTGATTTCGTTGAAGTCATCGTTGTTGTTATTGTTGTTGTTGTTGTATGTGGAGAGATGTTTAGTACTGTTTGTTTATGGGTATTATATTTCTGTTATCAC
>Ga0213863_10001206_pt1 | contig 19154 bp, 17 predicted proteins | sample PICome_8_FD_160128 | JGI IMG/M metagenome (GOLD analysis project Ga0213863, IMG submission 160128) | Coastal seawater microbial communities near Pivers Island, North Carolina, United States - PICO497 | ecosystem: Environmental > Aquatic > Marine > Coastal | place: USA: North Carolina... | reverse complement strand
AATAATAATAATAATAATAATAATAATAATAATAATAATAATAATTATTATTATTTTAAATTTAAAGTTATATTTTATGAAGTTAATGTATACGAATGTCTAGTAATAATTATTACAACTATGATAAATCCCAACAAAATAATATGAATAGTCATATTATACAAGGCAGTTTGTTTAATAACTATACAAATGAATATAATTCAGTTGTTAAAAATAAAGAAGGGTTTGTACATAAGCTAACTTCTGGGTTTGGATCTATTATAGAAGCAATGGAAAGTATTGATTCTGTACAAAAAGTTAATAATGATTTAAAACGAACAACTATAGTAACAGATCATGAAAATGAGATGAATAAATTAACAAGTGAATATGCAACAATGTATAATAGTTATATGGAAAATTCAGAGTCTTTATCTGAAGAAGAACGTAAAGAAATAGAAAAAGACCTATTATATAAAAAAGATAGATTAACATTATTATCTGAAAATATACGAAATGAAATGAATGCATTATTACAGAATAATACAGAAGGGTTTCAAGGGTTTGACAGTGCTGCATTACCAATTCCGGATGAAATAACAACGCGTGGAAAATTAGAAACTACGAAATTAAGAATGACATCAAACTATTATTTTTATTTAGTATACTTTATAGTAGCCATTACATTAATATCGTTTACCTTTAATATTTTAGTTAATCCAAATGCGGACGAGATGAGTGCTTTATTTGTAGCTGGAGGTATTGTAGTAGTATTTTTAATATCAAAAATAGTATATTAAACTAAGATATTAGTATTAATATATATCATATTAATATATATTAATATTTTAATAAATGAATTTTAGTGTAACTTCTAATCAACCAATAAGCAATGACATTAAAAAAAGAGTTGAGGTAGTTAAAGAATCAATTACAAATTATCAAAATTTATATGAAAGTATATTTAGTGATGGTGTTAGTACAATGGTGTCACTTGAATTAGGAATGCCATATTATATTCAACACGCATCAAGTGGTAAAATATTAACAACCAATGAAGATAATGATATTTTTTTACAAGATAAACCAAAAAAATTAACAACATTTCAAGAATGGACATTTGAAAAGGCAGATATAGATGACAGTTCTAACGGTGATACTCCTTATAGAATAACCTCAAATTATACCAATATGTGTATGTCTTATGATACTAGTGGAAATCTCTTAACAAGTGATTATGAGATTAAACTGTTAGAATGTATTGATAAAAAATCTTTATGGAGAGTTGAAAACCAAAATAATGCTTATAAAAAAATAATGATCAATGGATCTACAAAAACAATGGAATATACGATTGTAGATAATGTATTAAAATTAAGTGATACAAAAACAAATTATAGTAATAGTATATTAAACGCACAGTCTTGGATTATTAAGCCAAATATATCATCTATTGTAAAAATGAAAAATGATATTTCTATGGAAATAAATGAAATAAAAAACTTGGTTAAAAAAATATTACCAAGTAATGTAAATTATAAAAGTGCTATAAAAAGTAATGCTCATAGATTGCTTAAAACAATGGATACGCTAGATCAAACAATTATTGATATTGAAAAAAAAAGAAAACATATTGCTGAAAATAATCCCGAGTATGATGAAGAGTTACTAGAAGGTACTTATCAAAATATGACAATAGATACAAATGCAAAGTTTTACAACTATAGTATATATTTGTTAGTTATACTAGTAATAAGTATAATTATGCTTTATATCTATAATAATCCATATGAAAACGGGATAGATTCAATTATATTATTCATTTCTATACTTATATTAATGTATTATTTATACGATTACTTTAATTTAAAACAAAAAATATTAAAATTAATATAGAATTAAATTATGAATATAGAATTAAATTATGAATATAGAATTAAATTATTAATATGTATATATATATTAATAATATGTCTAATAATCAATCAAATAGACCTCAATCAAATAGAGAATCATTTTTATTTAAAAAAAGTAATATCAGTAATGGAATTTTAGATCAAGGAGCTGAATTAATTAATAATAAATTAAAAAAAATGCAAAAGATGGTAAATAATCTCACACATAATAGAAAAATAGAAGGGTATGAAGGTATATTGGGAGAAAATAAGGTAATGACTGAGGCAATTATTAAAGATACTAAAATAACCGCTGAAAAAGAAGAAAATTTATTTACTGATCATAATCAATTTACAGATAGTAAACAAAAATATCAGAATAAAACAGCAGAATATTTAGGCAATACTGATAATTTTAGAGAAAGAAATTATAATTTATTTATTAATAGTTTTCCTTCTATAGAAATTAATGATGCCACTACAGGTAATTATTCGCCATGTGTTTCAACCGAATCATTAAAGGAATCAATGCCACACGATCCTTCATTTAATGAAGCATATCCAGCAAGTGTTATAATTAACAAAGGAGAAGAAGGTGAACCTGATGAAGAGGTACCTGGTAAAAATTTTAAATCTTTTACAGAAGCTAAATATGCTTGTAAAACTTGGGCAGTTGACGCAAATAAACCAATGTTTGCATTATCAAAATCTGAAAAATCTTTAACAACAAAAGGAGAACAAGTTTTTCAATGTCATATTGGTACAGAAGAAGAAGCAAATAATTCCATCTATACAAAACCTACAATAGCATATGAACTGGTGGATGGCACATCAGATACAAGACCAAATGCAACCAATGGTGGATTATTTGCGAATGGATTAATTGGTGTTTATTCTCCCGCGCGGACTGTAAAAGTTACTCCTGATTTACCAGAACTTCATTTACTTGATATTGATGAATCATATTTAACTTTTAACTTGCATAAAAAAGAAAAAATTAATAGATTAAACGCAGACAACGAATATTTTTGGGGATGGTGGTTTTATGCTATTGCTCGGTGGTGGAGGAATTCATGGTGGATACGTTTCAGTACTCCATCGGAATGGATATGGGGTGAGCATAAATCCAATCATAATTCTGGATATTTATATTATTTTCATTACAACCCAACAGAAGCGGATATTTGGATGTGGCTTGCTATTATAGTTGATAATAAAATATTAGAAGCTAATCTTAATAATGAACCAATTCGAAATGTTGTTGGGAGGAGTGGAAATCGTACAAGTTGGGCATGGCTTAAACTTAAACCTGGATTGAATGTATTTGAATTTTTAGGGTATGAATATAGTGGACGTGCTGGTTTAAAATGCCATGCATTTACGTGGAAAGGTCGTTATTGGGAAGAAGTGTTTCAATCAACGACATCTAATCCGAAATTTAAAGATAATTGGGCATTATCGTATACTAAATTAGATTATCAAAAAATTATGGATACGAATATTGTAACAATTGATAGAAAAAAAAAATATTTTGATGGATATAATCATAATAGTGAAATAATGAGCCCTTATAATAAATGTGGTCCATTTATGGGAGGTGATATTTTATCTAGTAGTATAGAAGCAAGTTATGGAAGAAATTGTAGTAATACTACACAAATACCTTTAATTTCACGTTATATTATGGTAAAAAATAAACGTGGTAATTGGTTACAAATTAGTCAACTAGAAGTTCAAGGATATGATAAAGGACAATTAACTAATTTAGCAGTTAAAGGTAGAAATGGTGAAGGAAGTGTAAGTTCTACTAGTTCGTGGTTTAACCGCAGTTATCGTTATGGATCTAGTAATTCGCCTTTATATACAAATAAGCGTAATGTTCCAGGGTATTTGACATATTTAGACCGAGCTGTTGATGGAAATTTACAGCCGCGAAGTCATCCACATGGATTTCATGGTGGTCATCATTGGGAACGTGATTTTTGGTTATTAGATTTAGGAGCTTCCTATCCTATAACTAAAATTATTTATTATAATCGCACTGACTGTTGTTCAAGCAGAGCAAACAATTTAGAGATTAATATGTATAATATAGTAACCCCTCCTACAGTAAATACAAAACCACTAAAAACATTTAATCTAAATGGAAATGCAAAACAGGAATTTATTACAACAACTCAAGATAGTACAACAACTCAAGATAGTACAACAACCTAAACTTAATATTAAATATCGGTATTATTTAGGTAAATAGTGGTAACAAATTTATATCTATAATAAGTTATTATTATAGATATTAAAACTTATATAAAATATTCTACTTTTATATAAATGACATTTTATGTAGAACCAAATAATTGGACTAAAAATATACCAAAATCACTTAACTCAGACAATAAAATGAGTGTTAATTCACATAATGGATTATTTTCATATGAAATAAATGTAGATAATGCATATGATCCAGCATTCGGATGTGACAAAGAATTTAATGCATCTTATAAATGTGGACAAACATCAAATAATTTTAAACATATAAATATTGATAAAGAAGCAAGAGGGAAAATTGCCGAATTTGATTGTACAGCCGAATATAACTTATGTAATACATTACAATTGAGATTAGATGATAATGGACACTTAACCTTAATAAAAAAAGATAATAATGACAATGATGAAGTATTATGGACAAATGCAACTTCAAAAATAAATAAAAGTCATCCTTCATATTCTAATGCAGAATATAAAGCAGAAAAAGGTACAAATGGAAAGAATTATTTAACCAGTGGTGAATTTTTATCTGAAGGTCAGTGGATCGGTTCTCCTTCAGGAAAATATCGGTTAATAATGGAAAATGGAAAACTACAAGTACTTTATAATAGATTAGCTTGTAGCACAGAAGAAGGTCCAGATAATGATGCTTCAAATTTATATCAAATTCCAACATCTTATCCAGAAAATCTTGGAAAAATGGGCTATATTAATCGTGAAGGACAATTGCAGGTATATCCAAATAAAATGACTAGTGATTATACAAACAGATATAGTGAAGTTGAATACGAAGGAAATGGTGGTTTTAATGTTATTGGTGCTGATATAAGTACAATAGATGAAGTTCCCACTGCAAAAGAGTGTCAGGATAAATGCAGTGAATATAATAATATGGATTCAGACTCAAATTCAAGCTCTAATTTATGCGCAGGGATTGTTTTTAATGAAACAGATAAAAAATGTAACTTAAAGAGCAATGAGGTATATACCAAACAAAGGATTATTAGCGAAAACCATAAATATTATTTAAGAACAAAAAATGTTAATAATAATATTAGTTGTCCAAGTGACCCAGCTGACTATGTATATGGTTCAACAAGTGATTGGCAAGGTTATACATTAAATAATACAGAAATGGATTTTACTACAAAATGTGGTCTTGCGCATTTTACCGAATCAGTACGTAATGATATGGACGCATCTTATAATTTGTTAAGAGAGACAATAAATGATGGTGCTGAGAGAATACAATTATTAGATAATAAAAATAATATAATGAAACAAGATCTGATAGATACAAAAATTGCATTAGATTCTGCATTGACCAATACAGAACAAACACGAGATCAACTGGAAAATATGACGACAATGGGTGCATCTGGTAGCGACATACCTAGTTCTAATGGTGGTATCACCGCAAAAAAACTTGGAAAACAATTGGAACAATTAGTTGCAATGAATGAAGATAGAAGTACAAATATGATTAGTCAAAATTATAAACATATTTTATGGAGTATATTAGCAATTCTTATTATTATAGGGACCATAAAGTTAACCAAACAACGTAGTTCTTCTACGATTTAGTATACATCTGTTTTTATATTTTTTATATTTTTTATATTTTTTATATTTTTTGTATTTGTGTGTCTTTGTAATTAAAAAATAAGTATATATTTTCTCAAATGAATATATATATAATGCCACAGAGTGTTGATAATATAGAAAATATTTTAACCCAAATAAATAAATTACAGATGAGAGAGAAAGAACTCATAAATCAATTAGAAATTGCATCTAGTGTTGCAGGTTTTAGTCCAGATGATCCTGAAATTATACAATTATTAGCAGATATTAATGTTATTTCTGAAACACGAGAAGCATTATTTAATTCTGTTGTTGGTCAATTAGGTATTTTACAAGAAAGTGTTTCTGAATCCAGAGTTGATTTAGTAAGTCAACTTACTTTATTAAAAATTGTTGAAGAACAGTTAAATAATGTTAAAGCAAAAATGGCTGATTTACAAAATCGTAACGATACTAAAATGCGGTTAGTTCAAATTAATACCTATTATGGAAAACGTTATGAATATCAAACAAAACTTATGAAGAAGATTATAATTGTGTGTCTTCCTATAATTGTAATTTTTGTTTTGAAAAATAAAAGTGTATTACCTGAATTAATATCAGACTATTTACTAGGAATAACTATTGCAATTGGAGCAATTATTATTATGCGTGATATATGGGAAATTCACACAAGAAGTAATATGAATTTTGACGAATACGACTGGAAATATGAAGATCCATCTGATCAATCGCCGAGTATATGGGAATACAATAAAAAGAATTTATTAAAAATAGAAAACCCATTTAAAAATTTATTAAAGAATTTAGGAATTTGTGTAGGAGATGATTGTTGTTCAGAAGGATTATTTTTTGATAAGAAAAAACAGAAATGTGTATTGCCGTCTAGTATAAAACAACCTACATCAAATTCAGTTGATGGATTTATTGGCGAGAATGGATTAAATGCTTCTGTAATTTCAAATATTAATAATGAAGAAGAAAAAGATTCAAATGGTATTACTCCTTATGGTCCTACTTCTAGTTATGCTAATATTTAATAATATAGTAAAAACTATATTCATATAATTAAAATGAAAAATATATAATAATATTAAAAAATTATTATATATTAGATAAGAAAAAATGTCTAGTACCGAAAATACTCAAGAAAATACACAGGAAACTACAGAAGAAAATACAGATAATGAACAAGATATAACTGATATTATTGATGAATTAAAAAAAAAATTTACCGATATGATTCCTGAAGGGTTCATGAAAGTGTTGAAAGGTTTAACAAAAATAACACCTGAATACAAAGAACAACGTAATCTTTATTTAGAAGAAGAATTATATAATAAAAAACAACAACTAAAAGATTTACCGGAGGAAATTGGTCGTGCTGAAAAAAATTATTACGAATATAATAAAGGTGAAAATGGCGGTGAAGTAAAATATCAAACATTAATTTTTGACCGTTATGCAACAACTGCGGATGGATTCAGGAAAAATTCAATTACAAAACAGCAAGACTTTGTAAATAATTTATCAAGGGCATTAAAACAATATCAAGGTCAATTAGTGTTTTTAAAACAAAGCGACAATTTATTAAATACGCGTGAGAAACAACAAAAAGAGTTAATTAAAAAAATAAATAAATATGAAGCTATACTTCAAACAAGTCAACGTAAAGTTGTATATGAATATAAAAATACAGATTCACTTTTTCTTTATAGACGCTTAATGTTATATATTTATTATAGTGCAATTATTGGCTATATTTTATTCGGTAATTTTATACCAGATAAACTTTACGAAAACAAGATAGTATGGTTTATTATTTTTATTGCGACAATTATGCCTTTTATTTTAAATATAACAATTAAATGGATGATTGTTTTATGTGATGCTATTTCTTATTGGTTTGCTGATTTGCCTACAAAAGATGTATATGCTGACTTATAACTGTTTTTTGGTTACATACAAATTATATAAAAAATATAATTTTATAGTTTATATAATTTAAAAAAAAATATTATGGGCGAATGGTATTGTTTTTAAAATTCATCCAATGGATCATCTTCATCACCGTCATTGAAAATTTCCACATTATGCCATCCCTTATTATATACACCAAATCGTTTATTCATAAATTCAGTGATTTCTTTACCCTTTGGTAAAGATCCCTTACCATAATTTTGAGTATACCACACCTTAAAGGATTCCATCATATTTGTCTTCTTAACAACTGAACCTTCTTTATGGCGTATATTCTCTTTAATAAACCCGGCCAAGTAATCTTGGCTCTCGCGGTGCTTATCACTGTTAGCCATAACAATCGGACAATCTTTTACCAACCCTAGATTATTATACGTTCTAGCGACAAGCATTCCCATAAACACTGGCGCCCATTGTTCAAATTTTTCATCTATTTTCTTATCAAGCACAAATTGATATGGACACTCACTGCGTGGAAACTTGATTTCATCTTCATATGGTTTATCTAAAAACTTTGACATAAATTTAATATAACGCATACGACGCCAAGTACCATCATCGTCGCTTGTATTTTCAAAGTCAGTATTCGTGCAGACAACTAATTTAAACTGCGGAATAAACGTAAACGAATCCTTGTAGAGGGCTCTTGCTTGAATCGGGTCTCCACCCGTTAACTCCTTGAGAATACCTTCATTCAGTTTATCGCCCTTTGTTGGTTCTTGCATAACCGCATAACGCACTCCATCTAACAGGGCAACTTCAGAAGAAGTGCCTCCAATAGTATTACGTTTAGTAGTAACTAATGTAATAGGAACAGTGCCTTTATAGGTTCCCAAACATTTACCCATTAAAGAAGCTAATACTGATTTACCATTTCTTCCAGAACCTTCATAAACATGAAATGTTTGATTCGTGTTGATACCAATTAAACACGATGCCAAATGTTCCCACATATAATCTTCCAGGTCTTTTACCGGAAACAGTTGTTCCATAAATGATTTGATTTCATTTATAATGGGTTGTTGTTTTGATTGATTGAGTGGAACATAATCAATATTTGTGCTCTTGGACATAAAATCGTCTGGTTGACCATTACGGTGAATACGTTGCTTAAAATCAACAACACCATTATTAAAACATAGAAGGTAAGGGTTCTTATCCAATTTTTCAATAAAATCTTTGTCATAGAACAATTCACACGCTTCGCGCATAATATTTTGTTTGGATTGTGTTTTTTTAAGCATATTACAAATTTCATTTAACTTTTGTGCAATTTTCATTAATTTATCACGTTCTGGTGTACCTGGCTCGCCAACCAAATGCGCTTGATTTGTAATTTCACACGTTTTATCAAAATAAATGGTATGCATTTCTTTAGAAATAGACATTCGCAAAGTATTTCCTGAATCTATTTCTACCCACCGGTGATTAATATATTCATACCATATTTTATGTTTGATACTAACACATACAAACTTATCTTTATACATATTGTAGAGAACTGATGCCAAGTCAAATTCTGTTGGATTTTGAATTGTTTGTGAGAGGAAGAAATCAATTGTTTCAGAACGAATTATATCATATTTTTCTTTTGCGTCGTTTTTTGCCCAATATAGAATGGAACGATATGTTAGGCCATCAGAGTTCTGCGAAAATCCATTCCATAATTCATATAATTCTGGCACAAGACGCCAGTCAAATTTTCCATCATTCGTCTTTAACGTGTCACGACAGTTTTCTTGACAACTGAACTTAATCCACGATAAGAACAAATCGGGTGAGGTGTTGTATAGTGCCATACCTACTCTAATCCATTTATTATAGCTACCTGGACCGTAATAACTAGATGGTAAACACATTGTAAATTGGTGCGTTTCTTTAAAACGATAATTGACCGGACCAATATCTTCAAAATATCCTTCAAGCATATTATCTAGCATAGGTTCACTTGAAATATCGGTAAATGTGCTAGATTTTGGTGCATTAATAGAATGTTTCATTTTTAACTTGTGTTTTGGTTTTCCATCTGCGCCACCGATTTCCGCTGTTTTTTTATTTGTTTTTTTTAACCGCTTCTTAGCATTCTCATATTCATCAATAATACCATCAACAATCGGAAATGAAGCGTGTTCAGTATAACGTGCTGACAATTTAAGAATATTTTTTTCTACAGAAAACTTTGCTAGTGGACACTCCGTAATATCCCAATTCTTATTGAGATACTCCAATTCAAAATGTGAAGTAATATGATACGTTTGATTTGCTGGTTTACACGATCCATACAGTTGCCAATTCACAAATCCTTTAGTTACACCTTCATCCAAGACATCTTCCCAATCATTTATAATAGGTAAATCATCCCAAATATTTTTGATTTCGGGCAATACACGATCTCGTAGTATGACTTGAAGTGCTTTATGCATTTGAACGCCGATAATGATATGAATACCGTCTTTGGTCTTATTGTCTAATTTATTTACATTTTTTTTCTCCATAACATACACTGGAATTTTGGTTCCATTACTTACGTCTAACAATTGCACAATTTTTTCAGCATATAACATCACTGCATCAACAATATGATCTGTTGTATGCTGGCGTGTATCAATATTTGAATCATAGCGCATATCAATATCAATCATTATAGGTCCATTCTCTATGAGTTGTTTTTCGGTTAAGTATTCTTTGTTTCCATTTACAAATACATGTTGATAATAGAGTTGCATAAAACTGTTCCATTCGGTTTCATTGATATTATAGCTTCCGCCATAAATAGACAGATTTTGATCGCCTATACGGGTATGTGTAAATCCTTCACCCTTAACCGCATTATGCTCTTTTAAAAACTTATCAAAATTTGCATTTTTGGACGAGGCCATTGGGGAAGTATATGGGTATTATATATATGATAGAAGTTTTTATCCCTTTTTCAATTTTATATTAAATATTGATATTTTATCAAGCATAAATATTTTAATATTTTAATTAAATTAATACTATATGACATAATAATAATAATATATATTATTATTATATAGAATTATTATTATGGGTTTACAAAAAGGAGGAATTATTAGGAGGATTAAAAAAAATAAGAGTATCCATAAAACATATACACAATTTAAAGAACTACATAATGCGGTTCATTTTTGTTTTAATGAAATTGCCAAACAAAATAAATGGCCTTCTAAAGATGTAAATAAAGCATTAGACGAGTATTTTAATATTATGGATACACAAAAAAAAGAAAGTATTGAGGGAATAGCAAAGTATGGAGGGTTTGGTGGGTTGTCATATACAACATTAATTAGATATTTACACTGGATGCGTGGTGGGTTAGGACGGGGAGTTGAATTAATGGTAGGCACATTTGATACGCCTTGTAATATAATCATTAGTTTAATTGCTATTGGAACGTGGTGTGTTGTTGTCTATAATATGGTAAACAATATTTCACCAGATGAAGCACGTCGTTCATTAGCACAACCCGTACAATATGTTATTTATAATAAATTACCTGAATTATATACAATAGAAGAAAATGTAACAGAACATATGATTGACTATGTAGAAAATAACGTATCTTCGCGGTTTCAAATATTACACAATATTACGGATAGTACAACTATTGTTAATACAGTCAGGACTTTTTTTGGGAATCAAATTTATATAACTTATTTATTGTGAAACCTGTATCGTGCTTATTAATGCCGTTTATACCTTCTTGTAATAAAAATTGTATAAAACATAAAAGTACAACAAAGCGTAGCAGGAAAAGCAGTGGAAGAAAGAGTAGCAGGAAAACCAGTGGAAGAAAGAGTAGCAGGAAAACCAGTGGAAGAAAGAGTAGCAGGAAAAGCAGTGGAAGAAAGAGTAGCAGGAAAACCAGTGGAAGAAAGAGTAGCAGGAAAACCAGTGGAAGAAAGAGTAGCAGGAAAACCAGTGGAAGAAAGAGTAGCAGGAAAAGCAGTACTAAATATTACACACCAAAATAAGATGATAATTTTATTCTTATATAAATATATTAATACTATTTAAATTTAAATATAAAATATTATATACTATACTACACGTATATCATATAATAAAGAATGGCATCATCTACCGCGACAACTAATACTAATAATAATACGAGTTCAGACGCATCAGTTTTCGTTTCAAAAGAAACATTGCGTCGTATCATTAGTGATATTAAAGATATCCGGAAAAATCCATTATCCGATCACGGTATTTATTATGAACACGATGAAACCGATATGTTGTGCGGCAAAGCAATGATTATTGGACCAAAAGACACGCCTTATGCTGATGGATTTTATCTTTTTAAACTTAAATTTCCGACAAATTATCCTCATACACCACCGAAAGTGGAATTCTGTACGAGTGATGGTGTCACGCGGTTTAATCCGAATTTATACCGTTGCGGGAAAGTGTGTCTTTCTATTTTAAATACATGGCAAGGCGATCAATGGAGCGGATGCCAAACATTATCATCCGTATTATTGGCAATTTGCACAGTATTGAATAATGAACCGCTTCTAAATGAACCTGGTTTCACGCGGGCAAGTCCCGATTTTAACAATTATAATGAAATTATTAAATACAAGAATATTGAAGTGGCGATTCTCGGGATGCTAAATAATGTAAATGATGATCCTACATATGATTTTTCTTTATTTGGTGATGTTATGCACGAACATTTTCAGAAATATAAAGAAGATATTCGGCAACGAGTAGAAAAAGAAATTAAAGACAATATTGAAGAAGAATATATTTGTAACACAAGTGTTTATCATTTGTCGGTGAAAATAAATTACAAAAAGTTGTTGAGTGTATTGAATAATTGATTCATAATTCATAATTCATAATTCATATTCATAATTCATAATTATAATGATAAATCATCGTTAAAAAATGGGTTGTTTGCATACGTCGGCGTAGCATTATTATGCGTTGGCTTAGCATTATTATGCGTTGGCTTTTTTTTTCGGTCAATTAGTGGTGGAGGGAGAGGCGGCGGTGGTAAAGGCGGTTTTTTCGGTGAATGTAAATGTAGTGGCGGCGGTGGTGAAGAAGGTGGTGGAGGATACTGTTTATTATTTATATTATTATTACCCCACATGTTTTTTTCCTTGGACCAAGTGGTATACGTATTTTCATTTCCCCCTTTTTTATTAATATTATTATTATTATTATTGTTATCTGGTGACGTATACGATGAATACATTTTTATTATATTGTATTCCTATTTTTATGTAATATTTTTATATTAAAAACTTTCTTCTCCATAATTTTCATAACGGTTTTTATCTTTTCTACGTCTAACTTCACTCAGTCTAACGTATGGACCAGAATTTTTTCTCTTCGGTGTAGTCATTCTGGGTTTACCAAATTTCATATCAGCAGATTTAAATGAACTTTTATTTAAACTATCGGGATTTGCATAATGAGGGCTAGATTTACTTTTACTAGCAATTGAAGCATAACTAGGTGGTTTAATATTTTGTCTGTTTAATACATTATATGTATTTTTTCTTTCTGTAGGTTTAAAGACGAATTCTTCAGGGTTATACACTGCTGGTCCTTTTTGTGCTGCTGCTCTTTTAATTTCGGATCTCTCTCTTTTACTCTCTTTTTTACTCTTTCTTTTACTCTTTCCTTTACTATTTCTTTTACTCTTTCTCAATATTCTTCTTATTGAAAACCCCCCCCCGCTCATCTTTCTAGTATGGTTTCGGTGTTTGCGCCCAACGCATTTTTTCGTATGTCTATGCGCCTTCTTCGTCTTTTTACTGTGCGTATGCCGTTTGATTTTACCCATTCGTGTTATTATATATATATTACCTAAATATTAATATGTATTTTTATAATTTTTATTTCTATACTTTCTCGTCTTTCTGGTCTTTTTGGCATTTTTCGTCTTTCTGGTATTTCTGGTCCTTTTTGCATTTCTGCCGCACTTCTTTTTTCGGGTTGTTTTCTTTTGTCCTTTTACATTTTTACGGCGGACGCGTTTTCTAGTGCCTCCCCCATATTTTATATTTAAATCTTCAGTAGAAAAATTTGCATTTTTAAAATTTTCTAATAATGTATTTTCAAAACCTTTATAATGGTTTTCATTAAATTTAACCGATTCTAATATGCTTTGTCTATCCTTATCGCCTGAATTATGAATTCTAATAACAAGTCCTGGTTTATCACCATTATTATATGTTTTCCTCATAGTAAATAATTCACCTAGTTCGTATCCTCTCTTCCAGTTTTTATCACTATAAGGTTTACTTTCACATTTTGCACGTTCTTTTCCTTTACTTTCTGTTCCTACACATTTATATTTCTTTTTACATAATTCTTCTGTTTTATGTTGGTATATTAATGCCGAAATCCAATTATTTTTACTATTTGTAATTTCAACATACTCTTTTATTTTAGGTACACAATTACCTATCCCTAACCGAGTCATAGTTTCAGTATAACCGCAACTAACAAGAGTATCAGGAACATAAAGGTTAATTTGTAAATCAGAATTATTATTATCCTTCTGTAACTTTAAATAATCAACTACTTCTTCTTTAATCTTTGTTGTATTAATATAATCCTTAAGGTTTTCAATGCCTTTAGTGTTAGCTGGTGATAAATAATCTTTTGGGTTTGGGGTTATACACAAACTATTTCCACCGTTACTCCCACCAGCAGTTGAATCGGTTTTACAAGTTGTATTAATACAATCTTGAATATCCTGATTTTTTTTTGAAAACTGTTTTATACCTTCAATAACAGATTGATACACTACTGATAATTCTCTATATTTACCGCCATCAATATTAAAATAAAAAGATTGAAAACCTGGTATAGTTTTAAGTAAAACTGTAATTAATTCTTCTGCCATAAAACTTTTTCCTGAACCACTAGGACCAAGACCCATAATTAACATCCCTTTATTGTCATTATTACTTCCACCAACAAATGATTCATCTGGTCTACTAATTCCATTAATAAAAATATATTTTTTATCATTTTCCCATATACCATTTATTTCTCTTTCATAACCATGATAAATACCAAAATTAATTTGGGTTTTTTTCTCATTAAGTTCATCAAATTCAGTTGTTAGGTGACCCACCATAATATTAAGTTCATCTGGAGTATAACTCTCTTGTTTTTCTAGTAATTTATATGGCGCATCTTCTATTTGTTTCTTAATTTCTTTTTTTTTCATTACAAAATCAATATCAATATCAATAACAGAATGTGTTAACACTCTTAACATATATGCGGTTGATTCTAATTCTTGTTTACCATATTTTGACAATAATGTACATAAATTATCACTATATTTAACTGCTTGGGTTCGTTTCAATGTGCGTTGCGATGATCGCATTGATTTTTCGTCATTGTCTTTCTCCCCTTCAAAACCACAACTTACCCATTCTTTATTATTTTTATTATCATCTAAATATTTAAAAGTATCATTAGTTATGTTATTTAATACCGTAATATATTGTTCTTCTGGAAATATAGTATTTAAAATTTTTTCTCTTTCGCTCTCACCAATTGAACCAATTATTGGGAAATAATCATTTTTATCAGGAATAATAGTTTTACATTTTGTTAAATTACAACTTTGAACATCACACTTAGGACAATCATCATCCATTATTTAACTTATATTATCATAATAATATTTTTTTTCTTTCTTTATTTTACCTCATCATTAAAATAATTATGAATTAAATTTTCTTTTGATTTATTTTCAACTTGTTCTTCTAAAATACTTTGTTCATAGAGATGCCGTAAAACATCATTGGGTGCTTGTGTGCCAACTTTTAATAAATTATTTTTACGCAGATAATTCTTTATATCTAAAATACTTTTTTGTTTCAAGAGAGATTGCTCGTTTTGAATTTTCCGGCGCGTATGTGAATTTTTAATTAAAACAGAAACCGTACCGTCCTTATGTTTGCCGAGTTTATATTTTAACGTACGTGTAATGCGTTTACGCTTAGGTGCAAAGGACGGTTTATATGGAGTGGTCACCGAAGGAGTAGTCACCGAAGGAGTAGTCACCGAAGGAGTAGTCACTGGGATTGATTCAATTATTTTATCTGTTCCCTCTTCTTCATTCTTTTTACTATTATTTCCTCCAAAATCAGTATTTAAAATGTTTATACTTGGTGTACTTATACTTGGTGTACTTATACTTGGTGTACTTATACTTGGTGTACTTATACTTGGCAATACCGCAGATACATTTATGGATGGTTTGATTTTTTGTGTATTTCTTAACCAAGTACGATAAGTAGGTTTTGAACCGCCACTTTTTAAATTACTGTAAGGAGGAGGAGGCGCAGATACGATAGGCGCAGATACGATAGGTGCAGATACGATAGGCGCACCCGATATTAAAGCATTTGGAATAGAGGACCGAGGCTGTATTGTATCTAAACTTAATTCAGGTGGCAATTCTGTTGCAATATTCATATACGCGTTTAAATCAGTTGGTTGTCTGTTGTGTTTTAAAGTTTCGCGTCGTTTTGTTCTTTTTTCTTTCTTTTTTCCATCTTTCTCTCTTGCTAAATTATTTAAGAAATCAATAGATTCAGTTAAAGAATCAGAACTATTAGTATTCTCTTTTTGTTGCATAGAAGGAATATCAGAACCAATAGATGATGGATTTGATGGTTTTTGTTGAAAATTTTTAATACGCGCAATTAACTTCTTTTTCACATTATTTGATTGAGTTAAAGAAACACCTGCAGGTTTTTGTTTACGAGTTTTTGTATTCGCACTACTTGATTTTCCTCCACCAGATAATGACAATAAGTCAGGATTTACTTTAATTGTTTTTAATGACATAATACTTATACTAATTATATAATTAATAGAATCATTATTATAATTTTATTTAAACGACCATAATAAAATTATAATAATAATAAATAAAAAATTGAAATACTATATTTGTTTATGATAACAAGTACAATCGCTTTAAAAAGTTACTATCCTAAAGAAAATTAGTATGTCTAATCTTATTCCTTCATCAATCAATAATACTCAATTCAAACTATTTTATACTAAAATACTTCGTTCCTCATCAACACATTCTAATACAAATTTTGAATGTTCTATTTGTTATCAATCAATTCAAAAGAAAATGTTTGTGTGTTCCAAACCATGCAATAAAGTATTCCACTCAAGTTGTTTGGAAAAACAATTTCAACTAACAACAGATACAGCATACGAAGAAGACAGTGGCGAACCGGTCTTTAGGTGTTGTTATTGTCGCCGAACAACCAATATTAATATATTCTTTATAGAGGTATTTATTGATAATATGGTAACATTACAAAATAGCCGTTGTTTCTTTACACAAGATGTCATTGATGATTTGCGACACAAAATCAAGTACGATCCTCATGGAGAATTCAATGAAGATTATGAAATTTATTCATTACATTGTACCCGCTTTTTCAAGAAACCCAAACAATCTAAACGAACAGAAATTGGAAATAAACTAAAATCCCACAAAAAAATGACTAGAGTATCAGTAGGACAAAAAATAAGATGTAAAAGATAATAATGCAGATATTTAAAATAATGCAGATATTTAAAGGTGTAAAAATTAAAAAAATTGAATTACTATTTTTTTATATGGTAATAAAGTAAGAACCACGCTAATTATAACAATATGAGTGGAGATGACTATACACCAAAACCCCGTAAGGAAAAGCGAAAAAATGCTTCGGAAAAAAAAGCATCATCATTTTATGGAGGAAAGGTTACTCCGAAAGGAACGCGACTTAAATTAGAACGTCTAGAAAAGAATAAGGTAAATGGTGTCAATAAATAAAGGTATATTATAAATAATTAACTTGATAACTGTAAATTATTTAAAAATCAATAAAAACTACTTTTCGATTTGGTATTTGTTTTTCGGAAAAGGACATTTATAAATGTCCATTTTACGATTTCTGAAAAAAGTCTTGAGAATATGGTGAAAAAATGACTTGTGACTGAAATGCTCTCATTTTGATTTTCGGATGATTTTTTTTGTGATGATAATTTTTTCGTAAAAATATAAAAAATATATAAAAGTATTTAGGGAAAAAATATGTTGCTTATATATAGCAACAATGGCAACAAAATTACCCAATAATTTCCCCAAATATAGTTGTGATTTATGTGGCATTAAAACAAGTAATAAAAAAGATTATAATAATCATTTATTAACACGCAAACATTTAAATAATAGTAATCCGCAACATTTCGCAACAAATAATAAGATTAATTCCCAATTTTCCCAATCACACGTATGTATGGTCTGTAATAAAATATATGATAGTCGGTCTGGATTATGGCGACATCAAAAAAAATGTAAAGAAGTTGTAAATAATGATAATAATCATTCTTCAAAGAATGAAGAAAACATAATATTAAATGAATTAGATATGAAATCATTAATAATGGAATTAATGAAAAGCAATACAGATTTACAAAAGCAGATGCTAGAAGTATGTAAAACTAACAATAATACGACAACTAATATGAATAATTGTAATAACAAAACATTTAATATGCAAGTGTTTTTGAATGAAAAATGTAAAGATGCGATGAATCTGACGGATTTTGTGAATTCAATGACATTACAATTCTCGGATTTGGAAGAATTGGGCGAACTTGGTTATGTGGAAGGCATATCCCGTCAAATGGTAAGAAAATTAAATGAAATGGATGTTTATAAACGTCCAATTCATTGTAGCGATTTAAAACGGGAAACTGTTTACGTCCGTGATGATAATGTATGGGAAAAGGAAACCGAGACATATGATAAACTCAGAAAAGCCATTAAATATATTACGAAAAAGAATGGCGATTTGATGATTCCTTGGCGCGATGCGCATCCGCAATGTATGAACTTACAGCATCCGCTAAATGATACTTATCTCGGGATAATGAACCAAGCAATGGGCGGCAAAGGCGAGTTTTTTGATAGCGAAAGCAAAATCATTCGTAAAATATCCAAGAGTGTTACGATAGATAAGAAAGATATTTAATCGCGATAGCTTAAATCTTCATTACGATAACTTAAAGCGTTCTTATCATCATAATTAACCATAGACATTTTTTTAATAGTAGGTGCTGCATCCTCTATTTGATATAATGGCGGCGACGACATTGAGTGATATGATGGCGGTGGTGACATTGAGTGATATGATGGTGGAGACGAATTAGATTCATTATTAGTATTGCTTATACTATTAATTGTATTTATTGCTGGTTGTTGCAATATAGACGATATAGATGATATTTTTCTAGGTGATATCGTAGATATTTTTCTAGGTGATATCGTAGATATTTTTCTAGGTGATATCGTAGATATTTTTCTAGGTGATATCGTAGATATTTTTCTAGGTGATATCGTAGATATTTTTCTAGGTGATATCA
>Ga0213863_10001200_pt1 | contig 19195 bp, 17 predicted proteins | sample PICome_8_FD_160128 | JGI IMG/M metagenome (GOLD analysis project Ga0213863, IMG submission 160128) | Coastal seawater microbial communities near Pivers Island, North Carolina, United States - PICO497 | ecosystem: Environmental > Aquatic > Marine > Coastal | place: USA: North Carolina... | reverse complement strand
TGTAGAAAGCGTCTTCTCGCGAGGTGCTGAAATCAATACCCAGCTCGAGGGTAAATCGACGGTATTTGAGGGACCCAGCTGCAGCCTTGAAGTCAGAGAGAATGATGATCGCTTACTTAACATGCGCATTCAACCTATCGCGCTGGCACAGGCTGTGTCAGGATGGTGGGGTGAAACCCGCTTGAATGAGCAAAACCCGGCCTGGAACCCCGAGGAAGATCATGGTGAGCCGCTCTATGTATCCGCGGCGATCATTCGTGGACAAGCCACATCCGACGAAACAGCAAATCTGGTCTCCAAGATGGTCGTCATTGGAAATACCGATTTTCTCGCGACTCGTAAAACACGTCCCGAACAGGCCGACTTCATTCGCTCAAGTGTGAACTGGCTAATAGGTCGCGAGGAACTTATCGGTATCGGACCCCAAAAACTCTACCGCCACAAAATGACGATTCTGGCTGCTCATAATTCCTTCATCACCAAGGTGGTTCTCATTTTCATCCCCGCCGCGGCACTACTTACATCATTAATAGTCTGGAACACCCGTCGCGCATGATTCAATGGCCAGCAGTTCATCTCGTATAGCTTTCACTCTTTGATCGTGCGCATCTCCTTCACACTCTTTCTTGCTGTAATCGCTCTTGCTCTGAGCGCGGCAGCTGTGCTGTTCACCGATGAAGAATACCGAGACTCGATTTTTGGCAAAACAAGCTCTCAGCCGGGAGAGAAGCTCTTTGATACCAAGGCTCTGGATAAAGTCAGGCAAATTACACTGACGAACAGTGATGGTGACCTTGCTAATTTCATTGTTGAAAATAATCAATGGCTTGCGACCAAACCTTGGCAAGACCGTGTTGACCCTCTCTACTTGAGGGCTCTCGTTCAGTTTACAGCATTGCTCCAAGTGGAAGATGTCATTCCACGTCGTGAGCTTGAATTAGAAGAATGCGGGCTTCGCGATAATCATGTTCGCATTACTATGCGGGACACAAATGGCAAAGCCATTGCCGATTACCAAATTGGAAGGCAAGCGGCATGGCATATTAAGAATGAAGATACCCGGGAGTTAATGCCTACTATTTTCATTCAGCTTCTAGGCAAAGATTTGGAAAAAAATATCTACGTGTGCAGTGAAAAATCAGCTGATGCAATTCACCGGCTTTTCAATGATCAGTTTAAGCGTTTTAGAGACCACCACCCTTTTTATTTCAACCCCAAATACCTGGATAAGATTAATATTCAGAACACTCAAGGCGACGTCATTATATCAAGAAAAGACATGAACTCAGCATGGGCGATCAGTAAACCTCTGGAGCTCAGGGTCGATCCGGCAAGCCTGAATACACTTTTTACTGACTTGGCTAAATTGACTGCCATTCGGGTTGAGAACCGGGCCAATGTAACGCTTCCAACCGGAGAAGATAGTACCGCACAAGCTCGCGAACTGTCTCTTCGCTTTGCTGATACAGGTAAAGAAAGCATCCTTCGTATTTATCCTCCGGCTGAAGAAAGTGATAGCACAGTGCTAGCCACAGTCAGCGATCGGCCAGACGCTGTCTTTGAATTACCGCTGACTGCTGCCGCAGCATTACCTGACACAAGCTCACTGAGTCAGCTTCAATCAGGCGTCAATGACCTGCGCTCAAAAACCATGACTCACCTCAACGGGCCACAGATCAAGACCATCATCATCAAACCAACTGGCTTAATGCCTGTCATGCTGGAGCGCACCCCAAAAACCACATGGCGAGTACTTCGAAGATCAGGGCGTGAGGAAGCCAACCAGAATTCAGTGATTAATTTGATGACCGCAGTTACCAAAGACAAGATTCAGAAATTTGTCACAGATGCCGCTACGGATCTCACCCCCTACGGGCTCAACCAACCTTTTTTGCAAATAGCATTCATCAGCTTTAATAATGAAGGAATGAGGGTGGCATTTGGGCGTGATCCCGAGCAGCAAAACATTTACGCTCATATTGTTGGCAAACCCAACATCTGGCAAATCAGCTCTGAAACTCTAGCTAAAATAGCTCTACATCCATGGCAATGGCGCACCGCATACGTTTGGCACATCCCTAAAGTTGATATCACAGCCATTAGCATTGAAAAGAAAGGTGTAGCCAAGGTCAACCTGGGCTACAATCACTTCACCGGCATCTGGCGGGCAGAACAGGACGGAGTCAATGCAACCGGCAGCCTCAATCCAAACAGGGCCGACAAGTTACTTGAATCCATTACCTCACTTAAGGCCGACCGATGGCTCGGACCCATGCATCCTCAAGCGATAATCGCACTCGAAGATCCCGACATCATCATCAGTGTCAGCCTCAGTCGCCAGGATGACGAAGGAAACGATCTACCCCCTGTGGTCAAAACCCTCAGAGTTGCAAGAACTCCGGGCGGCTACATCAACTTCTGCAAAATAGACAGCATCCCCCTCAGTCCCGACCAAGAGGACGAAAACAACTATTTTCTCATATCATCTGAGACGATTAAAAAATTAAGTGTGAACCTCTTTAAATAAACCAAACCAGCATTATGTCAGGTATTGATCCCATTCTCATCCGTAAAGACTTCCCTATACTTCATCAGGAAATCAACGGCAACCCGCTGATCTATCTCGATAATGCAGCAACCTCCCACACTCCGAACCAAGTTATCGACACCAGCTCCCGCTATTACTCCCAAATCAATTCCAACATCCACCGCGCGGTGCATAAGCTTTCCAGAGAAGCGACAGCGGCTCATGAAGCTGCACGCTCTACGATTGCAGCCCACCTCAAAGCTGAGCATGATCATGAAATCATTTTTACGGCTGGAACCACAGATTCCATCAACCTGGTCTCCAATACCCTTGCTCTCTCCGGGAAGATCGATCCTGGCGACACCATTCTCATCTCCGCGATGGAACATCACTCGAATATTGTTCCCTGGCAAATGCTTTGCCAGCGCACAGGCGCGGAACTGAAAATCATACCCATTCTCGATAATGGCACACTTGATATTGAAACTTACGAAAACATGCTCAATGATCGTGTTAAAATCGTTGCCATAACCCATGTATCCAATTCACTAGGCACGGTTAACCCTGTCGAGTCCATCACGACACTAGCAAAGCAATACAATGCACTCGTACTGATTGATGGAGCCCAAGCAGCTCCTCACATGGCTGTGGACCTAAGGAGTATTGGCTGTGATTTTTACGTTTTCTCGGGACACAAGATTTATGGCCCTACCGGCATAGGCATCCTTTATGGCAAAGAGTCCATTATGAATGAACTTCCACCTTGGCGAGGCGGCGGGGAGATGATCAAGGAGGTGACCTTTGAACACACCAGCTACAATGATCTGCCCTTTAAATATGAGGCTGGCACACCTGACATTGAGGGTGCTATTGCTATGGCTCGTGCCGTGGATTACATGAATGAAATCGGCATGGACAAAATCGCTGCACATGAGCGTATCCTTGAGGAACAAACCACAGCTGCATTAAACGATATAGAAGGGATCAAACTATACGGCACAGCCCAAAATAAAGCCGCAGTCGTATCGTTTCTCATTGAGGGTATTCACCATTATGACCTCGGTACACTTCTTGACCAGATGGGTATTGCAGTACGCACCGGACACCACTGCTGCCAACCCCTAATGGCCCGCTATGGTATAACCGGCACAGTTCGAGCATCGTTTGCCGCCTACAATACAGAACAGGAGGTTTCCTTATTCATTTCGGCAGTCAAAAAAGCAGCTGCCATGCTCAGGTAGCTGGCACTATCTGCGAGCTCTCCCCAAGCGTTTAACAAACGACTCCATGCGCTCCTGTTGGCCCTCAAGAAGCTCCACAAGCTTGAACTGAGTTCTAGCACGATCCAAATTCTGCCCTTCACGCTGGATTTTAAAATACACATCGCCCTCCAGGTGATCCGTGAGAAATCGCATACCCGTCTCCAAGGAAATCAGGATACCGGCAAAGGCAAGGTTATCGAGCTCGGCATCACACAGACAATCACAGGCGTCAACGTAACCTTCTGCCAAGGCTTCAAATATCGACATACGGAGATCTACTTTGGAAAGGTCACGTTCGTCTTCAGCAGCCGGACTAACCGCAGTACGCACCAGATCGCCAAAATCATAGAGCGACAAACCAGGCATCACCGTGTCAAGGTCGATGACACATACGGCCTCATCAGTAGCCACATCCATCATCACATTATTGATTTTGGTGTCGTTGTGAGTAATCCGCGCCGGCAACACCCCGGCCTGACTCATATCAAGAAGCTTGGACACAATTCCCTCACGATCCCTCACAAAATCAACTTCAGCAGTAACCCCAGTAACTCGACCACAAGGATCCTTTTGCACAGCCTCCATCAGACGCTCGTAACGCTTGGGGGTGTTGTGGAAATCAGGAATAGTTTCCTCAATGTCTTCAACGGGAATATCACTCACGAGGTCCTGGAATGCCCCGAAGGCGTGCGCCGCCTGGTAGGCCTGTCTCGTATTCTCAATGATCTCATAGGTTCGACACCCCTCGATGAAATTGTAGCACCGCCAAATGCCACCGCCTTCGCCATGAACGTAGGCTCCCCCGCCCCTTGCGGGGTATAAATTCAGCGTCTGACCATCCATATCTCGTTTCACACGCATCACCTTCAAATTGATATGATGGGTCACCATCTCCACATTACGCATTACAGCGAGCGGATCCTTAAAGACTTTTTCGTTGATTCGCTGGAAGATGTAACGATGCCTCCTACCGTCACTTGTCTCAAAAGTCGCCATGTAGGTAGCATTAATATGGCCACTGTGGACTTCTTCACCCTCTATGAATGCACCGGCAATGGCGAACTCTTGAGCTACTTTCTTGATGTGACAATCGTCGTTCATCACGCCTACACAATTACTGCTCTTCATCAAGCTTGCGAATGATACCGGGGATAGCGAGCTCAATGACTTTAGCTACTTCTTCGTAAGCTTCACGGCCCATACCAATCGGGTCTGGCACATCAACACCAGCAAGCCCCTCACCTTCGTCAATAAAGTCACAAAGTAAATTCACTGAGTCACGTGCATCATCAAAAAATTGACTCACCATTGCCGCGTGAGCCCTCGTCATTGCGATGACCAGATCAGCATTAGAAACTAAATCTTCGTCTACTTGCCTACTTCTGAAGTTGGCAAGCGTGGCTTTCCTTGATTTGAGAATACTAAGAGTCTCCCCACTCGCAGGCTGGCCGGGTAATGCACCCACCCCTGCGGAACCAACTATAACTTCCGGACTGTTGGCTGTAGCCTTTCTTAATAGCGCCTCTGCCATGGGGCTGCGGCAGGTGTTGCCAGTGCAGATAAATAAAACGCTCTTGTTTGACATGGCTCGGAAAAGCAATGAAAGGGTTTTCCTGATACAGAAAACCCTCTCGTTGAAATATTACAATCGCTCGCTATTGATGTTACTTGGTTTTGAGATGCAACGAAATCCTAGACTGCCCCTTGACTTGGCGAGCGTGGTAAGTGCAACCATCCAGAGCGGCCAAGGCATCAAGAGCCGTCTTCATCATTTCCTTATTGGTATCAAAGTCCTCCAACTCAACATCAGACATCAAGTCCTCGGCATTCTCCTCAAGGAGGGCTAACCATTGTTCAGCGTATTGATGCATCACTTTTGCATCCAGGTCTAACCAGAAACCCTTACGGGCTTCCCCTTTATTCTGACTCGATAGGGCAGATAAACCCTCAGCAAAGTTTTTTGAGCTCGATGCAAAAAACAATTCGTCACTCACTGAGATTGAGGGAACAAAGTCATCATTCTGAAACGGCACGGGCACAAACCAGGTTTTGAGACCGTCTTTTTCACTACTCATTGGCAGCTGCATGGGTATCTCTGCTCCAGTGAGCTCACCTGTCTTTTTGAGTAGACTCTCAATGGACTTACTCAAACGGACCCATGACTGCTGGAGTTTTTCACGGTCATCGACCGTGCTGACATAGGCGATTCTTGGTACTTTTCCTGTTTCGATGAATGGGTCGGGAAGATTTGGAACTTTAGGCATTGTCCCATTCATATCAACGACAAATGCCGCTTCGGCACCAAGCCCCTGAGACATATTAGTACGTAAGGCTTTCCAAATCTCCAAACAATCCTCCAGGAACATCTGGTCAAATATCTTGAAACCCGAGTGAATATCACTGAGCTCATCAATACCGCTCTCATTGAGTAAAGGTAATACGTGTTTGGCTCCCATATAAGTCACCTCGCTCAAGGTATCGATGAACTGCAACAAACTCTCTGCATATTGCTCATTATTGACCCAATTCATGAATAGCAGCGTGCCCTCTCCGGCGGCCATAGGAGCAAGAGTATGCGCAACACTCAGATCGATACTAGGCATATTGGATCCCCCGTAAGCTTCAAACTTGATGCCGTCTTCAAGAAAGGCAACGTAGCCAGCGTCAGTCCACTGATACATCTCGGCTAATTCTTTTCCCTTTTGGCTAAGACTATCCAGCATCACCTCAATATCCTGTGTGTCTCCAAGATGCTCCGATTCCGTGAGCTGATCAGACAGCCCCTCGAATAGCGAGCTCATGAGTTGATATGACATTCTCTCAAACGCTGAGGAGGAGTAGGACATGCTGGTGGCGGCATCGTAAAAACCAAAAGCGAACATCTCATCGTCAAGGTGATCATCTATGAAAGCTATTTTATCACTCGCACAAAAAGAATCGTTCACATCATCAACCAGCACAAAGTCATCCACAGAATTTCCGACAAACATAACAACATAGTCACCAACCTCACCAACCGCAGCTACAAACTCAGTCTCTTTGAATGCCTTTTTGAGCTCCCTGGTGTCTTTTCTCTCAATGCCCATAAATTGAGACATGCTATCGAATTGATCCTCTTGATTATGTTTTTCGAGCTCAGCAAGCAGCTTCTCGCCACTAAATTTACAACCTTCAAATTGAGCCCCGTTACGCTCAAAACTGACATCTTCAACGCCGACTTCCATCATTCTCATTGAAGTTACCACCCATCCCAGTTCCTCCCTCACCGCCGCTCGGCTATCTTTGTCCGAGACCTTCGCTCCTTGGTAATATGCCGGCATATCAAACTGGGCCAAGGCCTTGATGAAATCAGCCGGCAATCCCTTGAGGGGGCCGGCGAATAATTTTGACGGAGGGCTCATTGCACCTTCCATATCCTCACCAACAGCTGCATCTCCTGCGTAAACCGCCATGCGCCCGGCATGATATACCAGACGCTCAGCCAATTCAGTAGCCACCTTGATCCCCTCCGGAGCACTTGGCCCGTAAGCGACAAAAAAATCCTCACTATATCCTAATAGAGATGCCGTGAGATCCGTTCCCGCTTCAATACTGAGGTCTTCCAATGAGATACCCTCATCCTCCATGCGCTCCATGATGTATGCGCCGGCTGGGCTATCCATCATCTTATCAAAAATGCTGCGACCATTGATGACTGAGCTGTAAGCGCTGATGTTTTTCGGGATATGTTTAGCGAAACCCAACTTCTCTGCTCTTTTCTCAGTAACGCCAGAAACTTCAGGCTCAGGAGCTTCTACAGCAGGCTTAGGCTCGGCCGTTGTTTCCGAGGACGTTTCTGCAGACTTTTTGTTACATGAGGCGAATACGGCGATACCGCCAATGACAAACGGGACAATGATTTTTTTCATTTGGTTAATCTGGGTTGATCCTATGTGAACAAGCTCAATGGAGTGCCGAACACTCTCTACGTGCTACATTTACACAAATAGGGCTGGTGTGGATCAATAACATATGATGAAGGTTTTTTTTCAATTACAAAACAAGATATCTTTTGTAAGACCCTGCTCAGAACATGCCAGAATTACCCGAAGTCGAAACCACGCTCCGTGGTGTTGAACCCTATCTTCTGAATCGTAAGATCCAATCCGTTGAAATAAGGGACTCGAGGATGCGCTGGCCCATCGAAAACAGTGTCTACAAACTCGCAGGTCAAAAGGTCCTCAGCTTGGAGCGAAGGGCGAAGTATCTCCTGCTCCATTCCAATTCGGGCACCTTGATTCTTCATCTCGGCATGTCAGGAAGCTTGCGTATCTGTCCTCATGAGACTGAGCTAAAAAAACACGACCACTTCATCGTAGAGATCGAGGGGGGCATGGAGATGCGCCTTCATGACCCAAGGCGCTTTGGAGCCGTTTTGTGGCATGACATGCAGGATGGATCCCTGGGAGATCATTTTTTACTCAATCACCTGGGACCGGAGCCCCTCAGCAAGGCTTTTAATGCTGATTATCTGAGCTCGATTTGCAAAAACCGCAAAACAACGATCAAGCAACACATCATGAATAACAAGGTGGTGGTAGGTGTGGGTAACATCTATGCTTGCGAGGCACTGTTTCGAGCAGCAATTAACCCACAGCGTAAAGCTGGCAACATATCCAAAAGCAGGCTTTTTGTCCTCACAGAGCAAATCAAGCAGGTACTCGGTGACGCTATTAAACAGGGTGGCACTACCTTGCGGGATTTCCTGCGCGAAGATGGACAACCCGGCTACTTCAAGCAGCGCCTCAAGGTCTATGACCGGGAGGGCAAACCATGCCGTGCTTGCAAGGGAGTGATCAAAAAGGTCACCCTCTCTAATCGCTCCACTTTCTATTGTCCCAAGTGCCAAAGATAACACGCATCTCATATCTTGACATTTTCCCAGATTAGCCCAGATTTCGGCGGTCCTCTACCAAGGATAATCATCACATGCCGGTGTGGCGGAATTGGTAGACGCGCGTGATTCAAAATCACGTTCCCTAGGGAGTGCGGGTTCGATTCCCGCCGCCGGTATTTTCATCTTCGCGGTTATTCAATACTGCCATCCACACAAGTCAACTTGGCGGCCGTGCCAGAGTGCTGCACCTAGGCCGGTTCTATTTTGTCAGAAAACAAGGCCTCCAGTGCCTCCACAACTCCGTGGCTTGCCTCTTTTTGGGCAACATATCCGCCCACGTCTTTCACACGTCGCTTGACTTCATGACATGCATTCGCGGGACAAGCAAGAAGACCGGCCATTGCAGGATCGAGCATATCAAGGTCATTATGACTGTCTCCTATTGCAAAAGTGTCCTCACTTGAGAGACCCATTAAGCGGGCCACCTCCAACATAGCGGTTCCTTTGTGATAACCATGATGACTAAAACGAAGGTAAATCCCGTTCCTTTGGTAAGACAACTCCGGATGATGGGCTATCTCCTGATCAATTCTAGCCACGATCATATCCATTTCGGAGGCAGTTGAGGCCACAATTCCTGCAGGCTCCTCTTTTTGAATACCCCATACCGCAGCAGTCTCGTGCTCAACCCATTGTTTGAGTTTCTTGAGTATCTTGCGACAACGACGGAAAAGCTTATGATGTTCCCGCTCACATCGTCCATTCCACTCTGAAATACCAACCCATCGACCCAATTGGTTAGGCAAGTAAATTTCTCTCTCCCGGGCAATGATATAGTCTGGCAAGATCGGGAATCTGGCATCTACAAGACCTTGAACTGTTTGCATCAATGAGCGCCCCGTATTGATACCCCAATAAGATCTGTGCGAGCCGCGCATTGTTTGCATGAGTTCAAAAAACTCGGGCCTAACCGCTGGATCTTGATCCGGGATGACAAGTGTGCCATCAAAATCGAAAGACAAAAGCCAGCGCGGTGTGTTGCAAGGAGTGAAGGGCTCGAGTAATTTCACAGCTGGATCGTGTTAACATCCCACCTTTACTGCATAGGCAGAGGCGTCTTATTCATCGATTGGAATTGCCCTTTGCGGGACTGGCTCTGATTCCTCAATGGCTCTTGGCGGCACTTTACTCCCGGAATTGTCGGGGGGGTCTTCTTCAACAGGTATCGCTCTGGCTGGAACCGGTTCGGCTTCCGATCGACGATCCACCGGTTGGGCAATGTTCTTGATCTCGTCACTTGGCCTGTCTGCTCGCATCTTTATTTCTACCCGTCTATTGAGAGCTTGCGCTTTAACATCACCCGCGCTCACCACAGGCTTAGTCTTGCCAAATCCTCTCACCGCGATACGGGCTTCGTCCAAATCCAGAGTATCAACCAGCCACGACTTCACAGCCATAGCACGTTGTTGAGAAAGGATTAAATTGGGCTGATCCGCACCGATCAAATCCGTGTGACCATCAAGCCAGCATACCAAATCGGGATGTTTGTCAATTAACAGGGCTACCTTCATCAGGCTAACACGGGCACTCTGACGCAGTGTTGAACTATTAAAATCAAACAGGAGGTCACTTCCTATGAGTGCCTTCGTCGTCAGAAGTGAATTACCATCCATTCGCGCCATGGCATCCAGTGATGTAAAATCCTTCAGCAAACCATTGTCTGCATTTCCATTAGCGCCTTTGCGTAATGCATCCGTATAGGTATCAGGGTCATACTCAGGAGCATCACGAGCACCAGGGTCAACGGCCAACTGACTATCCCTTGATCTGGGAAAAAAATCTTCAGTCTTGCCGATTTCAGGAAGAGTTGGCTCAAAAACAGGAGCATCTAATTTCTCCAACATTTCCCCATCAAGTTTACCTGCTGCCGCTGGCTCTGACATGGGCACTTGGATTGTCTCGATCTCAGGGCTGATATCTATTTCCATCTCAGCCATATTTTCGAGCATGTCGAGTTCATCAGCCGGAGGAACGACCGGGACCGGCTCCAAAATTTCATCAGAATTAGGTCTGTTGATTTCCGGCCTGGAATCAGAAACATCGACACGGTTAACTCTGACCACCTCCGTTTGGATTCCTGACTCGTCAACAAATTCAGGCAGTTGAATATCTATGCGGCTCAGCACAACGAAAACAAAGGCGTGTAAAATAATAGCCACCACCAAGGCAACGAAAATCCACTTCCCTATACCCTCATTCTCGGGCAACTTGAATGATGATGTCCCTCTCAAGCCACCGTTCCAGCTATAATCGTCGTCCATTCGTCGCGTAGTTTAACGTATTTTGACTAAATGGCAACTGGGGGTTTGCAGGCATCTTCCCAATCGGGGGCACAGGCCAGAGCCTGAGATCCGGAAACTTTATTTCTGTAAACATACTCGCCCTATGCCTATATCGGCTGTGGGTATGTCAGATCAGGAAAAAACAAATGAATCAAAGCTTGGAGAGATCAAAGCCGCCAAACGCATCAGAAGGCATTCATGGCGGATCATTTGGCTCGGATTCACCCTGTCAGGAATTCTCTGGTTTAGCCCCAATATCTATTTCGACAAGGTTCAGAAATTCACTGAAGTAGAGTTTCAAACCGGAGAGATCAGCCAATCTGACTATGACGCCATCATTCTCAGCAATGCCAGCTACCTAATGCTGTGTAAGGTTGGCTCTGCCATCCTCCTGTTGGGCTCAATACTTTACCTCCTCAGTAAGCTCGAATTACGCAAACGACCTGCTTCAGGACACAACGATTGAAAACCGAAGAAGCTCGGCGCTCATCAAAAAAACTAATTATTTGAAAATGTAGTATTGGCAAGCCTCCTGTAAACACCTAAAAGGGTAAGATAAACCTGATTAGAATCGGTAACCATTATGCAAATATCATGCCCTCACTGCAACACCGCCCTTGATGTTGCTCAAGAACACTTCGGCCAACAAGTTCAATGCCCTGCTTGTAGCAATCGCTTTCAAATTCCCGACGCACCCACCGAGCCCTCGGATCCTAACTACCAAAAACCAGAGAGACAGGGTTGGGAAGAAGGAGACCACGCGAATGTCAATTTCGGCAAAAGCTTCCTTATCGGAGCCGGCATTACGATCGGCTGGATGTTGTTCATGATCCCCTTCAAGGATAGCCGCTTCGGGGCCATATTCCTTGATCGTGGCTGGGTCAACTACGCGGAGACACTCTTGTTTTTCTGGGGACTAACCATCCTCATGATGAAGCTTAAAAAGAACCAGCATCAAGGTCAGGCTACCCTGCTTAATCTTTTCCCTGAGAATATAGGCAAGGAAATCAACTCCTCCACGGTTGGTGATTTTATTGACAACATCTACAACACGCCAATCAGCCTTCGTGACAGCCTCATCGTTAACCGCATCCGTAAGGCTCTTGAGTTGTTTGAATCCCGATGCGACAACGGCGAAGTCGCCGGCTTTTTAGGTATCCAGTCAGACCTCGATGCAAATCGGTCGATGGGCTCATACGCACTGATCAAAGTTTTCTTATGGGCCATCCCCATTCTAGGATTCATCGGAACCGTCATGGGTCTCTCCGTAGCGGTCGGCTCCCTGGCCATGGGAGACAACACCGATCCGGATGCACTCAAGGAATCGATCAACAACTTGACGGGTGGTCTTGGCGTGGCATTTGACACCACCCTTCTCGGTCTGATCTTGAGTATCCTTCTGAGCTTCCCACTCTCGGCTGTGCAAAAGCGAGAGGATGAAACACTCACCCTCATCGATACATTCTGCACAGAGAAGCTTCTCCCTAAACTCAATGACAGCAAACAACTGGGAACGGACGAACTTATCGAGCAAGCTGAGAGTATACCCCAACTGGTGGCTTCATTGGCCCGCGCTCATGAAACATTCCTGATTAATCTCAACAAATCAACAGTTCAACTCAATCAAACCCATACCAAACTGGAGAGCTCTCTGGATCAAGCTGTCACCAAACTCTCTGATACAAGTAGCGAGCTGTTCTTGAAGTCACACAATAACCTCACACGCTCCTTTGAGAGTATTGCCAGTGGTATAGAATCCATCAATCGCAGCTTACGCCAACTTGGCGAGTCTCAGATCTCTGGTGCGATTCCGAAGAAACGAGGCCTGTTTTCCAGAAAATAACCTGCCGTGCCCAAGCGAAGATCCAGCGGTGACGAGAAGGTAGATCTCTTCTCTTTCATGAGCATCCTTGCGTGCCTCATTGGCATCCTGACACTCATGATCAGCGTGATGATGCAGGCACAACAAGCCGAACAAGAGGAGAAAGCAGGCAAAACCAAAGAGGAGCGCGCGCGCGCTATGGAAAACCTGGAGCTCAAAAAGAAAATCGAAATTGCGGAAAAAGAAAATGAGCAGAAGGAAGAGCTCATCAAAAAGGAAAAAAAATCTGTTGCTGCTCTCCAACATCTCAAGGATCGTGCAATCAAACTATCCCTTAAACTCGATGATCTAAAAAAAGCGGACGACCCGGATCAATCCGATACAGCACTTCAGAAGCTCATCGAGAATATGATCAAGGAAATCGCTGCACTTAAGGAGGAACAGCCCCCCCTCGACAAACGGCTCAAGGAGCTGCAGGCAGAGCTCAAATCGCGCAAAGAAGCTCCCAAACCAAAAGAATCCGTCAAAATAAGACCGCGTGGATTTGGCGAGAAGGGTGCTAGAAATCTCTTTTTTGTCGAATGTAACTCAACGGGGGTTGTCCTCTACACCAAGGGTGTACCCGGCAAGCCCATATCAACGAAGGCAATTCCCACTAATGAAATATTTAACGATTACCTCGAGAAGGTGAAAAAAACCCATGATTCCATGGTCCTCTTTCTCGTCAGGAAATCTGGCAAACTAGCTTATGACTGGGCAGCAGGTATCGCAGAAACCAAATACAGAGTGAGTCACGGTAAATTACCTATGCCTAACGATGGCAAAATCGATCTTTCCGCATTCAAATAAGATCTTATGGCACGCAGGAGAAATTCAGGTAGCGACGGAGTGAGTTTGGACTCACTCATGGACGCGCTTACCAACGTGGTAGCCGTGCTTATTTTGGTGCTCTTGCTCGTTTCCGCTGACGTTAAGCAAAAAGTCGAGCAGTTCTTTGATGACATTGAACCCGCTACACCTGAGCAAATCGAAGAATCCAAGAAAAAGATCGAGGAATTAGAGAAAGAAAAACAAAAGCTAGACGAGCTACTATCCGAGGAGCCACCCAGCCCTGAAGAGATCGAGGCAGAAAAACGCAAGCTCGCCCTCTTGGAAAAAACAATTCAAGATGTAGAGGCGAAAAACCGGGAGCTCCTTGCCAATCTCGAGCAGCTAAAAAAACTCGAACAGCAGAAACGACAACAACTCAAGAAAGAGGAGGAAAAAACAACCTTCATGCAGGAGGAAATTGCTCGCCTTGAAGCTTTGTTGGATGAGACACCCGTTCTTAAAATCCCAGCGACAGAAGTAAGTATTCCGGTGAGCAGACCCGTCCCCAAAAGTGCTGAAACTTATTACGCTATCGTCACTCAGGATCGCCTGCACTTCATCGACCCCTTCACCCCCATTGAGACACTGGAAGACCAAATCAAAAAAAATGACCGTAAATGGCTCCTTGAGCGAACCAAGCGAGCTGGTGAGCGCATCAGGATATACGATCAAGAAAAAATGGCCGCCTATTTTAAAGACTTTGACTTTAAAAATACCCGAAACCAGCAGGTCCAAGTTATCACCAATCCTGTTAGCACGAAGATCTCCATGAAAATCGCCCCTGATCTCAAGGAAGGCGGCACTCATATCGACGCAATGGGCGATAACAGTAATACCTTTGTAAAAATTCTCAGCAAACTGCGCAGCAACAAGAAAGCGGTTCTATTTTTCATCGTCGACCCAAAATCCTTCAATACCTATTTGCAAGCCAGAAGCCTGGCTGACAAAGCTGGAATCTCGGCAGGCTGGGAAATGAACGCCATGAACTTTGATAACGAAAAAGCCAGGGGCCATGTCAATGCTCAAGGTCATTTCAGCATGATGATCAAAGAGGTCGAAGTAAATCGCCTGAAGGATCCACCACCGCCTCCCCCGAAAAAGCCTGTCGACGACAAGCCGAAACCCGAGGGACCACCGAAGATAGGGCCCAAGCTGGATTAAACCCCCATTTCATCCATGAACAGCGGTGATGTTGGATAGCACCATCAACGAGTAGCCGATGACAAAGTTTTGAGTGCACATGGTTGACAGGAGTTCATTTCCTATGCAAATGGCACGTGCGTTGCTAACCAATGAGTTAGCCCACCACATCACAATCAAAAATCATGCCAAAGAAACCAGTCAAAAAAGCGGCCAAGAAAGCCGCCATCAAAAAAACTGCCAAGAAGACGGTCAAAAAAACCGCCAAGAAGGCAGCGAAAAAAACCACGAAGAAGACGGCTAAAAAAGCAGCCAAAAAACGCCCTGCTGCTGAGCTCACCAGCGATCAAATCAGTCACGCCGCCTACCTCAACTACATCGACCGCCAGCAACGTGGCATCGATGGTGACCACACCGGCGACTGGCTCGCCGCTGAAGAGCAGCTCCGCAAGAAACAGAGCTAGGCTTCCACTACATCAACCGTCCAAAAGCCAAGCCGTGTCTCCATCAGGAGATACGGCTTTTTTCATGAAAAATGCGCACAAGCTTCATCATAACTTCACAAGCTACTGCAACATTCAGCTTCAGTTAAGGCCGACATCGCTCTCACGATCAAACATAGATGCACCTGCCCGAGACCACTTATGACAAGCCACTCCATCAGTCAAAGTATGCAAAATATCCCCACACTCTGCCGCGGCAGCCGGGACCTTTTGCAAAGATGGCTGGTGAGTCATCCCGTTCACTCGCTTCGCTTTTGTATTCCAGTCATCGTCCTTGGCTGTGGTGTCTACGGCTTTACCATGGGCCTATGGAGAGGCAGCATGATGGCCACTTATGTCGGCATCAAATTCCCACTGGTTATCTTTGTAACGCTGCTCATCAACGGTGCCATTAACGGCATGTTGGCCATAGTTCTCGGCAGCGGAATCGGCTTTAGGCAGAGCTTTCAATTCCTACTGGCCGGCTTTGCCTTGATGTCCATCATCCTGCTCTCTCTCACGCCGGTTGCTCTGTTTATTCTCTTTCATACAGCTGGCCCGGAGCAGGCTGGAGCCCCACAGAGGCATGGCGCCGTCTTGCTGTGCCACACACTGATGATCGCTTACGCGGGCCTTGTCTCACACGCTTCCTTGCTCGGGCAAGTCCGTGATTTCGCCGTCAGCCGGGTCCAAGGCACGCGCACCTTTTATGCTTGGCTGGCGGGCAATCTCTTTGTCGGCGCTCAAGTCTCATGGGTGATGCGCCCCTTTTTCGGCAGCCCGGATCTCGAGATACAATTCCTGCGCGATGACCCGTTCAACGGCAGTTTTTACGACTCCGTATGGAAAAGCCTTATCAATCTGTCCGGTTTTTAAACAAAACACTCCCATTAAAAAGTAACACCAACCACCATCCATTATGACTGACCAACAACCACCAGAACTACCACAGAGACAAGTGCTGGAGCAAAGCGAAACCCATCCAGCCGGAGCGACCGTAGCGAATCCTGATTATGCCCCCATGGACGGCGAAGGCTTTTCCAATATATTGAGCCACCTGCTCAAAAAACCACTCAGTATTATCCATGAGATCAACAAGGGTGACAAAAACCCCGTCATCGCATTACTCATGATTACCCTCATCTGCCTTGCAGTATTTGGATTCGTTCTTGGTATTTTCAGCTCTGGCCAGCAATTGTGGATCACACCTACCAAGGTCATTGGCGGTGTGCTCTTCAGCGGGCTTATTTGCCTGCCCAGCCTCTATATTTTTGGATGCCTGGACGGCATGGATGCGAAAATCCATCACGTCGCAGGGCTTATGCTAACCTTCCTCGCCATTACCTCCCTCTTACTAGTGGGTTTCGCCCCCGTTGTCTGGCTTTTCTCCACATCAAGCAATTCGCTGGTATTCTTTGGTGTTTTGAGTCTCTTGGTTTGGCTTGTTTGCCTAATTTTCGGTCTGCGCGTCATCTCACAGGCCGCACGCAGTATGGGCAGCGGCAAGGGGAGCAATCTCAGAATCTGGGTCATCATCTTCATGCTCGTGACCCTCCAGATGACCACAACGCTCAGACCGATTCTTGGCACCTCGGACAAGTTCATCAATCTGGAGGAAAAACACTTTTTTCTCGGCTACTGGTTCAAAGTCATCGCTGAGGAGAACAATCAGGGGAAGACTTCCCGAGTCCCGGAGCCAGATGCTAAAGCCAAAGTGAAAGCAAAGTAGGGCTCATTCCAGAAAACCGGTCAACGGGCTGGTCGCAGAGGCATGTTCCTCCGTCTCAGGCAGTCCCATTTCATAAGCGGCACGCCCTGCCTCGACCGCAAGTCTAAAGGCATCCCCCATCCTTACCGGATCGGAAGCGATGGCCATCGCCGTATTGACCAGCACTGCATCTGCACCCAACTCCATGGCCTCAGCAGCGTGGCTGGGCACCCCGAGGCCAGCGTCGACTACCACAGGTACTGTTGCCTGATCGATAATGATCCGGATCTGGTCACGGGTGCTGACTCCTTGATTAGAACCAATGGGAGAGCCCAAAGGCATCACAGCGGCCGTTCCTACCTCCTGCAATCGTTTTGCCAGCACAGGATCGGCATTGATGTAAGGCAACACCGTGAAACCTTCTTTTACGAGAATTTCTGCAGCTTTGAGCGTTTCAATCGGATCCGGCAATAAATAGGCTGGGTCCGGGTGAATCTCCAACTTAACCCACTTGGGCAAGCCCGCAGCCTCAGCCAGGCGTGCTAGTCTCACGGCTTCATCCGCATCCATTGCCCCACTTGTATTGGGCAAAATCAGATACTTCTCCGGGTCGATAAACTTGAGAATGTTTGCCTGTGGATCATCGCCACCGCTGAGGTCAGCTCGACGCAAGGCCACTGTGACGATTTCCGATCCACACGATGCCAGCGTGTCACGCATCAGCTCGTTAGACGCAAACTTACCTGTCCCGGCCATCAGGCGGGACTGGAAGCTACGACCGGCTATTTCCAAAGGCAGATTCATTACGGAGGCAGACATTACCTGTGCATTCAGCCCATGCAAGCGCAAGGATAGTTCATTTTCATCTGAACGAGGAAAAAACTTATTTCCATGACATATCGGATTTCATACAAGTACAGATAAGCCCTCAAACTGAACTACTATGAAACACATTCCCAACATCGCTGCCGCTCTTCTTGGTCTTGCCTTCATTGTCTTCGGGCTGAACCATTTCTTCCATTTCCTCCAAGTACCCAAACCACCTGACGGATCTCCGCCGTATCTCTTCTTTGGCGCAATCGGACCAACAGGCTACCTGACCTTTGTCAAAGTATGTGAAATTCTTGGTGGAATCCTCGTTGCCATGCCCCTGACACGCAATATCGGTCTTCTCGTCCTGGGACCGATTGTCATCAATATCCTCGCCTTCCAAGTATTTCTCACTAAAAGCGCCGGGCTTTTCGACCCTCCCGTCATTGCCGTAACCGTGCTTTCGGCCTATTTATTGTGGATTGGCCGCAAAAAGTTCTACGGACTGCTCAATGGGTGATCGCCGCCAGCCGTTTTGGCGAAGTTTAGGCGATCATCAAGCAATTAAAAGCCCCGGGAGCTTGGAGGTCTCCCGGGGCGATAAATACAGTTCCATACACGCTGATGTATTGGAATTAACTGACAACTGCAACTGTTGTGTTCATTTGGTATTTTTTGAACAACGAAGAATACGGTGTTCACTGATCATAGACTCCCCATGACTATATTCGTTCAAAGAAAATTAAGATTACTTGCTTTTTTATCCTGCATGACTGTCTAAGTCACCTATTTACAAGGATTAGCACTGATTAAATTTTTGTTGATGATCTGGTTTCCCAGTGGATGACGCCAGTCATTGCAATTCTCTTGCGAATTTCCGATGACACCGCTACACCCTGCCCCACACCCACTGATTTCATGGCAGGATTTTTAAAGCAACTCTTCAATAAAGTCACCAACCGGGCAGATGTAGACTGGGACGAGCTGGAAGCTGACCTCATCCGTGCAGACCTTGGAGCACGCACGGCCATGGCCATCGTTGACGAGCTTCAGGCAAAAGGGCGCAAAGTATCCGCCGATGACGTGGTTGATGTCTGCAAACAGCATATTAGCGGAATTCTCACCCAAGATGCTGATGAGCTCGTTCCTAGAAGCGATGGCCAGCCAATGGTTATTCTCATGGTGGGGGTCAACGGAACCGGCAAAACAACATCTTCCGCAAAACTGGCCCATTTAATCAAAAACAAGGGGTATTCGGTCATGCTTGCCGCCGCGGACACCTTCCGCGCTGCTGCCGTTGAACAACTCGGCGTATGGGGCGAGCGGCTGAATGTTCCAGTAGTCAAGGGAGCACCC
>Ga0213863_10001199_pt1 | contig 19209 bp, 14 predicted proteins | sample PICome_8_FD_160128 | JGI IMG/M metagenome (GOLD analysis project Ga0213863, IMG submission 160128) | Coastal seawater microbial communities near Pivers Island, North Carolina, United States - PICO497 | ecosystem: Environmental > Aquatic > Marine > Coastal | place: USA: North Carolina... | reverse complement strand
GATAGATTCCTTTTCCATACATGATTTGAAATTCAGTTTGCTTAAATGGAGGCGCCACTTTATTTTTGATGACTTTGACTCGGGTTTCGTTGCCCACCACCTCATCACCCTCTTTGATACCGCCAATGCGGCGGATATCTAGACGGACCGATGAATAAAATTTAAGTGCATTACCACCGGTCGTCGTTTCGGGACTCCCAAACATGACGCCGATTTTCATCCGGATCTGATTGATAAAAATAACGAGCGTATTAGAGTTTTTAATATTACCCGCCATTTTGCGTAGCGCCTGACTCATTAATCTTGCTTGTAGTCCTACATGATGATCACCCATATCCCCCTCGATTTCGGCTTTAGGAGTCAGTGCAGCAACTGAGTCAACAATAACGACATCCACTGCGCCTGACCTCACGACCATGTCACAGATTTCTAATGCTTGCTCACCGGTGTCAGGCTGAGAGACCAAGAGGTTTTCGATGTCGACTCCAAGATCCTGCGCATAGATTGGGTCTAAGGCGTGCTCAGCATCAATAAATGCGCAGGTACCACCGATTTTTTGAGCCTCAGCGATCACCTGTAACGTTAGCGTTGTCTTACCAGAAGATTCCGGCCCATAGATCTCAACGATTCTTCCTCGCGGCAAGCCTCCGATCCCTAGCGCAACATCGAGCCCCAGCGATCCAGTCGAAATCGAAGGAATTCGCACCTGCGGCGTATCCCCTAAGCGCATCATTGCACCTTTGCCGAATTGGCGTTCGATTTGGGATAGCGCCGCGTCTAGGGCTTTATCTTTGTTCGCGTCTCGCGTTGATGTGGCGTCCATAGTCTTTACTCCATTGGTATTCAGTCTTTATCACGTTGTCATTACAGCCCGCCCCTTGCTTCGTAGCCCATAGAGGTGGGACGCTTTGTATCACTCAGAATATCTATCTACGATTTTTCTCTTTCAAAACAGTTCTTTTCAAAACAGCTCTTTTCAAAACAGCTCTTTTCAAAACAGCTCTTTTCAAACACCAAGGCTCATGATTACAGCCTGGGACTCCCATCTTTTGAGATCTAATTTAGCGACCTCGCTCACTGGGCCTCGCGCACACCTTGCGTCGTGCACCGAGCATCGCGCACCTATCGAGGTCAGTGTTTTGCATCCAGTTAACCTGATTTCAACACTCTATCAGTATACTGGTTATACGTACAGTAAAATTTTTATTTTCTATGATATCAGTTGATAATCACCCGATTTAAAAGCAAGTTGGTGCAGCGTTTCTAACCGTTTGCTACCCTAGTCCCACCAGCCATGAACAATGACCTTTGTGACCACTGAAACACACACACCCATGATGCAACAATTCCTCAGCATCAAGGCCCAGCACCCCGATGCCCTACTGTTTTATCGCATGGGTGATTTTTATGAGCTGTTCTACGACGACGCGAAGACCGCGAGCGGATTGCTGGACATCACCCTCACCAGCCGCGGACAATCGGCGGGCGTCCCCATTCCCATGTGCGGCGTTCCTTTCCACGCAGCAGACACATATCTCAGCAAACTCGTCACCGAGGGGATTTCAGTCGCCATTTGTGAGCAAACCGGAGACCCCGCAACCTCCAAAGGCCCGGTAGCCAGAGAAGTTGTTCGAATCATTACCCCCGGCACCCTTACCGAAGAGGCGCTTTTAGATGCTCAAAAAGAAAGTCTTATTTGTGGTGTATTCGAGCAACATTCGGAGTATGGATTGGCTGTCATGGAGGTCAGCAGTGGCCGCTTTGAAGTCTTACAAACGCCCCATCTCGATGTGCTCAAAAGCGAGTTGGCGCGACTTGGACCCGCGGAATTATTACTCCCACAAGATTCTCAGATCGCACACCGACTTGAAGAATTCAATGGCATTAAGCATCGTCCGCTTTGGGAATATGACGAATCCGAATCAATCCAAAAGCTAACCGATCAATTCAGCGTTCAAGACCTTTCCGCTTTCGACTGCGCAGATCAATCCATCGCCATTTGTGCAGCCGGCTGCGTGCTCAACTACGTCAGTGAGACCCACCGTCGTCAATTACCGCACTTGCAGCGACTCCGCCGAATCCGCAACGAAGACACCATCGTGATTGATCCGACCTCGAGAAGAAACCTCGAGCTTGTGCAAAATCTCCATGGCGGCCGCGAACACACGCTGCTGTCAGTGCTCGATCAAACCAAAACGCCTATGGGGGGGCGGCGATTGGCGCGCTGGCTGACACAACCGCTCCGAAACTCGATCGAGATAGAGTCACGCCTCGCTGCGGTCGCTGCACTGCAAGAACAGTCAACCTTTGAGCCCTTAAGGGCCGTTCTTGCTCACGCCGGCGATATCGAACGGATTGTTGCCCGCATTGCACTGCAAACTGCAAGGCCTCGGGACTTGGCACGTCTCAGAGACACCCTCGCGCTCCTACCAGAAATCTCAAGGTTGATGGCAACATTAATGTCTCCAGGAGCAGAAGATTTACTCAACGAACTCGCCCAACGTACCCGCGAGATGCCAGGCCTCGCCGACGAATTGCAACGCGCAATTGAGACAACGCCGCCAGTCGTGATTCGCGAAGGTGGCGTCATTAGAGCTGGGTATGACGAAACTCTCGATGAGCTCAAATCCATCAGCGAAGACGCCGCCGCTTTTTTGGTGAAGTTAGAAACCGAAGAAAAAAATCAAACAGGCCTCAGTTCTTTAAAAGTGGGCTACAACCGAGTTCACGGTTACTACATCGAGTTGAGTAAAGTCCAAGCTCAAGAAGCTCCCATCACCTACATCCGACGCCAAACGTTAAAAAATGCGGAGCGATTTATAACACCCGAGCTGAAGGCGTTTGAAGACAAAGCCCTAAGCAGTAAAAGCCGCGCGCTAGCCCGGGAACGACATTTGTTTGATCGGTTGCTGGAGATCCTGATGCTCGAAATCGGCGCATTGAGGGACCTCGCCGAAGGATTGGCCGTCCTCGACGTGCTTGCAAACTTTGCTGAGCGGGCGGTAACTCTCAACTTAGTACCGCCCGTGCTGACTTATCAATCTGAGTTGATCATCGAGAATGGTCGTCATCTTGTTGTTGAGTCTATGCTCGAGGGCGCATTTGTACCCAACGGTGTTCAGTTCGACGATGTCACTCGACAATTTATTATCACCGGCCCAAACATGGGGGGTAAATCAACGTTCATGCGCCAAACAGCCATCATCGCATTGCTGGGGAGAACAGGCTGTCCCGTGCCAGCCGACCAAGCTGTCATTGGCGATATAGACCGAATTTTCACCCGTATCGGTTCCTCAGACGATCTTGCTAGCGGGCGCTCAACCTTCATGGTTGAGATGTCAGAGACCGCCCTGATATTGAACACCGCAACAGATAAAAGCCTCGTTTTACTTGATGAAATCGGGCGGGGTACCTCTACGTTCGATGGGCTATCTCTGGCATGGGCAACTGGGTGTCACATTGCCGAGAACATTGGCGCGATGACACTGTTTGCAACACACTATTTTGAACTCACAGTCTTGCCTGAACGGTTTTCACAAATTAAAAATCTGCACTTGACGGCCAGGGAGTTTGAAGAGCACATCATCTTTCTCTACGCTGTCCAGGAAGGACCCGCAAATCAAAGTTACGGAATCCAAGTGGCAAAGCTTGCTGGAATTCCAGTCGAAGTTTTGGAGACTGCTCGGTCCAAACTCGCGCAGCTCGAGCACCAAGAAACCAAGGCCGGCGTCCTTCCTGATCAAGTTGGCCCAAACCAATCAGACCTTTTCGCCCAGGATCCTGAGCTCAGCCTCATTAAAGAGACACTTGCAGCCCTTGATATTGATGATCTGAGCCCTCGCGCAGCGCTAGAACTGATCTATCAAATGCGGGACCGAATCAAAACTCACTGAAGCAGGATCAGTTGTCAGCTTCAAAAAAGCTGATAGAATGCTCCCGTTCAAGCAGCGATCCAGTCCTCAGTTGGACCCCGCTTGGCCACATCGTCAAGGCGCTAAATCCACAGCTAGCTGCTCGGGCTTTCGCCGCTAACAGACCATGAGGCCCACGAACTCAGGTGATCAGTAAGGCGATGGGCCTTAGCAAATGGTTAACGTTAACCTTTTAGAAGGATAGGTTTTATGACATTCGTAGTAAGCGATGGATGCATCAAGTGTAAACATACCGATTGTGTTGAGGTTTGTCCTGTGGACTGCTTTTACGAAGGCCCCAACTTCTTGGTGATTAATCCAGACGAATGTATAGACTGCGCCTTGTGCGAGCCTGAATGTCCCGTTGACGCCATCTTCTCAGAGGATGAACTTCCGGAAGCGGAACAAGACTTCCTCGAACTCAATGCTGAACTTTGCGAAATCTGGCCTAACATTACCGAGAAGAAAGAGCCTTTAGAGGATGCTGAAGATTGGGCAGAGGTTAAGGGTAAAATCGATCACCTCGAACGCTAACCGTGGGGTCAAAGAGGCACACTAACGCTTGGGTAGGTGTTTTAATGGGTCTTCTGGCCTTCCCTCGCGTCTAATCTCGAAATGTAGCATTTCGACATTCGCGTCATTGGCGCCGACCACGGCAATCACCTCACCCTGCTCCACGCGCTGCCCTTCCTTAACCCGCAGCGCCTGGTTATTCCCGTAGGCGCTTAAGAATGCTTCATCATGCTTAATGATGACCAACTTGCCGTATCCTCGCAGATTCCCGCCCGCATAAACGATTGTCCCGCCAGCAGCAGCGCGCACCTCTGATCCAGCTTTCGCTTTCACATCAATTCCTTTGTTGACCCGTCCACTGAGGGAAAATTTTTCCAATACCGGTCCAGACACTGGCCATTGCCATACTAACTGGCTTGGCGTAAATGCTTTTGCGGGTGGGGCCGTGGGCTTTTTGGTATACACCTTAGGTTGAGGCCGAGGCGCACCTGGACTACTTTTTTCACTTTTTGATTGGGAGGACCGCTTGGGCACGCCCGAGATTTTGAGGCGCTGTCCGGCAAAGATCGTATAGGGCGCCCTAATTCGATTAAGTCGAGCCAGACGCTGATAATCCAAGCCATATCGCCACGCGATCGCGTACAGCGTTTCCCCTTTTTGAACCACATGCGCTTTGCCACGCTCGCCAATATTCGACACCGGCGCCCGTGCGCCATTGGACTGACATCCTTGCAAGAAGATGGTCAAGCAGACCAAAAAAAGAAAACAGGGAAATCGGACAGTCAACCGGTTAAACATCGGTGTTCGCCTGTTGCGAAAACCGCTCAAAGCCATAAACCAAGACAACCGCGATCCCTGCGACTACGATGGCAGTACCCAAATGGCTAGATTCACCGGTCAGACTTTCATAGACCCCTGGCAACACTGGATTTTGGACCAATGGAAGCTTTTCAGTGCCTTCCGCTTGAAGCTGATAACTGGTCACCTGCTGCCAAGGCCAAAGCCGAACCAACGTGCCAAGCATCAACCCAATGAGGAACATCAAAATCCAATCCCTGACGTGCTGAAAAAGTCGCTTTAGAACATTTGCAAATGCGATCAATCCGAGACCCGCACCCAGTGCGAAGGGAATGAGCTGCACCCACGCAAAACTCGCCACTGCGGCCAAGACTCCGCTATAAAGCCCGAGCAACAACAACAAAAAACTGCCTGATACGCCGGGCAAAATCCAGGCACAAATCGCAATTGCACCGCCCATAAACATCGTTCCAGGGGTCGCCTCGAGGGTCACGGGCAGGAGGCGCTGCAGCAGCAAACCCACAGCTAAACCGATGCCTAGGACAATAAAATGCTCAATCGTCCTATTCCGAACCTGCCGGTACATTAAAACCGAAGAGGCAAGCACCAAACCAAAAAAGAAGGACCACATTGCAATCGGGTAAGACACCAATGCCGCTTTGATCATGGTTGCAAAAATCAGGATTGAAAATGCCATAGCTCCAAATAAAAGTGCTAGAAATGTCCCATCCGCCTTCTGCCACGCCGATCGGAAGCCTGCTCGCCACAGAATCAGCAGCAAACTAGGCCGAAGCCCACTCAGTCCCGTCAGCAAGCGCTCATAATAGCCGGAAATAAACGCGATCGTGCCGCCAGAGACTCCAGGGACAACTTCTGCCATGCCCATTAAAAAGCCGGTAACCAGCACTCTCACGCTGGACTTGAGATCCATCACGACTTACCACCGAGAAAGGGAACAAACCTCACTTGCTCTACCTGCTCCGTGACAAGTCCTTCGGGCCGATTGTGGACAACCGTCAAGGCCTGATCATCGGCGCTGCCGACTGGAATAATGAGTCGTCCACCGATGTTCAGCTGGGACAGTAAAGCCTCGGGAATTGAACGCGGGGAGGCTGTCACAATAATGGCATCGAACAAACCTTTCTCCGGCCAGCCCAAATGACCATCATCGTATTTGTAACGAATCTGGTGCAATGCCAATTTCCGGAAGCGACTCACCGCTTGATCTAAAAGACCCGAAATGCGTTCAACGGTAAAAACCTGATCGACCAATTGCGCAAGAATCGCAGTCTGATAACCCGAACCTGTGCCCAACTCGAGCACAGAAGTCGGGTGACTTCCGTCAAGCAGCAGCTCGGTCATCCTAGCAACGATATAAGGCTGGCTAATGGTTTGGCCATGGCCAATTGGTAACGCGGTATCCTCGTAGGCACGGTGAGATAAGGCTTCATCGACAAACAAATGGCGGGGAGTCGATCCCATCACCTGCAAAACAGTTTCGTTAACGATCCCTTGCTCCCGGAGCCGCTCGGTCAAACGATTTCTAGTACGTTGTGAGGTCATACCCACGCCGCTCACATCTAGTTTAACCACCACGTCGTTCATCCTTATAACGCAAAATTTCGCGCAAAACACTTGTCGCGTAACTGCCCGCTGGCAGCGCAAATCGCAGATTATAGTTATTGTCATCTCGATGCCAATCGAACTCAAGCGGCTGTAACCAAAGCTTCCGAGAGCCTGCTTTAAGTCGCAGCTGACGAAGCGTAGCAACCCACTCTTGAAGCTCATCAGGCAACTCTGCTTCGCCCCCCTGGGGGTCTCGAGACCGACCATATAAAGGCCCGACCGCACTGAGATCAGGCGGGATATCTCGATGGTTCTCAACATGGTTAGATAGGAAGCGATTGAACAGATACGCGCGCATCGCCGACAGAATCATGTCACGCGCATGAAACCTACCATGAGGTCGTTTCACCAATTCTTGCGCGGTTGATAAGTTGCGGCAATGCCGCCCAAACCTCTGCTCGCCGAAGTAATTGGGCACGCTGCCCTGGATGACCGCGTGTAATCGCTCATCAAGCCGCTCAGAAACCTGAGTCAGATAAATTTCAAACGCATTGCCCAACAAATCGCCTTTTCGTAATTTTTTCTGTGTGCGGGCAACCTGCAAAACCCGCACATCAGGACCATCCAAACGCGTCCAATCGGGGTCAGAGCGGCCCGGCAAATAACAGGTGAACGCCTGCTCAGAGACCGAATAACGATCTTTGCGCCCACCAAAACCTACGTCCTTGACGTCGACACCAGCAACTTCTGCTATTTTTTCAGCAACCCAATGCGTATTCGTGGCTTTTTTGCAAATTCTCAGATAAGCGTGTTCACCCGAGCCTGTAGGTTCGATCGACTGCTCAAACACTTTGAAGTGAGCGCTTTCGGCGCGAATAAACCCCGTCGAGTGGGGACACCCGTTTACCCAATTGAATTCAAGGTCAAAGCTCACTTTGGGTCCGAGGTCAAAAGAACCACGACTTGCGCCGATATCCCCTCACCGCGACCAATAAATCCTAACTTCTCTGTTGTCGTTGCCTTAAGTCCAACGCGCCCTTGATCACAGCCGAGCGCCTGCGAAATTGATTGGATCATCGCCTCTCGATGAGCGGCTAACTTGGGCATTTCTAACAGCACCGTTGCATCCAGGTTTTCGATATAAAGCTCAGCCTCATTCATGCGCCCGACAACCGACGCCAACAACTTCATCGAATTTGCACCCGAAAACTGCGGATCACTGTCTGGAAATTGATGACCAATATCAGGCAAACCTAACGCCCCCAGCAAGGCGTCCATCAGCGCATGAATCAACACGTCACCATCGGAATGCGCAACCACGCCTCGATCATGGGGAATCTCAACACCGCCCAACATGATATGGCTGGCAGAGCCAGGCTCAGAAAACGCGTGTACGTCAATACCTTGTCCGATGCGCATCAAATCGCTTCCTCCGCCAAAATCAAACGCGCCATCATTAAATCTTCTTCGAGGGTAATTTTGATATTGTCAGCACGTCCCAGGCAGATCCTTGGATTCAAGCCCAAAGCCTCAATGGCGGACGACTCATCAGTCGCATCTGCGAATGCCTCAAGCGCCTGTTTTAACACGCCCATTCTAAACACCTGAGGCGTCTGCGCCCGCCACAGAGCCGAACGATCCTCTGTCGCAAGGACCCGCCCTTCGGCCACTCGCTTGAGCGTATCGGTCACAGGTACAGCCAACAATCCGCCTACCGGGTCTCGCTCAGCGATTTCAATCAACGCGCGCATCTCGTCAATACGAACGCACGGGCGGACCGCATCGTGAACCAGGACCAAATCATCTGCCTCAGCCTCTAGCGCGCTCAGGGCCAAGAGCACGGATGATCTACGGTCATCTCCTCCGTTGACGACCACAATATCGTCGGCCGGAATCGATGCAAAGTGCTGGTCTGCCGGATTGATCGCGATAACCATCGCGTCCGGATTCAGCGCTCGGAGTTTACTAAGGGTGATCTCAAGAATGGTTTGTCCCAATATTTCATGATACTGCTTGGGTTTGTCCCTGTTGAATCGGCGACCAATCCCTGCTGCAGGGATCACCACATGGAGTCTGGGATTATCGAAAGACATTCGCCCCGCTCAATCATCGATCAACAAGATGAACGTTTCATCTTTTTTTATCAACCCGAACTCTGTTCGAGCCCGTTCTTCGATAGCATCAAGACCTTGTCTTAGATCGATAATTTCGGCGCGTAGTTGTCGATTGCGGGTTGCTTTACTCTCGTTGCTATCAACCCGCTGGGTCAGTTGATCCTGAAGCGCCGCTACATGGGCATAACTGCCCTCTCCAGTCCACAATCTGAACTGCAGATAAAAGCCTATAAGCAACAGTACTGCGAATACAACTTTCGCTAAGTTCACTACGAGTCATTCCTCAGATTTTTGAATTCAGCAGGACCTTTGTACACCGCCCGACAGCGATCCTCTATCCTTAACAAGCGATTATATTTTGCAACCCGATCAGATCGACACAATGATCCCGTTTTAATCTGACCCGCAGCCGTCGCCACCGCTAAATCCGCAATAGACGTATCTTCAGTCTCCCCGGAACGATGAGAAATCACCACCGCATATCCAGCCTCTCGAGCCATCTGAATGGCTTTGAGGGTCTCTGAAAGGGTGCCAATCTGGTTGACCTTGACCAAAATCGCATTCGCGACATTCTCAGAAATCCCACGCGCGAGAATTTCAGGATTGGTCACAAACAAATCGTCACCCACCAACTGGCAAGATGCACCAAGCTTATCTGTCAGATATCGCCAGCCATCCCAATCTCCCTCATCGAGCCCATCTTCAATCGAGATAATCGGATAAGCACTGACAAGACCTGCCAAATAATCACTGAACCCATTGCTGTCAAATGAGCGAGCTTCGCCACTCAGATGATACTTGCCATCTCGATAAAACTCGCTGGCAGCGCAATCTAAAGCCAAATAGACGTCGTCGCCAGGTTTAAATCCGGCCAGCTCAATAGCGGACATAATCGCATCCAGGGCTGCCTGATTACTTGCCAGGTTGGGCGCAAACCCGCCTTCGTCACCAACCGATGTCGAAAGCCCAGACTGTTTGAGAACATCCTTGAGCGCATGAAAAATCTCTGCGCCAGTCCTAAGTGCTTCTTCAAACGACGAGGCGCCAACGGGCTGAATCATAAACTCCTGGATATCAACATTATTATCAGCATGCTCACCGCCGTTCAAAATGTTCATCATCGGCACCGGCATGCTATATCGTCCGCCGGTTGCATCTAAATTGGCAAGATGTTCATACAGTGCAAGTCCTTGCCCCTGTGCTGCCGCATGCGCTGCCGCGAGGGACACACTCAGCATGGCATTTGCACCCAGCACCGATTTGTTTTCCGTTCCATCGAGCGTCAGCATGGTATCGTCGATGTCAGACTGCAACGCAGCGGACCGTCCGAGCAGCGCTTCACGGATCCGTGTGTTGACATTGTGGACGGCCTTGAGAACGCCTTTGCCGCGATACCGACTTTCATCCCCGTCTCGTAGTTCCAGCGCTTCCCTTGAGCCCGTCGAGGCTCCGGAGGGCACTGCAGCGCAACCGATGGTGCCATCTGCCAATTCGATTTCTGCTTCGAGGGTTGGATGTCCTCTCGAATCTAGAATTTCACGAGCTCGAATATCTATTATTTCAGTCATAACACCTCTATTCGTTCATCTGACCGCTCTTTGCCCACCTAGCCGCAGCGCTATCATATGGCTGGCGCCGGGCCCTCTATGCAGTCTTTACAACCTGATCAATTGCAACCAATTGGCTGAGTAACGACTCCATCTCAGCCAAAGGCCATGAATTGGGGCCGTCACTTAACGCATGCTCAGGGTCGGGGTGGGTTTCCATGAAAAGGCCATCGACGCCCACCGCGATTGCAGCCCGGGCTAAAACAGGCACCATCTCTCTTTGCCCGCCGGATGTTGCACCCTGACCGCCGGGCAATTGGACGCTGTGGGTCGCATCGAAAACGACGGGACAACCCGTCTCCTTAAGATGCGGCAACGACCGCATATCTGACACTAAATTGTTATACCCAAAGCTTGTGCCCCGCTCGCAGACAAGGATGCGGTCGTTTCCAGTTGCCTTTGCTTTCTCAACGACATGGATCATGTCCCAGGGCGCTAAAAACTGACCCTTTTTGATATTGACCGGTAAGCCCTGAGCAGCAACACGCTCAATGTAATTGGTCTGACGGCACAAAAAGGCAGGTGTCTGCAGAATCGAAACGACATCACGCACTTCGTTGAGCGGCGTGTCCTCATGCACGTCCGTGATCACAGGAAGGCCCAACTGATCTCGCACACTCTGCAATACTCTGAGGCCCTCCTCGAGCCCGGGCCCCCGATGACTATTTTTTGAAGATCGATTCGCTTTGTCAAAAGACGACTTATAGATCAGGAAAATATCCAGACGCTGGCACACTTCTTTTAACAGCCCAGCTGTATCGAGTGCCATTTGCTCTGACTCGACAACACAGGTGCCTGCCATCAAAAAGAATCGCGCTGAAGGCCTGATTTCATATCCACATAGGTCCATCAATCTTCTCGCTGTCCAGTCAAGAGGTTCATTATAAGCGGCATGGCCCTACCGCCTTCAGCTTTTTGCTCGCGCAGCATCTGCTCTCGCCGTTTGCTCACTCAACGCCGCTTGCACGAAGTGCGAGAACAAAGGGTGTCCTGAACGCGGCGTCGAGGTGAATTCAGGATGAAACTGGCAGGCAACGAACCAAGGATGGTCAACCACTTCGATCATCTCCACGAGCGACTGATCTTTCGATATTCCTGCAACTCGAAGCCCAGCGGCCTCTAAAGCTTCAATATAATTCGGATTTACCTCATACCGATGTCGGTGCCGCTCTTTGATGCTGTCTTGGCCATAAATCTCCCGTGCCAGAGAACCCTGAGACAAGATACATTCTTGTTCGCCCATCCGCATCGTGCCACCTAGGTCACTATCAGCCGATCTTTGCTCTTTAACTCCAGCCTCGCTCACCCATTCCGTGATCAAGCCAATAATGGGATGCGGCGTGGATTCATCAACCTCTGTGCTGTTGGCTTCTTCAAAGCCGCCCGCATCCCGCGCGAAATCGATGATGGCCGCATGCAAACCGTAACAAATACCTAAATAGGGCAGTCTTTTTCGACGGGCGTAACCCGCCGCTTGAATTTTACCTTCAAAGCCACGCCCTCCAAACCCGCCAGGAACCAAGATCGCATCAGCGCCCTCTAGCACGGACTCACCTTCAGTCTCGACACGCTCGGAGTCCACAAAATCAATCTGTACTTTCGTTTCAGAATGAATTCCCGCATGCGTGAGCGCCTCGCTCAACGATTTATAGGCATCCAGTAAATCCATATACTTGCCAACCATCTTCAAGTGGATCTCATGTTTCGGATGACGCTGTAAATCTAGAACCCGTTGCCAATCTGAGAGGTCAGCGGGCGGGACGTCAAATCCCAGTTTTTTCACCACAATCTCATCAAGCTGCTCTTGTGCGAGCATGGCGGGGATTTCATAGATGCTGGCAGCATCCAAAAGAGGAATGACCGCGTCTGGCTCAACATTCGTAAACAATGCAATTTTGTCCCGAGCGGGCTTGGGAATTTCATGATCTGAGCGAACGATCAGGATATCCGGCTGCATTCCGACTGAGCGTAATTCCTTGACCGAATGCTGCGTGGGTTTGGTCTTAGTTTCCCCAGCCGTAGCAATATAAGGGACCAACGTGAGATGCATCAGCAAAGCGCGAGAGGAGCCGAGTTCAAATCTCAGCTGACGCGCTGCTTCTAGAAAAGGTTGGCTTTCAATATCGCCTACGGTGCCGCCTATCTCGATTAAGGCAACGTCAAACCCTTCAGCGACCTTGAGGATTCGAGACTTTATTTCATCGGTGATGTGAGGAATCACTTGAATCGTCGCACCCAGATAATCACCCCGACGTTCACGCGCAATCACATCCGCGTAGACACGCCCGGTTGTGAAATTATTTTGACGCGTCATTCGAGTTTGTATGAAACGTTCGTAGTGACCAAGGTCGAGGTCGGTCTCTGTACCATCGGCAGTGACAAACACTTCGCCGTGCTGGAGCGGGCTCATTGTTCCCGGATCGACATTGATATAGGGGTCGAGCTTCTGCATCGTGACCTTTAAACCACGAGAGACAAGTACAGCACCAAGGGACGCCGCCGTGAGCCCCTTTCCTAACGAGGAGACGACTCCACCAGTGACGAAAATTAAACGACTCATAGACTTCCCATCTTTTGGTGTCGGGCAAAAGGACTCGCCCAAGATGGGTTTCTAGATTAACACCGTTGCATCAAGGGCTCAATACAATTCCCTTCACATTCAGATCATCTTCCAGTCTAGCAATGAAATGTCGACCGAGCTGCTGGCCTGATACAGCGTGCTCGGAAGCGATCCTTTGCTTAAACTGCCATCGCGGCAAAGCCGGAATCGCGACCACTTTTTGGTCCAGCTCAAGTACAGGCAGTCTTAACCGGGCCCACACCGGGATCCCCGCTTGAGAGAGCAATTCCGAGACCGCCGTTCGACGATCAAGATCGATTGTTCTGCCACTTTTTTCGAGGGTCCAGCGCAAATCGGATCGATCAATTTTGAGGCCGCCCAAAGCAACGCTACTTTGAAGCGAAAGCCCCCGCTCGCTCCAAATGCCATCGCTCTCAGCAGGTTGAGAACCCCGAATCCAGGAATCGGTCATTGCTGGCACCAAGTTGAAGACGCCTTGATGTCGATGAAACTCAAAACCCAAAACTGCAAAAACCCCTGGCGCCTGACCTGCTCCCTGGGTGATCATCGAGTAACCTGAATCAATTTGCGCGCGCGCCGGCACACTGCCAGTGACCAGCATCAACATGGTTTTGAGCGCATTGATTGCGCGGCCGCGCCCAAGGGTCATCAACGCTGCAACATCCCAACCTGTTTCTGTCGCAATTGACCTAAGATCATCTCGCGCCACCTCAATCAACAGACGCCGAGTCTCCTCATCTTCAGTTAACTGACCTGTAAAGCGCTCCGACCAACCCTTAAACCTTGTGTCCAGCAGCGGAAAAACCTGATGACGAATAAAGTTTCGGTCATGGCTAAGGTCCTGATTACTCGGATCATCAATAAACCCCAGCGCGTGATCCTGAACGTAGCGTCGTATCTCGTTTTGGGCAACGCCCAACAGCGGTCGAAAAATTTGGCCTTGACCGAGAGGACGACGCATTGGCATTCCCAGAAGTCCTGCACCAGAGTGCCCTCGAAGCAGTTGGAAAAATCCGGTCTCGCGCTGATCATCCTCATGATGCGCCAGAAGCAACAGATCGCCCGCACTTAAATGATCTTCAAAAACCCGATAACGTGCCAACCTCGCTGCAGTCTCTACACTTTTGTGTTTATCGACTTGAACTCGCTTGCAGATCAGGTCCACGCCCAGTAAAGCGCACAGAGACTCACAGTGGCGTTGCCAATCATCCGAGTCTGAATGTAAGCCGTGATTGATGTGCAGCGCCAAAATCTCAGGACCCTCGATGTCCTGCACCACCGCATGCAACAGCGCGACCGAATCCATCCCGCCACTGAAACCCACGATTATTCTACTGACTCCGGGTCCTCTTAGGGCATTGAGCGCAGGGTCAGGCAGCAGCGAGACGGTCATTAGCCACCCGCAAGAGGGTGGTATTGAAGCCCAACTTGGTCGGTTCCAAATTTTGACCGAAGACACTCTAGTAACTCATCGGAAGGCTTGACCCGCCACTGGTCGCCCAGCTGCAGTTCGGCGCAAGCGCCCGGGCTTTGATACTCGATGATCACAGGGCAGCCCGTTCGCTTGGGTTCTTGATATTCCTGCAACAAACCCGCCAGAGCTTTAGAGAAACGCTCATCCAAGCCCTCACTCGTTACCTTCAAACTTAGTCCGCGCAAAGTGCGCTGCCTCGCTTCGACCAAGGATTGGACCTCTGAGGCGCGAACTCTCAAACCACCAGAAAAATCATCCTGAGCGACTGTGCCGCGAATGATAATCAAGCTGTCTTTGCTTATTTTGTCTCTCACAAGATCCAATAGGTCTGAGAAGATACCTACTTCGATTCGCGCAGAGCGATCGTCTAACGTCACAAAGACAACGGCTCCTCTCTGGGTCTTCATGCTGCGAAGACCTACTACCCAGCCCGCAAACACCTGATCATTTTGACTCGCACGAAGGTCAGCAATCCGGGTATTTGCAAAGTGTTTGAGTTCCGAGCGGTAGACGTCAATCGGGTGACCGGTCAGGTAAAGCCCGAGAGCCTCTTTTTCCCGCGCCAACCGATTGGCCATGGTCAACGCTGGCTCCAACATTTTACCCTCAAGACGTTCCTCAGATTGAGCAACCGGCGCAATTTCGCCAAACAGATCTGTCAGGCCTGCTTCTTGATCGCGAGCCGACTGCTCGGCTATGCGAAGTGCTTCCTCCTGCCGCGACAATAACCAACCTCGTCGCTGATCAAGCTCAACAACATCACTGCCAGCATCGGCGGCAATATCATCTAAAGCACCTGCAGAAATCAACGCTTCAAGTGCGCGACGGTTCAATCGTTTGGAATCAACGCGTTGGCAAAGGTCATAAAGATCCTTAAAAGGCGCGCTGCGCCGAGCATTCACCAACGCCTCAATCGGGCCTTCTCCCAAACCTTTAATCGCGCCCAGCCCATAGACCAGGTGGGTTTTGGACTGCGCTACAAACCGATAGTCGCCGAAATTAACGCTGGGCGGATCCAGAGTAAGCCCCATCTCTCGACATTCGTCGACGTTAATCACGATTTTATCGGTGTTCTGCATATCGGCCGACATCACAGCGGCCATAAAGTCTGCTGGGTAATAATGCTTGAGCCAAGCCGTTTGATAGGCCACCAAGGCATAACAAACTGAATGCGGTTTATTAAAGCCATACCCTGCAAATTTTTCCATCAAATCAAAAATATTACCGGCTTGCGCTGCGGCCACTGCGTTATTGATCGCGCCTTGCACAAACGTTTCGCGCTGTTTTGCCATCTCCTCTGGCTTTTTCTTTCCCATCGCTCGGCGTAAGAGATCAGCATCCGCCAGGGAATATCCTGCGAGTATCTGAGCGATCTGCATGACCTGCTCCTGATAGAGCATCACACCATAGGTATCTTTGAGCACTTCCTGAAGACTCGGATGGAGATAATCCACTTCATCAAGACCATGTTTCCTGCGAATAAAGTCATCCGCAAGCTGAAGCGGCCCAGGCCGAAAAAGAGCCACCAGCGCGACAATATCTGCAAATCGATTCGGCTTAACCCGCTTCATTAAGTCTTTCATTCCCCGAGACTCAAGCTGAAAAACCGCCGTTGTTTTTGCAGCTTGAAGATCGGCGTAAATCTCGGGGTCCTCAAGATCAAGCCTGTCGATATCTACCAGCGGCTCCCCTTCAAGTTCCTGACGCGCATTGATACTTTTGACTGCATTATCGATGATGGTCAGCGTTCGCAGGCCCAAAAAATCAAATTTTACGAGCCCAGCTTGCTCAACATCATTCATGTCGAACTGAGTCATCAATCCACCACCCGAATCATCGGTATAGGTCGGTGAAAAATCAGTCAGCCGCGTCGGGGCGATTACAACGCCACCGGCATGGCGACCGACGTTGCGAGCTAGGCCTTCTAGTTTGAAGGCCATTTCCATGATCTCTTCGGCTTCGTCGTTACCTCGAACAAACTCGACTAATAGCGGTTCCTCTTCCATTGCCTTTGTTAACGTCATACCCGGTTCAAAAGGAATTAACTTTGAGAGCTTATCCGCGAGCCCATAGGATTTTCCTTGGACCCGAGCAACATCACGAACGACGGCCTTGGCTGCCATCGTGCCAAACGTAATAATTTGGGAAACCGCTTCAGCGCCATAGCGCTCAGTAACATGTTGAATGACCCGATCCCGGCCATCCATGCAAAAATCAATATCAAAATCCGGCAAAGATACTCGTTCTGGATTTAAAAATCGCTCGAACAACAGGTCGTACTCTAACGGGTCAACATCTGTAATTTTCAAAGCGTAAGCGACGAGCGAACCGGCGCCAGAACCGCGGCCAGGTCCGACCGGAATGTCATGGGCTTTGGCCCATTGAATAAACTCCATCACAATCAGAAAGTAGCCTGGGAATCCCATGTTATTGATTACATTGAGCTCAAAGGTAAGTCGGTCGAAGTAATGCTGTTGCCAATCCTCTTCGGCCGGTTTCTTTTCAGGTGTAAAAAAGTTAAACCGCTCCTGCAATCCCTCAAGCGCTGTCTGCTCCAGAAAGCCCGCCATAGTTTGACCTTCGGGGACAGGATACTCGGGCAGAAACGACTGCCCCAAAACCAGTTCAACCGAACAGCGTTGAGCGATCGCGAGGGTGTTGGCTATCGCCTCAGGAATGTCTTTGAACAGCTCGGTCATCTGCGCAGCCGACTTAAAATACTGCTCCTCGGAATACTTTTTCTCTCGCCGAGGATCGTCCAGCGTTCTACTTTGATGAATACAGACGCGCACCTCATGCGCTTCAAACTCATCCGCCGCCATAAATCGGACATCGTTAGTCGCGACTACCGGTATTTGAAGGCGCTCGGACAGCACCAAAGCACCGGCGATGTGCGGCTCATCAATAGAGCGGCCTAAACGCTGGAGCTCAAGGTAATAACCTTCAGGAAATACTGACTGCCAGAATTGCGCTCGGGCCTCGGCCTCCTCAGCGTGACCCGCCAAGATCGCTTTGCCGACGTCACCGTCAGCGGCCGCTGACAGGGCGATCAAGCCCTCACCGTCCTCCTGAAGCCATTGCCGACGAATAACCATACGGCCTTGGTGGTAGTTCTCTGAGTAGCCTCTCGATAAAACTCGACTCAACGCTTTGTAACCAGATTGCCTGAGCGCGATCAAGACAAGGATCGAAGGCTCGCCTGATGGATCCTGGTCCTCGACCCAAACATCGCAAGCTACAATGGGCTTAACGCCTGCGGACAGTGCCTGCTTGAAAAATTTGACCAATCCAAACAGATTGTTGAGATCGCTGATCGCGACAGCAGGCATGCCGGCGGATTGAGTGGCTTGCACCAACGCCTTTATCCGAACGGTTCCATCCACCAGCGCGTATTCTGAATGTGCGCGCAGATGAACAAACGGTTGGGTCATATCAGTGCATCAAAAATTAGCCAGGACCTACGCATCATAACCGAGAATCCGGCTGACCAAAATCTCTCAATATTTGCGGTAGAACCCCGCTAGTCAATGACCTCAAAACTGAGCCCAGCATTCGCGATCAAGCGCTGAGTCAGCGCCTCTCCCATCGCCACGGAAGGCGTTAAGACCCCACCTTGACTGGTGAGCGGATCCTGCGCTAAACACACGGCGGCTTCCGCGATCATTTTGGCTGTCGAGCCATACCCCGGATCTCGATCACCCGTGACTTTGACCTTGATGGACCCTCCATTGCCGTCTTGCCCCGCAGTTCCATGGAGAATTACTTCAAAGAATCCCGACTCTCGCTTCTCTCGCGCAGGTCCTTCTCCGGGTTTTGGAAGCCACCGAGAGAATAAAGTTCTCATCGGATCTATTGCGGCAAGGCTTGTTCCGATCGTCGTGGAAATGCCCGCCAACAAGGCTTTGAGGTATCCTTTAGGGCCCTCGCCAATGAGTGTGCCCTCCTCATATCCAAACCCCATACCGTAGGGCATCCCCGCCAGCGCATGGCTCCTGCGCACCACGCGCGTGTTGATCCCCGCCATGACAAATGGGCCTACCCACTGCTGCAATGTCTCATCATAAACCGGCGTCGAAGTCTCATTTTGATCAACTCCAGATACCGTATTGATCGGATTGAGCGCATAAGGGTCCGCTAAAACGTTCAGCAAACCTGGGTTTTTTGAGGCCTCATCCATCATATTGAGCATGCTCGCAATCGTACCCCCGCTAACGGCGCCAGCGGCTTTGACCAGTCGATACTTCACCGATTCAGCATAGACGCCATGTGCTAATTGCATTTGAGTTTGTAAAAACAATACCCCAAGATCGGAGGGAATGCTGTCGAAGCCGCAGGTGTGCACGATTCGTGCCCCACTCGCGACGGCTTGATCGTGATGTGCCTCAATCATCAGTCGCATCCACTGAACCTCTCCGGTTAAATCGCAATAGTGCGTTCCAGACTCCGCGCATGCGGCAACAAGTTGACTGCCATACAAAGCGTAGGGTCCAACGGTGCTCAGCACCACCGACGTCTTTTCGACCATTTCAACCATACTGGCCGGATCGTGGCTATCGGCCACCAAGACCGGCACCTCGTCACAGCCGATGGTCTCTTTGACCCGAGTTAATCGATCTGAATCTCGACCTGCGATCGCCCATTTCAG
>Ga0213863_10001198_pt1 | contig 19216 bp, 14 predicted proteins | sample PICome_8_FD_160128 | JGI IMG/M metagenome (GOLD analysis project Ga0213863, IMG submission 160128) | Coastal seawater microbial communities near Pivers Island, North Carolina, United States - PICO497 | ecosystem: Environmental > Aquatic > Marine > Coastal | place: USA: North Carolina... | reverse complement strand
GCGAGGTCCGGGCGCGGCTGGCGCGGCTGAACGGATACCTCCAGGAGGTCCTGAACGGCATCCGCGTCGTCCAGGTCTTCCGCCGTGAGGAGCGGGTCGCTGGCCGCTTCAACGAGGCCCTCGACCGCTACTTCGAGGCCAACCAGCGGACCATCTTCCTCTTCGCGCTCTTCTATCCCGCCATGTCCCTGGCGGTCTACGTCATCCAGGGCGCCGCGCTATGGGCCGGGGTCGTCGCGATCACGGGCGAGGCGCTGTCCTACGGCGCCTTCATTCAGTTCTGGCTGCTGCTGAACATGCTCGTCCGCCCCATCCGGGAGCTGGGCGAGCGGTACAACGTCCTCCAGAGCGCCTTCGCCTCCGCCGAACGGATCTTCCAGGTCCTGGACACCGTCCCCTCCGTGGCGAGCTCCGCGGCGCCCGAGGCGCTGCCCGACTCGGGCGGGCTGCCCCCCGCCATCCGCTTCGACGGCGTGGAGTTCGAGTACGTCGAGGGCTCCCCCATCCTCAAGGACATCTCCTTCGAGGTCCCGCGGGGCAAGACCGTGGCCGTGGTCGGCGCGACGGGCGCCGGCAAGTCCACGCTCGTCAACCTCCTGTTGCGCTTCTACGACCCCCAGGCCGGACGAGTGACCCTGGATGACGTCAACATCCAGGCGCTCCCCCTGGAGACCCTGCGGAGCCGCTTCGGACTCGTCCTCCAGGAGGACTTCCTCTTCGCGGGCACCGTTCGGGACAACCTGATCATGGAACGAGAGGGGGTCACCGAGGCCTCCCTCGCCGAGGCGCTCGAGGCGTCCCAGGCCAGGGCCCTCGTCCAGCGGCTCGACGGTGGATTGGACGCGGAGGTCGCCGAGCGCGGCGCGACCTTCTCCACCGGGGAGCGCCAGCTGCTGGCCATCACCCGCGCCCTGGCCGCGCGGCCGGACATCGTCGTTCTGGACGAGGCCACCGCGGCGGTGGACAGCGGGACCGAACACCGGATCGAGCGTGCGACCCGCGCCCTGCTGGCGGGCCGCAGCGCCCTGGTCATCGCCCACCGCCTCTCGACCATCCGGGACGCCGACGAGATCCTCGTCATGGCGCGCGGCGAGATCCGTGAGCGCGGAACCCACGAGGAGCTGCTGGCACGCGGTGGACTCTACGCCAAGCTCCACGCGCTGCAGTTCGAGGAGCCTGCGGCCTGAGCCCCGCAGCGGGAGCCGCTTTCGCTGAAGGCAAAGCGCTGGAGGCACGGCCGCGGCGCGCTCACGGACTGAAGAGGCAGAGGTTCCGGAGTCGAGCGCCAGTGCGGACCGGATGCAGGAGCCAATTCAAGACCCACGCCAATGGAACAGCCTCCCAAAGCAAGAGGCCCCGGGAGTCATGGGACTCCCAGGGCCTCCGTACGCTGAGCGGTCACTCGCCGGGGCGAGCGCAGCCCTGCATTGCGGGGACTACTGGCCGCGGAACTCCACGATCGCGTCGCGCAGCGCCGAGCCCTCCGGGCCCTCGCTGGACTTGAAGAAGCGCGCCTCGGTCCCGTCCTTGGAGACCACGTACTTGCAGAAGTTCCAGTTGGGCCGCTCGCCCGTCATGCCGGCGAGGCCGTCGAAGATCGGGCTGTCGCCCTCCTTGGTGCCCACCTTGGCGAGCATGGGGAAGGTCACGCCGTAGTTCTCCTCGCAGAAGGCTTGGATCTCCTCGGCGGAGCCGGGCTCCTGCCTCCCGAAGTCGTTGCTCGGGATCCCGACGACGGTGAAGTCTTCGCCCCCAAGCTCCTCTTGCAGCTTCTGAAGGCCGGCGTACTGGGGGGTGTACCCGCACTTGCTCGCCACGTTGACAAAGACCGTCACCTTGCCCTGGAGCATGGAGAGGGGCATCGCGCCGCCGTCGAGCGCCGTGGCGTCCAGCGCATAGAGCCCGCTTCCCGCGGCCTCCGGAGCAGGAGCGGTCGCTGCCGGAGCGGGCGCTGCAGCCGGGGCCGTCGCCGCCGGGGCCGTCGCGGCCGGGGCGGTCGCCGCCGCAGCTTCCTGCGTACCGCCGTGGGAGGCGTCTGTGGTGCTTCCGCAGGCCACAAGGGCGGTCAGGAGAGAGAGGCTGAGAAGTCGTTCGTTGCGCATGGTGAGGTCGTGTGCGGGGAATCAGGGCTGGACCAGGCTGGTGTTCGGCACCCACCCGCGGCCGGATGCCACGCAGCCGGAAGTCTGCGCCCACACCAACAACAGACGGCCGCGGCCCCTCAGGGGACCGCGGCCGTCTGATCGAGGGGCCGAGGCGCTCAGCCGATCCACTCGTCGAGCATCGCGAGCTGCTCCTTGCTGTCGGAGCCGATCGCCTTGGCCTTCGTCGCGTACTTGACCTTCCCCTCGTCATCCGACAGGGGGCCCGCGCACCAGTTGGCCGCCTGGAAGTTGAGGCGGAAGGCGAGCTCAGTGTCCTTGAAGCCGAGCTCGTTCACCTGATCAAGGGCGACCAGCGCAGCCCTGGCCGAGACGTCGTCTCGGACCACAGAGAACTTGGCGTCCGCCACGTAGTCCATCATGCCAAGGTCGTTCTTTGGATCGAGCCCGGCGGCCATGGCGATGTCCGCCTCGGTGGCGAGGCCGCTCTTGAGCAGCGCCAGCACCGTGCGGCCCTTCGAGCCCTTCTTGTTGTCCGCGTCCGCCGTCAGGGCGAAGCGCACGGGAGCGTCGAGGCTCGGGAGGAAGGGCGCGCCCGAGGGGGCCTCCTCGTAGATCGTCACCGCAGCCAGCCAGAGCTTCCACCGACCCGCGTCATCGGAGGCCGCCTCGAAGTCCGAGGCGATGGTCTTGGCGGCCATGAGCTGCTCACGCCCCTTGCGGAGCTCCTGCATGTGCTCGAGGTACTTCTCGGGGCCGCCCGCCTGGTAGCCCGTCCGGCCGTAGACCTCGCCGTCGGCGGTCATCATCAGGATCGTCGGGAAGCCGCGCACGCCGTACTTGGCCTGCAGCTCCTCGTTGCGCTCGGGGTTCGGGACCTTCGCCTTGATCTCCTCGGCGCGCGGGAAGTCGAGGGCCACCAGGATGTAGTCCTTCTGTGCGCTCTCCATCCACGTGTCGTGCTGGAAGACCTCGTCGTGGAGCTTGATGCACCAACCGCACCAGTCCGAACCGGTGAAGTCGACGAGGAGATCCTTGCCCTGCTCCTTCGCAGCCGCGGCGGCGGCATCGAAGTCGTCGAACCAGGTCTGGTCCGCGTGCACGGGGGTCGAGAGGACAGCGAGGCTGCCCAGCGTGAGGGCGGCGAGGGTGTTGAACATGTCGGGGTGTGGTTCGAGAAGGGCCGATCCCTCGGGCGCAGGATGCCGAGGTGCGCGATCGATGTAGGCGATGGAGGATGGGGCCCCCACAGGGTTTTCTCCAGTGCCCCGCGGGCAGAATGCACAGTTCGAACGGGAGGGCCCGCTCGATCGAGCCCCCGTAGAGCCTCAGCCCCCGTGAACTGGAGCCCCATCAACTCGGGCCCAGGCGTCCCGCCAGCGGCTCAGCGGCGCTGCTCGAGCACGCCCCAGACCAGGCTGGCGACGGGCTTGACCCGCCCGAACTCGCTGTTGGTCATGACCACCACTGCTCGCCCGCTGTCCGGCCGCACCGAGAGCAGGGTTCGGGTCTTCTCCTGCGATCCGGTGTGCCGGACCGTCCGCTCCCCGCCCACTGAAGCGACGCTAAACCCGAGGCCGTACGAGGTGCGCTCTCCGCTTGAGAGGCGCAGGGGTGTCCACATCCGGTCGAGCGCGGGGCGCGGCAGAAGGTCGTCGCCCATCAGACCCCGGGCGAATCGAGCCAGGTCGCCGACCGTGGAGATGAACCCGCCGCCGGCGAGCTTCCAGCTCACGTCTCGATCCAGGGACGGCACCACCTGTCGGGCCACGCGCCGGTAGCCGCGCGCGCGCCCGGAGATGGACACCCCCTGGTCGTCCGGCTGGAGAGAGGCCATCCCGAGCGGCGCTGCGATGAACTCGTCCACCTGTTCCCGCAGGGACCCCTCACCCGCCCTCGCCACCGCCGCGCCGAGGAGCATGTAGCCATGGGTCGAGTACGAGTACCGGCTGCCCGGCTCACAGACGAGCGGCGACTCCTTGAACCGATCCAGGGCCGCCACCGTGTCCATGAGGGGACGCCCTTCGGCCTCGCTGCGCTCCGTCACGATCACCTCCCCGTTGGAGTAGTGGACCACCCCACCGAGGTGCCCCGCGAGCTGCCGCGCGGTCACCGGCCAGGGTTTCACCGGGAACTCCGGCACGAGCACGCGCACGTCATCGTCGAGATCCAGGCGGCCCGCCTCCGCGAGCTGAACCGCGCGCACGGCGACCAGCGGCTTCGAGATGGACGCCCAGCGGAACATGGTGCTCGGCCCAACAGGGGTCCTCGCCTCTCGGTCGGCGAAGCCGAAGTAGAACTCGTCGATCTCGTCCTCGACCACGACAGCCACCGCGAGTCCGACCAGCTCCTGGCGCGCAAATTCCTGCCTCAGAGCCCCGTGAAGAGCCGCCTCCAACGGGAGGTCCTCGGCCCGCGCCGTGAGGCGACTCGCGGCCCAGTTAGGCGCCTCGGCAGTGCCGCCCAGCGGTTCACCGAGGGGCGCCCTTGGCAGCAGGCCGAGACCCACGACCAGAACGATCCGGAGAGCGAGGGAGCCGAGCATCAGGCCCAGCCTAAGGCACGGCGACACGGTTCGCCCGCGCCTGCGGGAGGCTCAGGACCGCGCGACGAGGCGCCGCCGCCCCTGGTGCGCGGTGAGCACCCGGAGCGAGGCGGCCACCAGGCGCTCGACGGTGATCGTGGAGCGGTCCACATCACGGCGATAGCTGCAGTAGTCCGGCGCGCTGCTCGCGACCTTCTCACCGAGGCCGAACAGGTCGATCTCGGGAGCGGAGGTCGGGGCAAAGAAGGCGACCGTCGGCACCTCCATGGCGAGGCCGAGGTGGAGCGCGAGGGAGTCGCTGGTCAGCAACAGGTCGCTCAGCCCCAAGATCGCTGCGAACGTGTTGAGGTCGTGGTCTGTGCCGGCGTCGATCACCCGAGGCGGCGCGTCGAGCCCTGCGAGCCCGGCGAGTATCCTGTCGTTCCTCTCTCGCTCCGCGGCCCCTCCGAGGACGAGGAAGGTGACCGGGCGGTCCAGCGCCTCCTCCAACGCACCGGCGTAGGCGACGACCCGCTCGACGGGGAGTTCCTTGCTCCGCCAGCGTCCCCCGGCTCCGGTATTCAGCCCACAGACCAGGGTCGAGTCCTCGAGCCCGAAGTCCGTGGCGAAGCCCAGCGCGGCGGCGTGAGCCTCGGCCGGCAGGGGCAGCTCGGGTCGACCGCTCTCGACCCCCAGCATCGAGGCAAAGATCTCCGGGTGTGAGCGCTTGTTCTCCCGCTTGCGCCGATCGGCAGCCTCCTTGCCGTCCTTGGACAGGAGCCCCATCCCGAACCAGGGCTCCACGTCGTCCGTGTAGGTCGGCTGCCCTTCAGCATCGAGAGTCGCCCCCGACAGTCGCGCGGTCTCCAGCGACGCGGCGAGCGTGCAGAACGGGACCTCATCGTCCAGGGACAGCACCCAGTCCCAGCGAATCCCGGGCAGCTCCGAGCGCACGGCAGCCACCGAGGCCGCGTCAGCCGGGTCACATGTGATCACCCGCGACACGAGCCGGTGACGCTCCACGAGGCTCCGCGCCGCCGGCGCCACCAGCCACGTGAGCTCGAGGTCGGGGAAGCGCCGCTTGAGGCCCGGGAGCACGGAGGTCGTCCGGAGGACATCCCCGAGCGAGCCGGTCTTGATCATGAGAACCGAAGTCACACTGGAACTCACTTCGCCGCCCCTCGGGGCCCCGCTCAAGCCCCGCCCGGGTTTCCTGGGGAAGTTCCAGAGGGAGATGCGCTCACCCCCCCGGAATCGCCAGGATCAGCTCGACCGCAGCCCCCGGGCCATGGCGCCGCGCCGCGGCCGGCCCCCTCGATGATTCGGTCGACAGCGCGGTCGACGGCGTTCCCTCTCGGGACTCGACCTCCAGCACCGCTGGTAACGGGCGACCGCTGGGATCCAGGAGCCAGGGCGCAGCGTGGGGGCACGCACCGGCCAGCTCAGCCAGCAGCTCCTGGGCGGTCCATCCCAAGGGCGGTGCGGCCAACTCCAGGCGGACCTCGTCCCCGGGGGAGGCGCCCGCTCCTGCGAGGATCACTCCGGGGTGCCCGGACAGACGCGCGCCGAGAGGCCCCCGCGCAAGCACCGTCAGCGGACCGGCGCCCGCGGGGAGGCGGTCGGTAGCCGCGTCGGGTCCCCCCTCGGCGCTCGCCTGGCGACCCTCTCCCCCGGGCGATTCGCGATGGAACAGACCGCCTTCCACGTGCTCGTCCCGAGCCGCGAGGTATCCCTCCACCGCTGCGGGGTGACGCTCGAGGAGTCCATCAGGAATCACCCCGTCGGCCCCTTGGAGCTCCCGGTGAAGGGCCAGGTGGCGGGCTCCAGAGCGGAGGAAGACCGCCGCCGGAGTGGACCCCTCCTCGGGCGCGATGCCCAGGGCCTCGCCCAGCTCGGAGATCCCCATGACGCCGTCGGCGAGGAGACCGGCGGCGGAGAAGGAGCAGAACCCGCTCACGTCCACCGCAGCGGCGACGCACTCGTGCCAGAAGGCAAGGGTCCCCGCGTCCCGCTCCCTGTCCCCCGACCACGGCAAGGGCGCGATCATCTCCCTCGCTCGCGCGCCGTCCAGGCCGAGGATGCTGAGGCTACGGAGCGGTTCCGGTCCGCGGACGGCGAGCGCCTGCCCGACCTCTGCGGCCAGGTCGCCGCGGGCGAAGGTGTCCCCCGCGCCTGGAAGCTGCGTACGCTCCAGAGCCGCGGCGTGGATCTCGCTGTCCGGGTCGAGGAGCCCGGCGAAGAAGACCTCGGGGGAGGCGGACGGGAAGCAGGTCATGAGCCCCGCAACGGCCCGCGCGTCCACCCCGAGGTGATTGCAGCGCTCGAGGAGCTCCAGCGGATCGCCCCGCTCCGCGAACCCCTGGAGCGCAGAGAAGCGACCGCCAACCCTTGATCCACCGCGGCCTTCGACCTCGAAGGTCCAGCCGCATGGAGTCGGACACCCAGCACAGCCGTGCTTGCGCCGGGGCGCATCCACTGCGAGGGCCGAGCCTCGGCTCGCGGCAAGCTCGAGAGTCCCCCCCGTCGCGCGGCTCAAGAGCCGAGGAGATCGCACGAGCGCGGCCTCCAAGGGGTGCCTCGGGCCAGCGCTCGGCGAGCCCGGGTCGCCCGGGTCGAGGTCCGCGGGCTCCGCAGCGTGTAGGTCCGCTGGATCGGGGTTCGCTGGATCGGGGTTCGCTGGATCGGAGGTTGCTGGCGACGAGGCACCAACGGGCTCCTCTCCGGCGGGCCAAGGCACCTCCTCCACCGTGAGGGCCACGACCCCCGCCGCGGCGAGGGCGGCGCCGAGCCCGCCCCGCCCGACCACGCTGGGCGCGGCATCAGGGTCAGCGCCGTCAAAGCTCGAGAGGTTGGCGAAGGGGAGGCCGGCCTGGGCGCCCGGCCCGGTGGCGAGGGTGTGGACCCTGGCCGACGGGCCTCCCAGCCGAAGCGCACGCGCGGCGGCGCCGAGCGAGACCAGCTCGGCCGGAGCGTGTTCCACCTCGGCTTCGCCGCTGCCAAGGACCCGAACCACGCTCGTCCCCGCGGCCCGCCCCAGCAGCACCAGCGCGTCGGCATGGGCGGCCAGCGCGCGCCCGAACGGTCCGCCAACCTGGGCCTCTGTGAGCCCCGGCCGAAGGGGAGCCCGGGCGGAGAGGGTCGCCCGTGCCGCGGTCGGGACGGCCCGCCGGACCGCGTCGCCCACCGAGACCACGAGGCTCGGCTCCGCCAGGACACTCTCCACGAGGCCAGCCCCATGCGAAGCGCTGGCAGGCGGCCCCAAGGCGTCCGTCAGACTCCGTTCGCGGGAACGGCGCGCGGCGGCGAAGAGCGCGGCCGCGAGCGCCGGTCCAGAGCTCGCCACGGCAGCTCGGAGGTCGGGGGCAGCAGAGATCGCGGCCCTGATGCCCTCGAGCCAGCTCCTGGCCCCGTCGACCGCGTCGGCCCAATCAGCCCTGTCAGCTCGGTTAGCCCGGTCAGCTCGGTCAGCCCGGTCAGCCCGGTCAGCACCCTCAGCGGCGATCGGGCCCAACGCGACGACGAGGACCCGACGCCCGGCGAGCTCGCCCAGGAACACGGAGCCAGCCCCCTGCGGAGGCTCTGAAGGGTCGCGGACCATCACCCGGGAGAGGATACCGCCCCCACGCCGCTTCGCCGCTCCAGGGTGACAACAGGGTCCTGAGGTGGGAAAGCCCGGTCCGCTGGCCTAACCTCCCTGGACCCACCCTGGCCCGCATCCGGCCCATCGTCTTGTTCGAGAACCACACCATCGCGCGGATCGCCGGGATCCCCATCCGCGCCAACCTGCTCCTCGGCTATCTGCTCGCCTTCTGGGCGATCATGGGCGCGTCGCGGGGTAAGGCGGAGCTCACGCTCACCCTGATCGTCCTCTCCATGGGCCTGCTGCTGCTCCACGAGCTCGGCCACGCCCTCATGGCCCGCCGCTTCGGTCTGCAGGTGGTCGACATCGTGATCTGGCCGCTCGGCGGCATGGCCCGCATCAGCGACTTCCCCGCGGACCCCCGCACGGAGGCGTGGGTCGCGGCCGCGGGCCCCCTGGTCAACCTGACCCTCGCCACCCTCGCCGCGCCGCTGGTGCTCTTGACCGGTGGCAGCGGGGCTGCCTTTGAGTTCACCCGAGGCGGAGGCCTCGGGTTCAGCCCGGACAGCGGAGGCCTCCTCTCCCTGTTCGTGGTCATCAACCTCGCCTTCGGCCTGATCAACCTCATCCCCGCCTTCCCCATGGACGGTGGTCGGCTGCTGCGCTCCTTCCTGGGCCGCGGCAGCAGGGACTGGGTCGCCGCGACAGACCGTGCGACCCGCGTGGGGAGCGTGATCGCCTGGGTGATGATCATCTCCTTCATCGCGCGCGGCGAGTGGCTCCTGTCCCTGCTGGGGTTCTTCATCCTCTTTGCGGGCATGAAGGAGCGCTTGACGGTCCGCCTCCGCGACCAGGCCGAGCACCTTGGCGGCGGGCCCGGTCGCTTTGCCGGCTGGGAGAGCCTCCTCCGCCAGCGCGGCGGGCCCTTTCCTGGCATGGGGTTCCCCGGCGCCGAGCCACGGGCAGAGGGTCCGGGAGAAGAAAGTCGACCGGCCCAGGGCCCTGCTGGCCAAGGGCCGGCGACCGCGTCAGGCGCCGAGGGCAGCCCGGGCCCCGGGTTCTCCGAGGACGACGTCCGCCGCCTGGAGTCCTTCCGCGGCCGATTGCCGCGCAAGCCCGGGGTCAACGACCCGGACTGAGGCGATCCGGTCGAGCGTCAGCCGGGCCGCGATCCTAGAGTGGTCGGGTCCCCACGACCTGGACCCCGACCATGATTGCACTCGCCTCGACCCTCGCCCTCGCCGCCGCCTCGCTTCAGGCCGGCTCCCCCATCGCTGCCCAGATGGCCGCAGCCGACGCCGCGGTCGAGGCCATCCTCTCGATTCCCGCCGGGTCCCGCACGGTGGACAACACCCTCGTGGCGCTCGACGACACCGTCGCCCGCTTCTTCGAGACCGCGAAGATGCCCGGCTTCATGGCCGATGTCTCCACGGACCCCGCGGCGCGCGAGGCAGGCCGCGAGGCGCAGAACGACCTCTCCAACTGGTTCAACCGGATGGGCAAGGATGAGCGGATCTTCGCAGCCCTCGAGGAGCTCGAGGCCCTGTCCCCGGCGTTCACGCCCGAGCAGCGTCGCTTCTTCGACGAGTCGATCCGGGACTACCGCAGGTCCGGCCTCGACCTCCCCGAGGAACAGCGCGCGCGGCTCGACCAGATCGACGAGGAGCTGAACGAGCTCGGCTCGGACTTTCGCAGAAACATCGCCGACGACGAGACGGTCGTGCTGTTCTCGGAGGCGGAGCTCGCCGGGGTCCCCGAGTCCTTCATCGCGAGCCTCCCCCGGTCCGGGGAGCTGTGCATCGTCAACATGAAGGGCCCGAACCTCGGGTACATCCTCGGCTACTGCGAGGACCCGACGACCCGTCAGAAGATGGGCTGCGCCGCGGGCCTGCGGGGCGGGCAGCGGAACGTCCGGGTCCTCGAGAAGATCATCCGGCTGCGCCACGAGCGCGCTCAGCTCCTGGGCTACCCCACCACCGCGGCCTATGTCGTCGAGACCAAGATGGCCCTCGACCCCGAGACGGTCTTCGAGTTCTACGAGGACCTGCGCCCCAAGCTGCGGGACAAGGCCGAGCAGGACTACGCCGAGTATCAGGCAGCCAAGCGCGAGCACACCGGAGACCCCGAGGCGGTCCTCGGGGCCAGCGACATCTCCTTCTACTCCAACTGGCTCAAGCGCGAGAAGTACGCCGTCGACACCGAGGCCCTGCGCGACTACTTCTCGATGGCCGACGTCAAGGCCGGCATGTTTGGCGTCTATCAGGACCTGTTCGACATCACCTTCAAGGAGATCTCGGCCGCCGCCCGCGAGGAGGGCCGGCCGTTCTGGCACGAAGACGTGGAGCTGTACGCCGTCGTGGACAACCAGACCGGGGAGATGCTCGGTGAGTTCTACCTCGACCTCTTCCCCCGCGACGGCAAGTACAGTCACGCCGCCCAGTTCCCCCTCCGCCTGCGGAAGGTCTGGCCGGACGGTTCGGTCACCTCCCCGATCGTGGCCCTGGTGTGCAACTTCACCAAGCCCATGGCGGACCGCCCCTCGCTGCTGTCCCACGGTGAGGTCGAGACCTTCTTCCACGAGTTCGGCCACTGCCTGCACAGCATCCTCACCCGCGCCACTCTGGCGAGCTTCTCGGGGACCAACGTGGCCCGCGACTTCGTGGAGGCGCCCTCCCAGATGCTGGAGAACTGGACCTGGCAGCCCGCGGTCCTTTCACGCTTCGCCCGCCACTACGAGACCGGTGAGCCGCTGCCCGCGGCCATCATCGACGGCATGATCGCCGCCAAGAACCTGGGCTCGGGGATCAACACCGAGGGGCAGGTCTACCTCGGGATGATGGACATGCGCTTCCACACCGACGAGGACGGCGTGGTGGACACGACCGAGGTCTGCGAGCAGACCTACCGGGACGCCCGGCTCTTCTCCCCCGCGGCGAACCTCGTCCGCCAGGCGTCCTTCGGACACCTCGTCGGCTACGAGGCTGGCTACTACGGCTACCTGTGGTCGCTGGTCTACGCCCAGGACATGTGGAGCCGCTTCGAGGCGGCCCCCATGGACGCCGAGGTCGCCCGGGCCTATCGCCGCGCCGTGCTCGAGCCTGGCGGGACCAGGGACGCCCTGGACATGGTCCGGGACTTCCTCGACCGCGAGCCGAACTCTGCCGCCTTCCTCAAGAGCCTCGGGCTCCAGTAGACGCTGCGGCCAGCGAGGGGGCGCTGGGTTCAGTCCAGCAGGTAGGGACTCACGAGGTTGCGCGTCAGCGCGATGCCACCGGGGATCCGGAAGGCTCCCTGGAGGTGCATCTGCGTCCCTCTCAGGGCGCTGGACCCCGGGATCGGCAGCGTGAGGTCCATGCGGCCGTCCGCGTCGGGCAGGCCAACGTGGAACTGGAGCCCGCTGCGGCGCAGGAGCAGCGGCCCGTCCACCCCCGGGAACTGCGCTGGCAGCTCGGCTCGCGGCCCGATGAGGAACCAGCCGATGGTCGCGCCGGGCCTGCGGGCCGTCGCCCGGAGCTCTCCCCCGAGGCGAGGGGTCTCGAGGAGCTGAAGCTGTCGCTCGCCGCTATCGACCAGGCGCACGTCGCCGCGCGCGCTGGCGACCGACGCGTGGACATCCTTGGCTGCCAGGACGAGGCGCGTTCCCGTGGCGTCGAGGGCCAGGTCGCGTACGCTGCCCGCGGTGTCGATCCGCAGGACCGGTCCGAAGGCGCCCATCTCCAGCAGGAAGACCTCGGGGTCCGAGCCGTTGCCCCAGGTGCCGAACGCCGCGCGGCGGTCGTCCGAGGAGAACTCGACGGCGCTGACGAGGTTCTGCGTCGCGCCAGGGAGCCCGGGCAGGTCGTGGCTCGCCATCTGGAACTGAAAGAGCAGGTCGAAGATCTCGAGCCGCGCGGACCGACCCGTGGTGTAGTCCCACCAGCCGATGGCCGCCAGGGTCCCGTCACGGGAGAGGTCCAGGCGCGTGGGCAGCTCGGCTGCACCGCCGGCGACGCTGCCTGTGGGCAGGTAACCGAGCCCGGGGAACTCCGTCAGCAGGCGCACCGCGCCGAAGTCACCGTAGGCCACGGTGCCGCCGTCCATGGACACCCCGACCGCCTGGGTGGCGAGGGTGAGGGGCTGGGCGTGAACGGTCCGGGCCGCGGCGTCGAGGACGAACAGGTTCATCCCGGCAGAGACCACCACCCGCTCACCGTCCGCAGACATTGAGAGCGCACTGAGCCCCACGGCGGGCAGATCGGTCCGCCCGAGCAGGGTGCCCGTGGTCCCGTCGAGGATGTCCACCCGGACCTCCGCCGTGGCATCGTTGAAGGCCGCTGCGACCACGAGCTCTCCGTCAGCGTCGGTCACCAACTTGGCCGCGCTGTTGATCTGGATTCCGAGGTCATGGGTCCACACGTCCCTCAGGAGCGCCCCGGCTGAGGCCGGTAGAGGGTCGAAGCCCGAGACCAGCGGGGTCCGACGGAAGAGCGAGGGGATCGAGATCTGACGCAGGGCGAACACGCGATCAGCCCGTGATCCCGCCGCAATCTCGGGGGCCCGGAACTGGTCCGCGAGGGGCGGCACCACGCCGCGGATCGCGCCCGCGCCGTCAGCGACCGTGTCGAGGAGCAACAGGGAGTTCTGCGTCCCCCGCACGGAGCACCAGACGAAGGCCTCGTCACCCGCGAAGGCCACCTGCTCCGGGGCCCAATCTGCGCCGGAGGGGGCAGCAAGCCACCGCTCGGAGGGCGTGAAGGGATTCTGAGCCGTGGCGAGGGCCGGGAGAGCGGCCGCCACGAGGAGAGGAGCGAGGTGGAGTCGGGACATGTGCGGTTCTTCGAGTGGGAATGAGACCGCCCCCAGCGGCCTCCAATCGAAAACTACCCCGCTGCGGGGCTGGCGGCGGCCACCACGGTTCCCCGCGCGCTGCGCGTGTTGCCGGACAGAGACCCCTGCCCAGGGCGTCCCGAATCCCTACACTCTCTGGCCGCCCATCCGGGCGAGCGGCCCCATTCGGGACGCGATGACCCCGCGAAGAGCACCCAGACCATGACCGACGCCGATCTGAAACAAACCGACCTGCACGAGGTCCACGTCTCGAGCGGCGCCAAGATGGTCCCCTTCGGTGGCTGGAGCATGCCGGTGCAGTACGCCTCGATCCTCGACGAGGCACGGCGGGTGCGCGAGCACGTCGGGCTCTTCGACCTCGGCCACATGGGTCGACTTGAGGTCACAGGCCCGGACGCCACGCGCTTCCTCGACTCGGTGGTCACCAGCTTCGTGGGCAAGATCCCCGTCGGCGCGATCCGCTACGGGCTGGTCTGCGCCGAGGACGGCGGTCCGCTCGACGACCTCCTGCTCTACAAGTCGAGCGACGAGAACATCTTCGTGGTCGCCAACGCCTCCAACTGCGCGACGGTCCTCGCCTGGCTGCACGACCACGTCGGGTCCCATGACGTGACGATCACCGACCGCTCGGACGAGCTCGCGATGCTCGCGCTCCAGGGACCGAAGTCGCAGGACGCGCTGCAGCCCCTGGTGGAGGGCAAGGACCTGGGCGAGGTCGGCTACTACAAGTTCACCTTCGCCACGGTCTGCGGGATCCCGGACGTCCGCATCAGCCGCACGGGGTACACGGGTGAGGACGGCTTCGAGCTCTACTTCCCGAGCGCCGAGTCGGTGCGGGTCTGGAACGCGCTGATCGAGGTTGGCGCCGAGCACGGCCTGGCCCCCATCGGGCTGGGCGCCCGCGACACCCTGCGCCTCGAGGCGGGCATGCCCCTCTACGGCCACGAGATCGACCGGGAGCACAACCCCGTCGAGGCCGGCCTGAACTTCGGCATCTCCTTCAAGGAAGAGAAGGGCGACTGGATCGGCCGCGCCGCGCTCGCCGCGGTCAAAGAGTCGCCCAAGCGAAAGCTCGTGGGTATCACGACCGAGGGCAAGCGCGTCCCCCGCGAGGGCTACCTGCTCTTTGACGGCGATCGCGAGGTCGGGCACATCTGCTCCGGCGCGGTCTCCCCCACGATCAACACCAACATCGGCTCGGCCTACCTCCCCGTGGAGCTCGCCGTCGCCGGTCAGACCATCGATATGGACATCCGCGGAAAGCGCCAGCAGTGCGTCGTCTGCGACCTCCCCTTCTACTCACGAACCCGCAAGTGACCATGCGCCCTGACGACCGCAAGTACCTCGACTCCCATGAATGGGCCAAGCTCGAGGGCGACCTCATTGTTGTCGGCATCACCGACTTCGCCGTGGAAGAGCTCTCCAACGGCAACGAGGGAGACCTCGTGTACTGTGACCTCCCCGACGTCGGCCGCGAGGTCGACCAGGGCGAGACCTTCGGCGAGATCGAGTCCGTCAAGGCCGTCTCCGACCTCAACGCCCCCGTCGGCGGTGAGATCGTCGAGGTCAACGCGGACATGATGGAGCATCTCGAGACCCTCGCCGAGGATCCCTGGAAGAAGGGCTGGCTGATCAAGATCAAGCCGACCGACCCCAGCATGGATCACCTCCTCGGCGCCGAGGCGTACGAGCAGCAGATCACCGCCGACCACTGATCCCCCGACGGGGATCCGTCTCCTTGGCGGTCTGGAACCTGATCGAGACCTGGGACGCCAGCCCCGGGTTCGCCATGGGCCTCGACGAGGCCCTGCTCCGGAGCGTCGGCCGCCCGCCGACGCTCCGGCTGTATTCGTGGGCGCCGGACGCGCTCTCCCTCGGGTACTTCCAGCGCTTCGGGGACGTACCAGCGGCGGCCGCTCACCCGCACGTGGTCCGGCGCCTGACGGGCGGCGGCGCGATCCACCACCACCCCCGGGAGCTCACCTTCTCCGTCACCCTCGACGCCGATGACCCCGCCTACCGGGGCTCCGTGCCGGACTCCTACGAGCGGGCGCACGAGGCCGTGATCCGCGCCCTCTCGGCGCTGGGCGTCTCCGAGGTGCGGATGCGCCGCGCGGAGGCGGTGGGCTCCGACCTCGGGGGCACAGGGATGTGCTTTCACGAGTCCACGCCCCAGGACATCTGCTGGGGCGGCGCTGCCGGGCAGCTCGCCAAGGGGGTCGGGACGGCCCAGCGCCGGACCGCGGGCCGGATCCTCCACCACGGCTCGATCAAGCTCGGCCCCTCCCCCCTCGAGCCCGAGGTCGCCACCGTGGCCGACCGGGCCGCCGAGGTCACCCCCGTCGAGGCCGGCCGTGCGCTGCGCGACGGGTTCGCCCGGGAATTCGGGGTCGACCTCGAGCCTTGTGAACCGGACGCGGAGCTGCGGGAGGCCGCCGAGGCGATGGCGGGCCGCTACTCGGCCCCGGAGTTCCTCCACCGAGAGACCCGGCGGCGGCGATGAACGGGGGCGCCCCCCCTCAGAGGCGGAGCTCCACGCGCCAATCACCCCGCCCGTTCCCGAGCCCCATGGAGAAGCCGGTGATCGCGGCGCCGTTGGTCATCCGAACCGGGCGCCAGGTGTCGCCCGTAGGACGATCCGAGATCCACTCCTTCTGACCCGCACGGGCGAGCGCCGCGGAGATCGAGGCCGCGCTGGAGCTCTTCCCCAGGGGGATGACGAGGTCGGCGGCGCCACGGACGGGGAGCCCGCCAGACGGACGGATCACCGTCGTGACGTCAACCCGGAGGGCCTGCTCCGTCGTATCGCGGGTCGGCGGCCGGATCGCGAGCGACGTCGGCGCCCCCTCCGCCAGAGCGATCTCCGCCCGCAGCCCGCCACCGAGACGCAGGTGGACGTACCTGGCGCTCTCGACCCAGAGGTTGCCGCTGTCGGGGGTCCCCACGCTCTTGATACCGATGGACGTCAAGCGACGCTCGACGAGCCTCGCCAGGTCCACCCCGGTCGTACCAGGCGCAAGGTGGACGTGGAGGGTCAGGGAATGGGGCTTCCCCGCCACGTTCGCCCCGATCTCGACCTCGACCAGCTGCCCGACGAAGTGGGCCTCCTTCCGCTCCTCGCTGAAGACCGTGCGGTCGACCTTGCCGCGGAAGCGGAGCTGGAGCAGCCCATCGGCTCGAACAGCGGGCGTGAGCGCGAGGAGGCAGAGGAGGGCAGCGGCGACGGATCGAAGGCTCATGGGTCGGCTCTAGAGGTTGAGATCGGACGACCTGTGGGACGGTCCGTCGACGCCTCTCTTCCCCCCAATCAGGGAATGCGACCGCCGCTGAGCGCGCGCGCAGGCGACCTGGACCGCCACCCTCGACTGGACCCCTGGGGACAAGGGCAGGAGGGAAGTGGTTACCCCACCAGGACTCGAACCTGGAACGTCTGTACCAAAAACAGATGTGTTGCCAATTACACCATGGGGTAACGGGACACCAGCGAGGCCCGAGGGCGCTCGCCGGATGGCGGCCAAGAGAATAGCAGCGTCTGGCCGCGATACCAGCCCGCGCCTGGCGAGATTCCGCTCCTCTAGATCGAGGCGGGGCCCCGGGGCGCTCGGGCCCTCGCCTGCGCCAGCAAGTGGGCCAGGGCGCGGTTGGCGGCCCAGCGTCGGACACGGGCTCGACCCAGGGGCGGCCAGCGTCGCTCCTCGGCCTCGACCGCGGGGGGGGCGCCGGCCTGGCCGCGGCTCGCGATCCCCACCCAGACCAGCCCCACGGGCTTCAGAGCGCTCCCTCCTTCGGGGCCCGCGATGCCCGTGACGGAGACCGCGACCTCAGCCCCTGAGCGCTCGAGGGCCCCCAGGGCCATCGCCCTGGCGCAGGCCTCTGAGACGGCGCCGTGCTCCTCGAGGACCCGCCTCGGGACCCCGAGTTCGGACTCCTTCGCCCCGTTGGCGTAGGTGACGAACGACCGCTCAAAGACCCCGCTGATCCCCGGAGCGCCGGTGAGCGACGCGGCCACCAGGCCGCCCGTACAGGACTCGGCCAGGCTGAAGCTGACCCCGAGGCGCCGGAGCTCCTCGCCCACGAAGGCCCCCAGGTCGTCCACGCGCTCGGCGAGGTAACGCTCGGGGAACAGAGCGCGCAGACCGTCGATGCGATCCTCGGCCATGGCCGTGGCCGCCTCGGGACTCTCGGCCGTCGCGACGGCGCGAGTGGTCAGGATCCCGTCCTTCACGGTCACCCCCACCAGCGGGTTGGCTCCCCGCTCGAGCCAGGCCCCGGCGGCCTCGGCGAAGGTGCTCTCCGGGAGGTCCACGAAGGCGGCCGACGCCCGCGCGCGGTGCAGCACGTCAGGACGGTTCTCGGCGAGCCACGGCTCCACCTCCGCGCCGAAGACCCCCTGGAGCTCCCGAGGGGGGCCAGGCAGGACGACCACGGTCGCGCCGAGGGGGTGCGAGCACCTGAAGCCGGGGGCCGTCCCGAAGGCGTTCGGGACGCGGGTGGCACCCGTGGGCATGAGCGCCTGGCGCCGGTTGTTGTCCAGCATCGCGCGCCCCGCGCGTGTGAACCAGGCCTCGATCTCAGAGACCGCCTCAGGGCACTCCTCAAGGGGAGCGCCGGCGGCCCGCGCCACGCCGTGCCGGGTGACGTCATCGAGGGTCGGGCCCAGCCCGCCGCTCACAAAGATCAAGCCGCAGCCCGCAGCCAGCGCGTCGACCGCGCTGGCGATGTGCTCCTCATCGTCCCCCACGACGATGACCCGTTCGACCCGGCGGCCGAAATCGGCCATCCGGCTGGCCAGGTAGGGGCCGTTGAGGTCGGGGTGGGCCCCGGCGAGCAGCTCGTCCCCGACCGACACGACGCCCACCGACGCGGGGGCGACGGTCAAGCGACGGCTCCCTCGCCCGAGAGGTCGAGGTCCGTGGACTCCGGCTCTCTCCACGAGATCCGCGCGATCCAGTAACCGATCTCCCAGAGCAGGACGGCGGGGCCGGCGAGCATGACCTGTGTCACCGGATCAGGAGGGGTCAGGATGGCGGCAACGATCAGGGTGATGACGAGCATGTGCCCGCGCAGCTTGGCGAACGTCGAGGGATGGACGACCCCCATTCGACTCAGCGCGAACTGGAAGATCGGAAGTTGGAAGACCAGCCCGAGCGCCAGGGCGAGGCCCTTCAGGAACTGCATGTACTGGTCGAGCTCCATGGTCCGGTTGATGTTGTCCAACCCCAGGTCCTGCCCCTGGAGCGCATAGAGGGCCATGGGGACGAGGGAGAAGTACCCGAAGGACACGCCCAACACGAACAGCAAGAAGCTGGCAGGGAAGTAGCTGTAGACGACCTTCTTCTCGGCCTTGTAGAGGCCTGCGGCCACGAACATCCACACCTCCCACAGCAGGAACGGGCCCCCGATGATCAGAGACAGCCAGAAGCAGGCCTTGAGCTTCACGAAGAACGGGCCCCCCGCCTTGAAGCTCGTGGGGCTCTTCTCCATCTCCTCGCCGGAGACCAGCCGCTCCATCCTCGGCGTGCGGAAGTAGCTGCTCCACTGCAGGGTGGGCACCGCAGGCGGCGGCAAGGCGGCCCTGACCGTCGGGAGCGCCCGGGTGAGCTGCGCGCTGCTCCAGAGCGCGAGGTCAGCCATGAAGGCCTCCTCCACCTGGGCACGTCGAATCGGCACCAGCTCATCGTTGAGCCGCTGAGCGCAGTCGACGTAGGGCTTCTGGATGAAGTGAATCACCTCCACGCGGAAGGCGTAGAGCGTCGAGAACGCCACCACGAGCACGACGGTGGAGCGAATCAGACGGACCCTCAGCTCATCGAGGTGCTCCCCGAGGGTCATCCTCGTGTCCTCGACCGGATCGTGTTCGCGCGGGTCCATGGTGGCCTCCGGCGACCTTCAAGTGGAGCCGCCGAGGGGACGGAGATGCTCGGCTTTCTGCCCCTGAAGCGCCAGCGCTCGGCGCGGATAATCGCTCCCCTGCGGAGTACTCGGCGGCCTGGAACCGGCCCCGAGGACCCCCGAGTTCTGACGCCTTGGTGGAAGCCGTCCTGGGAGTCGCACCACCTCCCACGACCCGAGACCGGGGGCGTCCCCTCCCCGCTCGACACCCGTCACAGCGGGCTGCCCCGACCGCGAGACTGCCCCGACCAAAGGGCTGCCCCGCACGCAGGGCTACCCCGCACACAGGGC